>CXWL01031772.1_pt2 | contig 42972 bp, 36 predicted proteins | sample 590931 | NCBI WGS metagenome assembly CXWL01 (sample SAMEA3498368, study PRJEB10139) | groundwater metagenome | biome: water well; material: biofilm material | place: Germany | collected 2015-04-27 | reverse complement strand
GCGCAAGAACGTGCTGGCCAAGTGCTACGGCGGCGACATCAGCCGCAAGAAGAAGCTGCTCGAGAAGCAGAAGGCCGGCAAGAAACGCATGAAGCAGGTGGGCTCGGTGGAGATCCCCCAAGAGGCATTCCTGGCAATCTTACAAGTGGACGGTTAAATGACGCTGCAAACTATCTTGGGAAATTTTGCAATGATCCTGTTCGTGGCGATGGTCGTCACGGGCGTGATCTGGTGTCTCGATATCTTCTACTTTTCCAGGCAGCGCCGCATCGCCGCCGACGTCGCGCTGGCCGCCTTCGACGGCCGCAATGCCAAGCTGGCCGCGGACGGCATCAAGACCGACAGCACCAGCCGCCACGCGATCGAAACGGCGCTGCTGCGCCAGCCGACCTGGATCGAGTATTCGGGCAGCTTCTTCCCGGTGATCGCCTTCGTGTTCGTCCTGCGCTCTTTCCTGTACGAGCCGTTCAAGATCCCGTCGTCGTCGATGGTGCCGACCCTGGTCATCGGCGACCTGATCCTGGTGAACAAGTTCACCTACGGCATCCGGCTGCCGGTGCTGAACAAGAAAGTCATCGAGGTCGGCGATCCCCAGCGCGGCGACGTGATGGTGTTCAAGTATCCGAAGGACATGACCCAGGATTACATCAAACGCGTGGTCGGCGTCCCGGGTGATAAGATCACCTATGAGAACAAGCGCTTGACGGTCAACGACCGGCCGGTCGAGTACACTGCAATGGACGACTACCTGTCGGACGAGGGTTTTGATTACCACCAGCAATATCTGGAAAATCTGCCAAATACGCAACATCGCATCCTGAACACCAAGAGCAAGCGCACCATCGACCTGGCCGCGGTGGACAATTTCCCGAATCGGGACGCGTGTGTCTATTCCTACGAGAAATTTACCTGTATCGTACCCGAAGGCAATTACTTTATGATGGGCGACAACCGCGACAACAGCGCCGACAGCCGGTACTGGGGTTTCGTGCCCAACAAGAACATCGTCGGCAAGGCGTTCTTTGTCTGGATGAACTTGGGTAACTGGAAACGTATCGGTGGCATACACTAAATCTTGAAGGGATAGGCAGATGCAAGGATCGAAACAGTATTTCCTGAACGCGCAGCGGGGCGTGTCGCTCTCCGGGCTGATCTTCGTGTTGGCCATCCTCGGCGTGCTCGCCGTGTTCGGGATGAAAGTGTTTCCGACCTTCCTCGAATACCGCGCCATCAAGGGCGCCATCGTGTCGGCCAAGGCGACCGGCGGCAGCGTCGTGGAAATGCAGCAAAGTTTCAACAAGAATGCCGACATCAACCGGATCGATTCGATTGCCGGCAAGGACCTGATGATCAGCAAGGAAACGGGCGAGACCGAGATCAGTTTCGGCTACGAAAAACGGATTCCGATCGCCGGCAACGTCACCTTGCTGATCGACTATGCCGGCACCACCGCCAGGAACGGTGTGGTAGCGGCCAAACCCGACGCTGCGGCCAGGTAATCCGGTACAGCAGGCAATACAACGATATGTCGAACCCAATGAATCTCCAGTTATTGCAGTCTCGCTTAGGTTACACGTTCCAGGATGCTGGCCTGTTGCAGCAAGCCTTGACGCACCGTAGCCATAGCAGCCTGCATAACGAACGGCTGGAATTCCTCGGCGATTCGATCCTGAACTGCGTGGTGGCCTCGGTGCTGTACGAGCGTTTCGCCAGCATCGACGAGGGCGACCTGTCGCGCCTGCGCGCCAACCTGGTCAAGCAGCAGTCGCTGTACGAGATCGCCCAGAAGCTCGAACTGTCGCAATTCCTGCGCCTGGGCGAAGGCGAACTGAAGTCGGGCGGCTTTCGGCGCCCGTCGATCCTGGCCGACACCCTCGAAGCGCTGCTCGGGGCGATCTTCCTCGACACCGGCTTCAATGCCGCGCGCGACGTGATCCGCGCGTTCTACATTCCGATCCTCGATTCGGTCGACCCGCGCACCTTGGGCAAGGACGCCAAGACCTTGCTCCAGGAATTTTTGCAAAGTAAGAAAATTTCGCTGCCAACCTACAACGTGGTGGCGACCCATGGGGCTGCGCACAGCCAGGAATTCGAAATCGAATGCCTGGTGCCGAAGCTCGGCATCCAGGTCTACGGCCGCGGCGGCAGCCGGCGCGCCGGCGAACAGGCCGCCGCCAAGCTGGCGCTCGAGGTGGCCGAACAGGCGCTGCTGAAGACGCCGGCCGCCGGCCGCAAGGCCAAGCCGCGCGCCGCCCAGCTCAAGCTGGCCGGCATCGCCACGATCCAGAGCGACGGCCCGGGCGAGCCCAAAGCCGACGCCAAGGCCCCCAAACAAACGCATCCAGAAACGAAGTCGGCATGAATACCTCAAGCACCACCCCTGAAAATTTCCGCTGTGGCTACATCGCCATCGTGGGCCGTCCGAACGTCGGCAAATCGACCCTGATGAACGTGCTGATCGGCGCCAAGGTGTCGATCACCTCGCGCAAGGCGCAGACCACGCGCCACCGCATCACCGGCATCCAGACGGTCGACGACGCCCAGTTCATCTACGTCGACACGCCCGGTTTCCAGACGCGCCACTCGAACGCGCTCAACAAGACGCTCAACAAGACCGTCACCAATACGCTGATTTCGGCCGACGTGATCCTGTTCCTGGTCGAGGCGGGCACCTTCGGCCCGGCCGACCAGCAAGTGGTCGACCTGCTGCCGAAAGAAGTGCCGGTGATCCTGGTGATCAACAAGTCGGACCGGGTCAAGGACAAGGCCGCGCTGATGCCGTTCGCCCAGCAGATCTCGGCCAAGCACAATTTCACCGCGATCGTGCCGGTCTCGGCCAAGCTGCGCTTCCAGGTCGACGCGCTGCAGGCCGAGATCAAGAAATACCTGCCGGAAAACGCGCCGATCTTCGGACCGGACGACATCACCGACCGTAGCGAGAAGTTCCTGGCCGCCGAAATCGTGCGCGAAAAGGTGTTCCGCCTGGTGGGCGACGAATTGCCGTACACCAGCACGGTGCTGATCGAGCAGTTCGAGCAGGAAGGCGATCTGCGCCGCATCTTCGCCGCCGTGCTGGTCGAGCGCGACACGCACAAGTCTATGCTGATCGGTAACAAGGGCGCGCGCCTGAAGGAAATTTCGACCCAGTCGCGGCTGGACATGGAAAAGCTGTTCGGCGGTCCGGTGTACCTGGAAATCTGGATCAAGGTCAAATCCGGCTGGGCCGACAACGAAGCCGGCCTGCGCGCCTACGGCTACGAGTAAGGCCGCGCCGCAACCGTTAGCGCGCATGGCTACCCTCGACGCCGACCTCGTCATCGCCTCCCGGGCGCCGGCCCCCAGGCGCAGCCGCGCACTGCCGCGCGACCGGATCGCCGGCCAGCCGGGCTTCGTGCTGCACAGCTATCCGTACAAGGAAACCAGCCTGATCGTCGACATGTTCACGCGCGACTTCGGCCGCGTGGGCTTGGTGGCGAAGGGCGCCAAGCGGCCCCATTCGAAGCTGCGCGGCGTGCTGCAGACCTTCCAGCCGCTGTCGGCTTCGTGGAGCGGGCGCTCCGAGCTGCGCACCCTGATCGATGCCGAATGGGTCGGCGGCATGCTGCCGCTCGAGCGCACCGCGCTGCTGTGCGGCTTCTACCTGAACGAACTGCTGGTCAAGCTGATCGCGCGCGACGACCCGCATCCGGTCTTGTTCGATCATTACGTTGCGACCCTGAACCAGCTGGCGCACAATGAACCGGCACAAATTGTCTTGAGAAAATTCGAACGGGCCTTACTTAAGGAGACAGGGGTAGCGGCCGATTTGAGCCGCTGCGCCGGATCGCGCGACCCGGTCGAGCCGGGCGTCGAATACGTGGTCGACCCCGAGCGCGGACCGCGCCTGGCGCGCGCCTCCGACAACTGGCCCGCGGTCGACGGCCAGACCCTGCTCGACATGCAACGCGACGATTATTCGGACCCGCTGACGCAGGCGCAGAGCAAGCAGCTGATGCGCTTCCTGCTGGCGCACCAGCTGGGCGGCGCGCCGCTGAACACCCGCCAGATCCTGATCGACCTGTTGCAGTTATAACCTGATTGACCCGACTACCATGAGCTTCCTGCATCCATCCGGCCCGGTCATCGACCTGGGCGTCAACATCGACCACGTGGCGACCCTGCGCAATGCGCGCGGCACCGTCTATCCCGATCCGCTGCGCGCCGCGCTGCTGGCCGAGCAGGCCGGCGCCGACGTGATCACCCTGCACCTGCGCGAAGACCGCCGCCACATCAAGGACGCCGACGTGATTGCGCTGCGCCCGCTGCTGGTCACGCGCATGAACCTGGAGGCGGCGGTGACCCGGGAGATGATCGACTTCGCCTGCAAGGTCGCGCCACAGGACGTCTGCCTGGTGCCCGAGCGGCGCGAGGAAGTGACTACCGAGGGCGGGCTCGATGTGGTGCGCTATTTCGACCAGGTACGGGCCGCGGTGCGCCAGCTGCAGGGCGAGGGCATCCGCGTGAGCCTGTTCATCGATCCGGACCAGCAGCAGATCGCCGCCGCCGCCGAACTGGGCGCGCCGGTGATCGAACTGCATACCGGCCGCTACGCCGAAGCCGAAGGCGCCGGACTGGCGCACGAACTCGAACGGATCCGGCTTGGCGCGCGCTTCGGCGTCGAACGCGGCCTGAAGGTCAACGCCGGCCACGGCCTGCACTACACCAACGTGCAGGCGATCGCCGCGCTGGACGATATCGGCGAACTCAATATCGGCCATGCGATCGTCGCCCACGCGATCTTCGCCGGCTTCGAGAACGCGGTGCGCGAGATGAAGGCGATCATGGTCGCTGCGCGCCTGGGCGTCAGCCTGGCCAGGTCAAAATGATTTACGGGATCGGCACCGACATCGTCCAGATTTCGCGGGTCGAAGCGGCGATGNNGGTTTTCGGCCAAGGAGGCGTTCTCCAAGGCGATCGGGCTGGGCATGCACATGCCGATGACCTGGCGCTCGGCGCAGATGCTCAATGCGCCCGGCGGCAAGCCGACGATCGTCTGCAGCGGCGCGCTGGAAGAATTCATGCGCCAAAATAAGCTCAGCGCGCAGGTGACCATCAGCGACGAGGCGGACTACGGTGTCGCCTTCGTGATCGTCACCCAGGGCGTTTGAGATACAAGGTAACCGGAATGTCCGAAGCCACTCCCGCCGCACCGCTCGACGCCACGGCGGATCCGCGCGCGCTGGTGCTGGCCACCGTCGCCAAGCTGCCCAACCTGCCGGGCGTGTACCGCTATTTCGACCCGAACGACGCGGTGCTGTACGTGGGCAAGGCGCGCGACCTGAAGAAGCGCGTGTCGAGCTACTTCCAGAAGAACCTGTCCAGCCCGCGCATCGCGATGATGGTCGAGCGCATCGCGCGGCTCGAGACCACCGTCACGCATAGCGAGGCCGAAGCGCTGATCCTCGAAAATAACCTGATCAAGACGCTCAAGCCGCGCTTCAACATCCTGTTCCGCGACGACAAGTCGTATCCCTACCTGAAGCTGACCGGCCAGGACGTGCCGCGCATGGCCTATTACCGGGGCGCGCTGGACAAGAAGAGCCAGTACTTCGGGCCGTTCCCGAGCGCCTGGGCGGTCAAGGAGTCGATGCAGATCCTGCAGAAGGTGTTCATGCTGCGTACCTGCGAGGACAGCGTGTATTCGAACCGCACGCGTCCCTGCCTGCTGCACCAGATCGGCCGCTGCAGCGCGCCATGCGTGTCGGCCATCACGCGCGAGGACTACCGCATCGACGTCGAGAACGCCGCCAAATTCCTGCGCGGGCGCCAGACCGAAGTGATGGCCGACCTCGAGGCCAAGATGCACGGCTTCGCCGAGCAGCTCAAGTTCGAGCAGGCGGCGGCGGTGCGCAACCAGATCCAGTCGCTGGCGCGGGTGCTGCACCAGCAAAGCATGGAGACTTCCGGCGACGCCGACGTCGACATCATCGCCGTGGTGGTACAGGGCGGGCGCGCCTGCGTCAACCTGGCCATGGTGCGCGGCGGGCGCCACCTGGGCGACCGCGCCTACTTCCCGAGCCAGGTCGGTGAGGCGATTGCGGAAGCGTCCATCGAGGTCGAGGTGCTGGCCGCCTTCCTCGCGCAGCACTACAGCGAAAAATTCATCCCCGCTACGCTGATCGTGAATATCGATTTCGACCAGCCGGCCCTGATGGTGGCGCTCACCGAGCAGTGCGGGCACCGCATCAACCTGATCTTCCAGCCGCAGGAGCAGCGTCGCCAGTGGCTCGAGATGGCCCAGAAGGGCGCCGAACTGTCGCTCGCGCGCCTGCTGTCGGAGCAGGGCTCGCAGCAGTCGCGCACGCGCGCGCTGGCCGAGGCGCTCAGCGTCGAAATGGACGACCTCGACGCCTTGCGGGTGGAGTGCTTCGACATCAGCCACACGATGGGCGAGGCGACCCAGGCCTCGTGCGTGGTGTTCCAGCACCACGCGATGCAGAACGGCGAATACCGGCGCTACAATATCAACGGCATCACGCCGGGCGACGATTACGCGGCGATGCGCCAGGTGCTGATGCGGCGCTACGAGAAGGTCGCCAACGGCGACGGCGTGATGCCCGACGTGGTGCTGATCGACGGCGGCAAGGGCCAGGTCGAAATGGCGCGCCAGGTGTTCGCCGAACTGGGGCTCGACATCAGCCTGATCGTCGGCGTGGCGAAAGGGGAAGGGCGCAGGGTCGGCCTGGAGACGCTGCTGTTCGTCGACGGCCGCGCGGCGCAGGAGCTGGGCAAGGAGTCCGCCGCGCTGATGCTGGTGGCGCTGATCCGCGACGAGGCGCACCGCTTCGCCATCACCGGCATGCGTGCCAAGCGCGCCAAGACGCGCCAGACCTCGCGGCTGGAGGAGATCGAGGGCATCGGCGCCAAACGCCGCCAGCGCCTGCTGGCGCGCTTTGGCGGCCTGCGCGGCGTGGTCGACGCCAGCGTCGAGGACCTGATGTCGGTCGAAGGCATCTCGACCCAGCTGGCCGAGGAAATCTACAAGCAGCTGCATTGAGGCAGGCGTGACGCGGCGCCTGCGTTTCCGTTCAAGCTAACTGGTCTAAAAGGCAATAGCACGGTAGACTAGCGGCGCAATCATTCTTAACAGTAAACCAGTTCAAGCGCCCTATGCCTTTTAACATTCCGATTCTCCTGACCTGGTTACGCGTAGCACTCATTCCGCTCGTTGTCGGCGTCTACTACCTCCCGCTCCACTGGCTGCCGCGCTCCGACCAGGACCTGGCCGCCACCCTGGTGTTCATCATCGCCGCCGTCACCGACTGGTTCGACGGCTTCCTGGCGCGGCGCTGGAACCAGACCTCGGCGTTCGGCGCCTTCCTCGATCCGGTGGCCGACAAGCTGATGGTGGCCGGCGCGCTGCTGGTGCTGGTGCACCTGGACCGGGTCGACCACTTCATCGCCTTCATCATCATCGGGCGCGAGATCGCCATCTCGGCGCTGCGCGAATGGATGGCGCAGATCGGCGCCTCGCGCTCGGTGGCGGTCAGCTCGCTCGGCAAGATCAAGACCGCCGCGCAGATGACCGCGATCCCGATGCTGCTGTTTCACGACTACCTGTTTGGCGGCGCGGTGGACACCCAGGTGATGGGCGAAGCGTTCCTGTATATCGCCGCGATCCTGACGGTGTGGTCGATGTTTTATTACATGCGGCTGGCCTGGCCGCTGATCAAAGAAAAGGCAGGCGCGCTCGATTGATAAATCGACAGGCCGTTTCCTTGACAAGCGGTTCAGATCATCTATAATGCCTGCCTGTTGTGACACGACGCGGGAGTAGCTCAGTTGGTAGAGCGCAACCTTGCCAAGGTTGAGGTCGAGAGTTCGAGACTCTTCTCCCGCTCCAGAAATTGGAGAAAACGTCGTCAGGTTGTCCTTGGAAAAAAGCACCTTTTCTGCGATAATCGTTGTCTTGCAAATGCGGGAGTAGCTCAGTTGGTAGAGCGCAACCTTGCCAAGGTTGAGGTCGAGAGTTCGAGACTCTTCTCCCGCTCCAGTGTTTCACTGGGGTTTGCAGTAAGGTAGTAAATGTAAGGCTCCAATGCGGGAGTAGCTCAGTTGGTAGAGCGCAACCTTGCCAAGGTTGAGGTCGAGAGTTCGAGACTCTTCTCCCGCTCCAGAATTCTACAAAGGGAAGCCTGGCTTCCCTTTTTGTTAGCAGCCTCCGGGCTGTGCAAGATCAGTATGGTTTCTGGCGAGGTAGCAAAGAGGTTATGCAGCGGCCTGCAAAGCCGTTTAGACGGGTTCGATTCCCGTCCTCGCCTCCAGATATCGAGGACTCAGCTGAATTTGAGCTGGTTCAAACAAGGTGTCGACCTCCGGTTCCGGGAGGTCCATCTCCCCCTGAAACGGCCAACCGCCCGTTGACATTGCGCCGATCCGTTACTACGACGGGTCATGGCGTCGAAAAGCTCCCTTCACGTTCTTTCCAGCTCAGCGTTAAAAACAGGCTCCTGCCGAAAACGCTGTCGGTCATGGGCTGGCGAGGGTCGAGCTGCGGGCAAAGCTATCCCGCAGAGAATCGAATGGATTTTCTTTGAGCTTTGATCGAGTCCGGACCGGAGCCGGGTCTTGCACTACTTGTCCGCCTTCGGCGTGCAATTCGCGCTGAAGAATTGCCAGATTTTAGATTTGATACACGCGATACAGCGCGGCGTCAAACCATCCCGGCTCGACACCATGATGTCGAAAAATTCCACGTCCGCAGGCCAATACTCGCCGCAGGCCATGCATCTCTTTTCTGTACCAAGCTCAGTTACCGTAATCACCGGAGAATAGAAAGCGGTAGTCATGTTCGTCCGTTGGTCCATTGGGGCCGCCCGACGGTCTCATCCGTGCAGGTCGGTTTCAGTCAAAAAAAATGCCGTGAGTTTCACCATGACCTGTTCCGCCAAAATGGAACCGACGATATGCAATATCTATCGGTACTCTCCAAGTGAGGAAATCCCGGATCGGGACCAATTCCGGGGCGACGCTGGCACAAAACCGCCCAGGTACAGTTATGCCTGAGCAACTTGAGGTTCTACCTCAGCTGCGATGCATGCGCTGGCTATACTCGCCAGGCCGTGCCCCCGCCGCCGTCGAGGTTTCGGAGGGCTCTACAGCCTGGCTAGGTGGCCGCAGGCTCGAGCAGGGTGTGCGGCGCGCAATTTTGTTCAAGCGTTGAGGGCATCAGCAGCGCACACAAGGCGGGGATCATCACCACAGCGCCGAACATGTTCCATAAGAACATGAATGCCAGTAGCAGCCCCATATCTGCCTGAAACTTGATATCCGAGAATATCCAAGTGGCGACACCGAGCGCCAGCATCACCCCAGTCAGCGCAACGGCGACGCCTGTCGTCTTCAGGGTTTCGAAGTAAGCCTCGCCGAGCGCCAGTCCGCGTTCCAGGTGATACTCCATCTTGTTGTAAATATAGATCCCATAATCGACGCCAATGCCAATCCCCAGTGCGATCACCGGCAGCGTCGCCACCTTGACCCCCAGCCCGAGCATGGCCATGATGCCCTCGCACAGAACCGAAGTGATATACAGCGGCAGCATGATGCATAGCGTGACGCGCCACGATTTGAACTCCCACCATACCAGCAGCGCGACAATCGCGTAGACCAGCGCAAGCATGAGCGGCTCGGACTGCTTGATGACCATATTGGTGGCGGCATCGATTCCGGCATTGCCCGCGGCCAGGGTGAACTTGATCTTGTCATCGTTATGCGCGGCGGAAAATTTTTCCACCGCATTGACCACCGTGGTCAGCGTTTCCGCCTTGTGATCCTTCAGGAAGATCAGCACCGGCACCATCGAACACTCGCTGTTGAACAGTTCCGACGGCAGCATGCGGTGCGCCGCATTGGCGCTGAAACGGTTGCGGGTGACCGACTGCCAGCGCATGTCGCCGCCATTCTGTCCGGCCAGCACCCGCTTCATCGCGGTAAACAGGGACGAGGTCGATTCAACCCCTGGCAGGTTCTCCATTTGCCACTGGAACTGGTCGACCGTGGCCGCCACCGGATACGAACCGCATTCGCCAACCGGCGTGGTCACCATGACGACGAATACGTCGGGGCTGGTCGCATAGTTGGCCGCAACATAGGCATTGTCGCGGTTGTAGCGGGAGTCGACTCGCAGCTCAGGCGCGCCAGGATCGAGGTCGCCGATCTTCAGGTCGCGGCTCAGCGTGAAGCCGGCCGCGAAGACCAGCGCCGACAGGCCCACGGCAACCCAGGCCATGCGCGGCTCGGTCACCCGCGACAGCTGGCGCGCCCAGGCGAACGTGCCCTGCATGCGGCGCTCCTGGTGGCGCAGGCCGGCCGGGCTCACGCCCAGGTAGGACATCAGTATCGGCAGCAGGAACATCTTGGTGACGATGATCACGGCCACGCCGATGCTGGCGCTGATGGCCAGTTCGCGGATCACGCCGATGTCGATCACCAGCAGGGTCGAGAAGCCGACCGCATCGCAAAGCAGCGCGATCGAGCCAGGAATGAACAGCAGCCGAATGGTGGCCTTGGCCGCTTCGATGTTCGAGCGCCCGAGCACCCGTTCGCTGGCCATCGTGCTGACGTTCTGAACCGCGTGGCTGACCCCGATCGCAAAGGTCAGGAATGGCACCAGGATCGAGTACGGGTCGAGGCCGAAGCCGAACAGGCGCACCAGGCCCAGCTGCCAGACGACGGCCAGCGTGCAGCAGAACAGCGTGGCGAACGTGCTGCGCCAGCAGCGCGAGTACAGCCACAGCACCGCGGCGGTGAGCGCGAAGGTAAGCGCGAAGAACCGCCCGATGGCGCGCGCGCCGTCGATCAGGTCGCCAACGATCTTGGCGAAACCGGTAATGTGGATCTTGATGTCGCCGTGCTGGTATTTGTCGCGTACCAGATGTTCGAGCCGTTCGGACAGCTTGCCGTAGTCGAGCCGCTGCCCGGTTTGCGGGTCGATTTCCTGCAACGGCGCCAGCACGATCGCCGAGCGATGGTTGCTCGCCACCAGCGTGCCGATGATGCTCGAGCGCGCGACGTTGGCGCGCACGCTGTCGATCGACGCCGCCGCGCCGTCGAATCCCTGCGGCACGATCTGCCCGGCCGTCAGGCCTTCTTCGGTCACTTCGAGCCACTGGACGTTGGGCGTCCAGAGCGACTTGAGCGCGCCGCGGTCCACCCCGGGAATGTAGAACACCTCGTCGGTGACCTGTTTGAGCGTCTCGAGGAAGGCCTTGTCGTAGATGTCGCCGCCGGTGTTCTCGACCACCACCCGGATCACGTTGCCCAGTGGCCGCAGCTCGGTTTCGAACTTGAGGTAGTTGGCGATATACGGGTGCGATGCCGGCACCATCTTCTGGAAACTGGCGTCCGGGCGCAGTTGCGCCGCGTGATAGGCGAACACGGCGGTCAGCAGCAGGAACAAGGCCAGCGCAGGCATCCGCAGAGGCACGAAATAGCGCTCCAGGAACCGTTCGGCGCTCCGGATCCGGCTGTGGTGGGTCGGGTCGGCGCCGCCGGCGTCTTGCAGTGCTTGATTCTCTTTTTTCATGGTCAGACTTACTCCGGGCTCTGTCGGCCAGTTGGCGGACGGTAAAAAATTCAGGGGGCTGCGCCATCGAGCGCGAGCGCGCGCGCGCCGCCGGCGCCGACGGCGAGCAACTGGCCCGGCCCAAGGGGGCGTGGCAGCAGTGCGGCGACCGCACGTCCGGCCCCGCCTTTACCGAGCGAAAAGGTATTGCCCTGATCCCGGCTGAGCAGCAGCTGGCCATCGCCGGCTGCCAATACCAGGTCGCCACCGGCGAGCACGAAGCCGCCGACGAGCGCCTTGTTGAGCAGCTTTGGCGCGCTGCCCCAGGTCTTGCCGTCATCGGCCGAGGTGAGCACGTTGCCGGCGAAGCCGTAGGCGACGATCGTGTTGCTGTCGGGAAGCGTAAGCGCGCCATACAAATGGCCCCGATAGCCGGTGTCGAGCGTTTCCCAGCTGGCGCCGCCATCGCGCGAGCGCCGCAGCTTTCCGCCTTCGCCGGCGATCATCAGGCTGCCGTCGGCCAGCTGCGCAATGCTGTTGTAGTGGAGGCCTTCCGGATTGCTGATGCGCCCGTTGCGGCAGGCCCAGGTCTGGCCGCCGTCGGCGGTCTGGAACAGCTGCCCGAACGCGCCCACCGCCAGGCCATTGGCGGCGTCACGGAACCAGAGCCCGAGCAGCGGCATCGAGGGGCCGAAACTGGCGCCGCTCTCGGCGTCGGCCAGCGCGTTCTCAAGCGCTTCGAGGGTCGCCGGCGCTTGGCCGGATTTTCCCTGGGCAGCGCCGATGCGCGCTTTCAGGTCGGCCAGAATCAGGACGTTGGCGGTATTGCCGTCGAATTGCTTGTGCCAGGTCCTGGCGCCGTCGACGGTACGCAGAATCACGCCGTCGTGGCCGGCGGCCCAGCCGACATCGCGCGATACGAAGTACAGCGTGGTCAGCGCCAGCGAGGCGGGAACCTGCGCCTGCTTCCAGCTGGCGCCCCGGTCGTCCGAATACACGATGATGCCGCGCTCGCCGGCCGCGACGATGCGCTGGCCGGCGCTGGCGACGGCCAGCAGCATGCCCCTGGCGGCCTTGTGCGATTGAAGCGCCGGCAGCGCGAGCAGGTCGATGGCGGCAGCGGCCGGCGGGGGCGCCAGGACGAATGCCGCCGCGCTCAGGAGCAGCGCGCTTAGCAAGGGGGCCGGAAATGCCGGGAAAATTCGATGCTGCATTGGAGGGACTCGTTGTAACAGAAGGAAGGGGGGCGTGCGCCAGCCGCCCGCCGTATTGGCCGGGCGGCGCGACGCAGCCGTGGGAATGCGGTGCGGCGCGTGCTCAGTTACCCAGGCGGCGCATCGCTTCAGGCGCGAACGACTTGAGCGTGAGCTTGTCGCCGAAGCGCATCGGCTTTTCCTCGTTCATCATGCCAGTGACCAGGTAGCGCCGCGCCTGCAGGTCGTACAGCACTTCGGCGATGCCCCAGGTCATCGGCTGATCGTAGTAAGGCATCAGGTGGACGTCGCGCACACGCCACAGTTCGCCGCGGCCGTCGTACTGGTCGATATGGGCGATCGACCAGGAGTCTTCGTCGACATAGAACACGCGCTTGGCGTAAATGTGGCGCATGCCCTTCTTCACCGTCGCCTCGACCACCCATACCCGGTGTTTCTCGTAGCGCACCAGGTCCGACTTGATGTGGCTCGGCTGGATGATGTCCTTGTACTTCAGGCTCTTGTCGCTGAGCGTGAAGTTGTTGTAGGAGATAATCATCTCCTTCTTGCCGATCAGCTTCCAGTCGAAGCGGTCCGGCGCGCCGTTGAACGCGAGGTGGTCGTCGATGGTGCGCAATCCGTCCGCGCCGGAACCGGGGGCATCGTAGGCGAATTGCGGCGCGCGCAGCACGCGCCGGGTACCCGGATTGTAGATCCACGCCAGCCGCGGTTCCTTGACCTGGTCCTGCGGCTCGTGCACCAGCACGCCGTCGCCGGCGACGTTCGACGGTCCCGTCAGCTTGGCCAGGTAATAATACAGCCGGTTCGGGTCGGTCTTGTCGAGCGCCCACGGCGCCGCAAACGTCTCGTCGCGCGTGGTCGGCGTGAAGGCGCCGTTGGTCTGGACCGGAAACTCGGCGTTGTAGCGGGTCCAGGTTCCGCCGAAATAACGGGCCTGGTGATTCCACTGGACCTCCAGCCCGTTTTTCGGGATCGGGAACGGGACCGTGCCTTTTTCCATCTTCACCACGCCGTTGCCGCCGTCGGCCAGCCTGGTCTGCGCGCCTTCGCTCTTGGCCAGTTCGTAGATCGACGCCGGGTAAGCGGCGCTGCGGCGGCTCGGATAGACGTCCATCTTGAAAGTGGGGAAGCGTTTGAGCATTTCGATCTGTCCGGCCGACAGCTTGTCCTTGTGTTGCTCGACATTCGCGGCGGTGATCGTATAGAGCACCTTGTCGGCTGCATACGGGTTCAGGTAGCCCTTGGCGCGGTCGAAGCCGGCTGGCGCCGCAGTCAGGCCGCCTTCCCACTGGGGAATGCTGCCATCCTTGTTGCCGGCACGCTCGGCCCCGACCGGGGTCAGGTCCTTGCCGATGCGAGCGACCTGATCGGGCGTCATGTCGGCCAGGGCATTACCCGCCGCGGCGAGGCAGATCAGCGCAGCCGAAGCGGCGCCCTTGCTGTTTTTCAGTGCGAATTTCACGATGGTGTCTCCTGTTGGAATATTAGAAATTGACGCCGACCACTGCCGACGCGAAATCGCGGTCATGGAACACGTCGTACTTCGCGCCGTGGTTGAAGCGGTTGTAGCTGATGTCGGCGTAGTATTTGCCGAGGTAGTCGAAGCGGGCGCCCAGGCCAAGCACCCGGCGGTCTTCGACGAACTGGGAATCGGCCGAATAGCCCTTCACGTCGTGCGACCAGAACAGGCGCGGCTTGACGTTGACGCCGGCTGCGATGTCCGGATAGCTCAGCTCGGCCTGCACGCGATAGCCCCAGGCGTTGCTGGTGGCAAAGCCCTGGTTTTCGCAGTAGCTGGCGTTCGGATTGCCGGCGCCGGCCGCGCCGCCGGCGCTGCAGTTGGTCAGCGTCGACGTCGTCGCTTGTCCATACACGAAGGCACGGCCGTAGCGCTTGCCGGTATTCGGGTCGCCAATGCCGGACCAGCGCTGGTAGGCCGCTTCGCCGATCATGCTCAGCGATTCGGCGCCGAGCACGCGCGGGAACACCTTCAGTGTCGAAACCTGGATCTGGTTTTTGTCCTTGAGCTCGTAGCCGCGATACAGGGTGCCGGCATTGCGCGGGATGGCCGCCAGCGCGCCCAGCGGGCCGACGCCGGTCGACGCGCCGCGCAGCAGGTCCAGCCCGTTCAACTGGACCGGCAGGTCGCGCGTATTGCTCAGTTCGCCAAACACCGACCAGCCGCCGAGGCTGGTCGAAAAGCTCAGGCCCAGCACCTTGATGTTCTGGCCCGACCAGTCCCACGCGTACTGCATCCGGTTGGCGCCGGCGGAAAACGCGGACGGGGCCGGACTGGCGTCGAGCTTGATGCTGATGACCGGCGAACGCTGGTGGTAGTTCACCGCATAGGCGCCAAATTCTGTGGCCAGGGCCGGCGCGAAGTAGCGCAGCGCCAGGCCCCATTGGCCGCTGTTGCGTCCATCGATGTCGCCTGCATTGGCCAGGATGGCGCTACCGTTGGCATAAACGCTCTGGTCGCGCGAATTGGCCAGCGGACCGGCCGGCACGTTCACGCCCTTGTCCGAACAGTTGTAGACGTCCGAGATGGACCAGTAGGTGCCGCAGCCGTCGAGGATGTTCTTTCTCCAGCGCATCTGATAGAAGCCTTCGACGCTGAGGTTGTCGGCCAGGCTCAGGTTGGCCCACAGCTGGGGAATCGGCAGCAGGATTTCCTTGACCTGGGAGCCGGGCCGGCGCGAGGCCGAGACGTCGAAGGCGCCAAACTGGTTGATGCCGGACACGAATACGCTCTCGCCCCAGTTGACGACCTGGTTGCCGAACTTGACGGTGAGGGGATGGTCGGCGCCGACCCCGGTGTTCAGGAAGACGTAGGCATCGAGCAGTTCGAGGCCGGAGAACTTCGACAGGCGATCGAAATTGCCGTCGTCGAGCGCGGCCCCGCCGAGAAATCGATTCGCCGAGCTACCGTGGGGCACGCCGCCGTCGCGCAGTTCGAAGTCATGCCAGGCCTTGCCGCGCAAGAATATGCCGACGTTGTCGCGCTTGAGCGAGAGCTCGCCAATCACCTTGGCGATGGTCGAGAAGGTGTCGTGCTTGCCGTAGTTGAGGTTGCCGTCGTCATGGCTGGAGCCACCGGTTCCGCCATTGCCCTTCATGATCAGGGCGGCGTCGGCGTCGCTCATGCGCACGCTGGTGCCGACCGAGGCATTGAGGGAAACTCGGCCTTCGACGCCGTTGGCGAGCACGAATTCGCCGGCCAGCGCGGGACCCGAGTGCAGGCCCGCGATCGCGAGCAGCGGGCACAAGAGCGCCATGCGCGGCAACGAGCGCCCAGTCTTTTTGACTACCTTGGCCTGGTTCAGGCGCGTACGATTCTGTTTCATTTACTCACTCCTCCGTTGTTGATTTGTCTAGTTCTAGTTCTAGTTATGTCGGGTCGTGAAAGCGTTCCACCTTACGCCGCACGCCAGGCGGGTCTGCCTCTGCCTTGGGTCGGCATTCAATGAGCATCCCTGTGTCGCCCGTCCGGTCCGTTTGAATGAATTCAATACATACAGACCGTACTGTTTATAAATATATTGGCGCGGGGACACTCGTGTCAAGTTGTATTTGAATTACAGGAAGCGGCAGGGTGGTGTGGGCGGCCTGTCGGCGCGTCGGCAGGCGCTTGGCGCGCGGCCGGGTGCGACCTTGGTGGAAGCGCTGGGCTTGCTGGGGGAGGGTGCTGCGATCGGGCGCCAAGCGCGCCGGCCGGACTGCGGGGGGCGGCGCAGGGCGCCGGCCCCGCGCCGAGGCTATTTTCGCGTTGCCGCGCGCGGCCCGCTCCGGACCGGCGCGCCGAGGTGGCGCTGGTACAGGGCGAGCCCGGCGTCATACGCGAGCTGTTTGACTCTATCGAAGCGCGCGTGGTCGTTCTGCCACAGCTGGCGCACCGACAGGCCGCGGATCATGCTGAAGATCAGCCACAGGACGTCCTCCGCCGCAGCGTACGACAGGCCGCGTCGCTCCAGTTCGGCCAGCCACATGGTTTCGACCAGCAGCCGGTTGTCGCGCGAAATGGTTTGCACGCCTTCGCGCAGCTCAGGGTCGCGATCGGCCGCTCCCAGCAAATCGAGTCCGATCGAGAAATTTTCGCCCAGGAAGAAGGCGCTGGCGTCCGCCACCAATGCGGCGACGATGTCGTCATCGGGGCGCACCGCCGCAATCCGGGCGCGGCTTTGTTCGGTGGCATCTTCGAATACCCTGGCAAATACCGCCAGCACCAACTCTGACTTTGAATGGAAGTGGTGGCTTTGTGCGCCGCGCGACACCCCGGCCACCTCCGTCACATCGGCCACGCGCAGGCCGGCGAAGCCGCGCGTACGCAGTACATCGATGGCTGCCACGATGATCCGTTCCTGGGTCTCGGAGCTGCGCTCTGCCTGCGAACGGCGCTGCGGTTTGTGAGCCGTCATGCTGTGTACCATCATCAAGAATTAACGAGGTGCCAATCATATAGCAAGCCGCGCGGCAACGGTTCACTTTTGGCCGCGCCTCATCGGCCCGGAAGCAGGTTCCTGGCCCTGGCGACCGCGAGCGCCGCGGCCCGGTTCCTGACTGCCAGCTTGGCATACAGGTTGGCCAGGTGCCACTTCACCGTGGTCACCGACAGCAGCAGGCGGTCCGCGATCTGCTGGTTGTTGAGCCCTTGGGCTAGCAGGACGAGCAACTCCATCTCGCGCGGCGTCGGCATCTCCGAAGGCGGTGCCTTCGAGGCAGGCGAACGCTCCGCAGCGGGCGCCGTGGCGACCGCGCAGGCCCTGCCCAGCGCTTCGAGCAAGGCCAGTTCGGATGCCTGGGTAAAGCCGAAATCGCGCGCCGTGAACTGGGAGAGCATGCTGCGCATCAGTGGCATGCGGTTGTTGAACGGAGCGAGCACCTTGCCGGGTGCCGCAGCCAGGATCGCCAGCGCCAGCATGCGCAATCCCTTGTGCGGCTGCGCCATGCGCAGGTAGGCGTCGGTCGCCGCCAGCAGCAACTCGATCCGGTCGCGCTGGCGTTCATCGCGCTGGGCCGCCTTGAGCTGCTTGTCGATCGCGTCCAGCGCCTCGGCCGACTGGCCGTTCGCGATCAGCAGCTCGATATCCATCAGCATCCAATCGCCGCGCATTTGCATCCGCTCGGCCGGCTCGGGCGCAGCCGCGTGCAGCCGCGCGCGCCCGCGTTCGGCCAGCGCGAGGGCCTCGCCATGGCGTCCCTGGCGCAGCAGGCGGCGCACGCAACTGGCCAGCAGCAGGTAGTGGGCCCGCGGCGGATAGCTCAGCGCGATCTTTTCAAGCGCGGCCTGGGAGTAGGGCGCTGCTCCGGCTTCCTGCCACAGTTCGACGCAGGCAGACAGGCCCATCTCGGCCGAGGCGACGATGCCGTGGTGGGCGGCGCGCGTGAGCCCGCGCAGCGCCAGCTGGCGTGCTTGGTCGAGCTGGCCGAGGTCGGCCAGCGCGCGCGCATGCACGAAGTCGAAGGTCGCCACCACGCTCGCCTCCGCGCCGGCGGAGGCGACGATGCGCTGACGCGTCTCGGACAATTTGCGGTCTGCCACATCGGGCCGGGCCTGGGCCAGGTCGATGCAGGCGCTGAGGATGGTGACCCAGGCCAGGCCATAGCCGCTGGCGGTGCGCCCGATGGCGCCTTCGGCCTGCTCCATGTGGCGGCGCGCGGCCGCCAGCCTGCCCCAGTTGGTTTCCGCGATCGCGGCAATCGAGGCCACCGTCGACAGCGTCAGTGCATCGCGCGCCTGGTCTTTGGCCAGCCATGCCAGCGCATCCGAGTGGGCCGTCTCGAGGCGGTCGATGTAGAGGCCGACCAGGATGCGCAGGAATTCGAGCCGGGACTGCAGCTCGGCCTGGGGCGAGGCGGACGGCACCATGAGTTTCATCCTGGCGTCGAAGGCGTCGAGCGCCTTGCGCGCGCGCTCGAATTGCATGGTGTCGGCCAGCGCCCACACGAACCAGGCGTGGGCGTCGAGCGAGGGATCGACCCCGGCCGCCTGCAGGCGGTCGACCCACTCGATGAACGGCGCCATCTGCCCCTGGTCGCCGGCAACCGAATAGGCGATCCGGTCGACCAGCGTCTTGGCCAAGGCAAACGCCTGGGCGTCGAGCGCAAGGCCGATCGCGGTGACGTCGTCGCCCTGTTCGGCGTGCCAGCGCGCGGCGCGTTCGAGCACGCGGCGGCGGGCGGCGGCGGACAGGCGCTGGCGCCCTTCGGCCAGCAGGTAGTCGCGCAGCAGCGTGTGCAGGCGGTACCAGCGACGGCTGCGGTCGAGCGGGAAGATCAGGATGTTGCGCTCGACCAGGGTCGCAATCCAGGTCGGCGCTTCGATGCGCCCGGTTGCCGCGAGCGCCAGTTCGACGCTGAATTCACGCAGCAGGGCAATTTCGGCGAGGAACTCGAGAAAGTCGTCGTCGAGCCCGATCAGCACGCGGCGCGTCAGCACCTGCGCGATATCGCTGTGGTCGCCATCGACATGCAGCACCTGCGCGGCCGTCTGCGCGGCGCTGTCGGCCTGGCCCAGGGCCGGCGCCTGCCCATGCAGCACCTGCACCAGGCGAATGGCCGCCGGCCAGCCCTCGGTCCGCGCCTGGATCAGGTCCAGTTCCTGGTCGCTGGGCGCGGGCAAGCCGGCGTTGTCGAACAGTTGCAGGGTGCAGCGGCGGTCGAAACGCAATTGCGGCGCCTTCAGTTCCAGCACGCCGACCTCGAGCTTGAACCTGACCACGTCGATCGGCAGCGCCGGCGTGGTCGAGAACACCAGGTGCAGCGCCGGCCCGGTCTCCATGATCATCCGTTCCAGGGCCAGGCCCAGTCTGGGGTCGGTGCAAAAACCGAGGTTGTCGATGAAGAGGGCGGTGTCTCCTTGCAGCTTGGACATGTGCGCCAGCAAGCCATCTTGCAGCGCGTCCTGGTCGGCCAGCGATTCGAACGCGTCCTGCTGTTCCGTCTCGTAGGGGACAGCGGCGCGCGCCAGCGCCGCGCGCAACAGGTAGCCCAGCGACGACAGCGAACGGTCGCGGTCATCGAGGCCGATCCACAGGCAGCGGTAGCCGCGGCCGGCCAGCGCCTTGTGCAGGCGGCTCAGGGCCACCGTTTTCCCATAGCCGGCCGGCGCCGTCACCGTGACCAGCTTGGGCAGCGCGTTACTGTCGAGCAAGTGCGACAGTGGCGCGGTCGAGACCGGGTCGAACATGAATTCGGGTGGCGCAAGGCGCCCGCGCAATGCGTCCGCAGACGCATCGCCTGCGGCCGGCGATGCCGGGTGGTTTGCCGGTCGAGCTAGGTTCATCGGGGCATCCAAAGATTCAAGAAAGCACAGCACGGGACAGTTCTCCAGACCCTCCCGGCGATGCGCACTGGCACCGCGTTGCGGCGGTACGGAATGCGATCTTCGTCGCTTTCAAGGTCACAAGTCAACCGATTTGCGCCGCGCCCGGCGCCGGCGCGCCATTCGCCCGGCGCTAAAAAGTAGTCCCCATCCCCTACTTTAGGAGGGGGTGTGCCGATTCTGCGGCCCCTACACTTGCTCGCACCCTGGCCCGTACTCAAAACCATATAACGAGGAGACATATGAACACCATCACCGATGCCACGCATTTGCACGCCCCTGCCGCATTATCCCGCCTGGCGCGCGCCGCCGTGCTGCGCGCCCCGCGCACCCCGTTCCAGATCGAGGACGTGGCGGTGGCCGCGCCACGCGCCGACGAACTGCTGGTGCGCATGGTCGGCACCGGCGTCTGCCACACCGACATCGTGTGCCGCGACGCGTTCCCGGTGCCGACCCCGATGGTGCTCGGGCACGAAGGCGCCGGCGTGGTCGAGTCGGTCGGCACCGCGGTGCACGGCTTCGCCGTCGGCGACCATGTCATCCTGTCCTTCAATTCCTGCGGCGCCTGCCCGAACTGCGACAGCCACGAGCCGGCCTACTGCCACCAGTTCATGGGCCTCAATTTTGCCGGCGTGCGGCTCGAGGACAACAGCTCGCCCCTGTCCAAGGGCGATGAAAAGATCCATGGCAATTTCTTCGGCCAGTCGTCCTTCGCCTCGCTGGCGATCGTGCGCGCCAGCAATGCAGTCAAGATCGACAAGGCGCTGCCGCTTGAACTGATGGGGCCGCTCGGCTGCGGTATTCAGACCGGCGCCGGCGCCATCATGAACTCGCTCAAGGTGCGTCCCGGCCGCTCGTTGGCGATCTTCGGCGCCGGCGCGGTCGGCCTGAGCGCCGTGATGGCGGCCAAGGTGATCGGCGCGGGCGCCATTGTGGTGATCGAACCGAACCCGGCGCGTCGCGCGCTCGCGCTCGAACTGGGCGCGAGCGCCGCGCTCGATCCGACCGGCGCCGATGTGCTGGCAGCGATCCGCGCGGTCAGCCCGGGCGGGGTCGACTACGCGCTCGACACCAGCGGCATCCCCGCGGTGATCGGCAACGCGGCCGAGTCGCTGTTGCCGAACGGCCTGCTGGGCCTGCTCGGGATGCCGCCGCCGGACGCGCCGATGCCAATGACGATCATGAGCCTGATCATGCGCGGCGCCGGCGTCAAGGCCATCGTCGAAGGCGACAGCGACCCACAGACCTTCATCCCGCAGTTGATCGCCCTGTACCGGCAAGGAAAATTCCCCTTCGACCGCCTGATCAAGACCTTCCCTTTCGATCAGATCAACAGCGCGATCGCCGCCTCCGAAGACGGTTCGGTGATCAAGCCAGTCGTTGTGTTCTGAAACACCCCCAGAGAATAAGAGACGGAGACAATATGAATCAACAAGCCAATATCGATAGCTCACTGACCCGCCTGCTTATTGGCGGCGAGCGCCCCGGCAGCGCCAGCGGGGAAACCATCGCGATCGAGGATCCGGCCACCGAACAGCAGATCGCCAGCGTGCCGCGCGGCGGCGCGGCCGAGATCGACCAGGCCGTTGCGGCGGCGCGCGCCACCTTCGAATCGCGCGCCTGGTCGCACATGCGCGCGGCCGACCGCGGCCGCCTGCTCGAATCGATCGCGCGCATGATCGAGCTGCACGCCGAGGAACTGGCGCTGCTCGAATCGTACGACACCGGCAAGCCTGTCTCGATGGCCAGGATGATCGACCTGCCGGCCACGATCGACGTGTTCCGCTACATGGGCGGCTGGTGCACCAAGATGCATGGCAGCACCTTGCCGGTCTCGTTCGACGGCAAGGAGTACCACGCCTACACGCGCCGCGAGCCGCTCGGCGTGATCGGCGCCATCACGCCATGGAACTATCCGCTCGCGCTGGGCGCATGGAAGATCGCATCGGCGCTGGCGGCCGGTTGCACGGTGGTGGTCAAGCCCTCCGAGCTGACCCCGCTGAGCACCCTGCGCCTGGCCGAGCTGTGCCTCGAAGCGGGCCTGCCCGAGGGCGCCCTGAACGTCGTCACCGGTTTCGGTCATGAGGCCGGCCGCGCGCTGGCCGAGCACCCCGGTGTCAACAAGATCGCCTTTACCGGCTCGACCGCAACCGGCAAGCAGATCGCCGTGGCGGCGCTGGGCAACATGAAGCGCGTCACGCTCGAGCTGGGCGGCAAGTCGCCCAGCATCGTGTTCGCCGACGCCGACCTCGATCAGGTGGGCGCGGGCGCGGCGCTGGCGGCGTTCTTCAATTCCGGCCAGGTCTGCTTTGCCGCAACGCGCCTGTTCGTCGAGCACAGCGTCTATGACAAGGTGGTCGAGGCGGTCGCGGCGGCAGCGCGCAGCTTCCCGGTCGGCAATGGCCGGCAAGCCCAGTCGATGCTCGGGCCGGTGGTCTCGCGCAACCAGATGGAGCGCGTGCTCGGCTACTGCGAGAAGGGGCGCAGCGAAGGCGCCACCCTCGTGACCGGCGGCAAGCGGATCGGCGATACCGGCTACTTCATCGAGCCGACCGTGTTTGCCGACACCAATCCATCGATGTCGATCATGCGCGAAGAGATCTTCGGGCCGGTGCTGAGCATCATGCCGTTCAAGGACGTCGAGGAGGTCACGGCGCTGGCCAACGATTCCAATTATGGCCTGGCGGCCAACATCTGGACGCGCGACCTGAAGCGGGCGCACAAGCTGGCGCACCGGCTCGAGGCCGGGTCGGTATGGATCAACTGCCACGGGGTGGTCGATGCGGCGTTGCCGTTCGGCGGTTTCAAGCAGTCCGGCTGGGGCCGCGAAGTGTCCGAAGAAGGCTTGCTGGCCTACACCGAAACGAAGACCGTGTGCGCCGTGCTCGATTGAGCAGTACGCCGCCCGCCCGCCATTTTTGCGCGGCCCTGCGGGGCCGCCGAGAGGAAACCATCATGTTTGAATACGTAAAATACTACCTGTCGCCGCTGATCCAGGTGCTGGCCATCCTCGGCCTGTACCTGGGCGGCGATTTTGTCTGGATCGGCATCGCCAGCTTCCCGGTGCTGGCCCTGCTGGACAGCCTGCTGCCGGACGACGTCCAGACCCGCAAGATGAAAAGCCTGGGCTGGGCCTACGTACCGGTCTGGATTTCCACCCTGCTGGGGCCGGCCATGTACGTGGTGCTGGCCTGGAGCATCGCGCACCACGACTTGAGCGCGCTGCAGATGGTCGGCGCCGTGCTCAGCTGCGCATGGCTGTCGGTGGTGCCGATGGTGCCTGCCGCGCACGAGCTGTACCATGCCCGCGGCGCGCTCGGCAAGGTTGTCGGCCGCTACGCCCAGATCTGCTTTCTCGATTCGACCCGGATGGAGGCGCACGTGGTGGGCCATCATATCGACGTCGGCACGGTCGAGGACACCGACACCGCGGCGCGCGGCCAGACCCTGTACACCTTCGCCCCCTCGGCCGTGGTGCGCTCGACCATCCAGGCCCAGATGATCGACTGCGCTTCACTCGAGAAGCGCGGCTTCGGGCGCTGGTCGATTCGCCACAAGCTGTGGCGCGCCATCCTGGCCCAGGTCGTGTTCCAGTCGTTGATGTACGCGATAGCCGGCTGGACCGCGGTCGGCATGGCGCTGGCGGCGATGGTGATCGCCCGTTACTGGGTCGAGACCTTCAACTACTTCCAGCACTACGGCCAGGTGAGGGTGGTCGGCTCGCCGATCGAGAAGCGCCACGTGTGGAACCATTTCGGTGCACTGTCGCGCCTGGTCGCCTTCGAGATCACCAACCATGCCGACCATCACCTCAATTCCTACCAGCCTTACTACGCACTGGTGCCGCACCGCGATTCGGTGCGCATGCCGAGCGTATTCGTCTGCTTCCTGGCCGCGCTGGTGCCGTCGATCTGGTTTCGCTCGATCATCAAGCCGGGCCTCAAGCGCTGGGACCTCGAGTACGCCTCGGCCGACGAGCGCGTGCTGGCGGCCCAGCAGAACCGCGTAGCGCACTGGGAGGACTGGTTCGGCGCCAGCGCCCGGCCGACCCCGGCGCGCGCGTCGCATTGATGCACGCGCCGCCGTTTTCATGTTTACAGTAATCGAGATGCCATGCTGAAACTGTTCAAGTCCCTGTTCGGGCCCGCCAAGCCCCGGCAGACCGTCGAAATCCTGCCGCAGGCAGTCACGCTCGAACTGGCCCCCGGCCAGAGCCTGCTCGAGGCGGCGCTGGCGAATGGCGTGCCTTACCCGCACAATTGCACCGTCGGCACCTGCGGCGCCTGCAAGACGCGCCTCAAGCAGGGGCGGGTGCGGGCACTGTCCGACTTTGGCTACACGCTTTCGAAGGCCGAGCTCGAAGCCGGCTACATCCTGGCCTGCCAGGCGGTCGCGCTCGATGCACACAGCGTGATCGAAGTGGCCGACCCGGGCGCCAACCAGCTGCCGCTCAAGACCGCCGAGGGCCGAATCGCCTCGGTCGAGCCGCTCACCCACGACATCATGAAGGTGGTGGTCGAACTGGACGCGCCGCTCGAGTACCTGGCCGGACAGTATGCGGCCCTGCGTACCCCGATGGTGGCTGGCGCCCGCCAGTATTCGTTCGCCGATGCACCCATGCGCGGCGGGCGCAGCAAGGTCTCGTTCTTCATCCGCAAGGTGGCCGGCGGGGCGTTCACCGAGGCCCTGTTCGCCGGCCGCCTGCAGGGGCAGGTGCTGACGCTGCAGGCGCCCCATGGCGGCTTCTACCTGCGCGCCGGCAACGCGCCGATGGTGTGCGTGGCCGGCGGCAGCGGGCTGGCCCCCCTGATGAGCCTGCTTGAGGATGCGCGCAAGCAGCGCATCCGGCGCCCCTGCGTGCTGCTGTTCGGCGCGCGCACCCAGGCCGACCTCTACCTGCTCGAACAGATCGGCGAACTGGCGCGCGCCTGGCCGGAGCCTTTCACCTTCATCCCGGTACTGTCGGACGAAGCGGACGGCAGCGGCTGGAGCGGCGCGCGCGGCCGCGTCACCGATCGCCTCGCCGATGCATTCGCGGCCGGCATCTGGCCGTCCGCCGAGGCCTACATGTGCGGCCCGCCAGGGATGATCGACGCCGGCATCGAGCGCCTGCTGGAGCTGGGCATGCCGCTCGAGGCGATCTTCTACGACAAGTTCACCAGCGCCGTGCCGGCTGGCGTGGCGGCCTGATGCTGGCCGCCCTGATCGACAACTGGCGCCGCTTCTCGGTGCTGTGGCGCCTGTTGTTGGGTTTTTCGAGCGTGATTGCAACCATTTTCGGCGGCTTTGTGCTCGCTGTCGGCAGCTTGCACGAAGCGGCCTCGCTGCTGCAGCGCGGCGCTCCCGACGCGGCCGCCATCGCGATGGTGCGGGCCGAATGGCTGTTCTGGTGCGCGCTCGGCGTCGGCCTGGTGCTTGGCTGCGCGCTCATCGTCACGCTGACGCTGTCGATTGTCGCGCCGCTTGCCCGGCTCAAGGACTCGGCGCAGCGGATCGGGCGCGGCGACCTGACCGAAACCTACGCGCTGCGCTACACGGACGAGGTCGGTCAGATGGAGGGCGCGCTCGCGGCCGTCAGCGTCCAGATCGCCAGCGTGGTGCGCGGCATCCAGGACGGCTCGAGCCAGGTGGCGCTGGCCGCCGCCGAGCTGGCAGCCGGCAACGCCGACCTCAGCCGGCGCACCGAGCTGGCCTCGGCGCGGCTGGAGGAAACGGCCAGCGCGACCGTCCATATCAATGCGATGGCGGGGCAGGCGGCCAACTGCGCCGGCCAGGCCCAGGCGCTGGCTGACTCGGCGGCGAAAGTGGCGGCCGAGGGCGGCGCCGCAATCGCCGACGTCGGCGGCGCGGTCGCTACGATCGGGGACGCAACGCGCCAGATGGCCGATTTTGTCGGCGTGATCGAGAGCATCGCCTTCCAGACCAACATCCTGGCGCTCAACGCGGCGGTGGAAGCGGCGCGCGCCGGCGCGGCCGGCGCCGGCTTCAGTGTCGTCGCCGTCGAGGTGCGCAACCTGGCGGTGCGTTCGACGGCGGCGGCGCGCGAAGTGGGTCAACTGATCAGCGCCACCCTTGCCACGGGCGAGGCCGGCGCCGTCCAGAGCGAGCGCGCCGGCAACATCATGCGCGAGATGTGCGCCAGCGTCGAGCGGCTCGCGCTGCAGGTCGGCGAGATTACCCGCACCGCCGCCGAGCAGCGCGGCAGCGTCGCCGAGGTGGCGCAGTCGCTGACCGAACTCGAACAGGATGGCCAGCGCAATGCCGCCCTGGTCGAGCAGGCGGCGGCCACCGCCGCCTGGCTGGGCGAGCAGTCGCATGCGCTCGACCAGGCCGCTTCGCTGTTTACGCTGCCGGCCGACGGCGCACCCGGCCCGGTGCTGCCTGCCGGCGCCCGCCACCGAGAACAAGTTGCACCGAGTCGTACCAGCGGTGGGGCGCTTCGCCTGACCGGTTTTTAACCATAAAAAATCCATAACAAGGAGATTTCACAATGACACATTCCCTGCATCGCGTCGCCGTCGCGGCGGCCCTGGCCCTGGCCGCGACGGGCGCCTCGGCGCAAGCGTCGCCCTGGTCTATCCACGTCGGCCCGGCCGCCGTGCGCCTGCACATCGACACCGCTCCCGAGGCGCCGCGCGGCACCCCGGTCCCGGGCGGCGGCCTGAGCGCCACCAACAGCAACATCCTCGCCTTTGAAGTGGGCTACCAACTGGCGCCGGACTGGAACGCGCGCTTCACCTTCGGCGTGCCGCCAACGACCGATGTGGCGGGCACCGGCACCCTGGCTGCGCTGGGCAAGGCCGGCGAGATCAAGTACGGGCCGGCGGTGTTGACGGCCACCCGCACCCTGGGACAGTTCGGGCCGGTCACGCCCTACCTGGGGGGCGGGGTCAGCTACCTGAAGGTGTTCTCGACCAGTGACGGCGCCCTCGCCAATTTCCGGGTCGCCAACGCGTGGGGCGGTGCGCTGCAGGTCGGCGCCGAGCTCGCGCTGAACAACAGGCTTGGCCTGTTCGTCGACTTCAAGAAAATATTCCTCAGCACCGACGTGACGGGCACCGTGCCGGCTTTCGGCGGCGCTCCGGCCTATGCCAGGGTCAAGATCGACCCGTTCGTGGTCCATGCCGGCGTCTCGTACCGGTTTTGATCGGGCCCGGCGCGGTAATTTTCTTGACTTAGGGAATTCGCACTTGTATATTGCATTAACAGACCGACTGGTCGGTTTGTTAGTTTGTCGGACAGCGGTGACTTTCCGGGCGCAGACGCCCGCAGAAGTATCGATAACAGGGAGAAGGTGGAATGGCTGCATCGAATGTAGACAAGCTCGTGGTGGAGAACGAGCAGCAGGGATTGTTCAGGGTGGCGCGCAAGGCGTTTACCGGAACCGACGTGATCGATATCGAATACGAAGAGATCTTCAACAAGTGCTGGCTGTACGTAGGGCACGAATCGGAAGTGATCAAGAAGGGCGATTTCGTGCGGCGTACCATCGCCAAGCGCAACCTGATCTTCAATCGCGACACCGATGGCAAGCTGAACGCCTTTTTCAACACCTGCCCCCACCGCGGCGCCGAAGTCTGCCGCGAGCACAAGGGCAACGCCAAGCACTTCCAGTGCTTCTACCATGGCTGGATTTTCGCCAGCAACGGCGCGCTCAAGAACCAGCCCGGGGCCGAGCGCTACAGCGCCGACTTCAAGGAGCAGCAACGCGGCGACCTGGTGCCGGTGCCGCGCTTTGCCAATTACCGTGGCCTGTGTTTCGTCAATTTCGATGCGGCCGCGATCTCGCTGGAAGAGTACCTGGGCAATGCGCGCGAATACCTCGACCTGGTGCTCGACCAGAGCGAAACTGGCCTGACCGTGGTCAACGGCATGCAGGAGTATTCGATCCGCGCCAACTGGAAGCTGCTGGTCGAAAACAGCAACGACGGCTACCATGCCGCCACCACCCATGCCACCTACCTCGACTACCTGGCCAATACCCATGCCAAAGGCATGAACAAGGTAGCGCTCGAAGGCGTCGGCCTGGCGCTGGGCGGCGGCCATGCGGTGGTCGAATACACCGCGCCATGGGGCCGCCCGATCGCCAACTGGGTGCCGGCTTGGGGCGAGGAGGGCAAGACCGAGCTGGCGGCAATCCGCGCGCGCCTCGAGCAGCTGCACGGCAAGGAAAAGGCCGACCGGATCGCGCTCAAGAATCGCAACCTGCTGATCTTCCCCAACCTGGTCGTCAACGACATCATGGCGCTCACGTTCCGCACTTTCTACCCGAGCGCGCCGAACTGCCTGAACGTGACCGGCTGGGCACTGGCGCCGGAAGGCGAATCGGAATGGGCGCGCAAGTACCGCCTCGACAACTTCCTCGAATTCCTCGGGCCGGGCGGCTTCGCCACGCCGGACGATGTGGAGGCGCTCGAATCGTGCCAGGCCGGCTATCAGAACGGCCTCGAGCAGGGAGTGCAGTGGAACGACATGTCGAAGGGCATGGGCATGGAGACGAGCTATGACGACGAGGCGCAGATGCGCGGATTCTGGGTCGAATGGAGCCGGCGCGTGCAGCCGGCCATGGACAAGAAAGGGGAACTCGCATGAACCTGCCGACCCGAAGCGAAGTCGAAGACCTGCTGTTCCTCGAAGCCGACCTGCTCGACAACTGGAAGCTCAACGACTGGCTGGCGCTGTACACCGGCGACGCCCAGTACGAGGTGCCATCGACCGACCTGCCGCGCGACGCCGATCCTGAGCGCAGCCTGTTCTATATTGCCGACGACCGGGCGCGCCTCGAGCAGCGGGTCATTCGCCTGAACAAGAAGACCATGTGGTCCGAGTATCCGCGCTCGAAGACGCGCCACTTGGTGACGAACGTGCGGGTGCTGGGCGCGGACGGCGACGATATCCTCGTGCGTGCCGGGTTCGCCGTGTACCGCACCAAATGGGGAAACACCGACCTGTTCATCGGCGGCTATGAGTACGTGCTGCGGCGCGACGGTGACGCCTTGCGCATTCGCAGGAAACGCTGCGTGCTCGATCTCGACGGCCTGCGTCCCCAGGGGCGCGTGAGCATCTTGCTGTGAAAACGCCGCGCACGCCCCGGCAAGGCAGCCGACGAGTGCGCGCTCCCGGGGCGGGCGCGGTTCATCAGGCAACATTTTGCAAAATTCAACAAGAAGGAAGAGTCCAGTGAAACCACAATTTCGCTACGAAAAACTCGGCTATGCGGCCCTCAACGTCACCGATCTGGAACGTTCGGTACGGTTTTACCGGGACCTGATGGGCCTTGAGGTTGTGAGCATGGACGAGCAGACAGCGTATCTGCGCTGCGGCCGCGATCATCACAGCCTGGTGTTGTGTGCCGGCGCCGAACCGGGCATCAAGCGCGCAGCCTACAAGATGGCGTCCCAGGGCGACCTGGAGCAGGCGTTTTCCCACTTCCAAGAGGCCGGCCTGGCGCCGTGCTGGCTGGCGCCAGCCGCGTGCGCGGCACTGAGTCAGGGGCCGACTTTCCGCGCCCGCGAACCGCATTCCGGCCTGCAGCTCGAATTCTACGACCGGATGACGCAACTGGCCCTGCCGTTCCGGCCCACGGTCACCAATATTGCCCGCATCGGCCATGTGGTGATCGGCGCGAAGCATTATCCGCAGTCGGTCGACACCCTGAGCAGCGTATTCAATTTCGCCGTGTCCGATTTCGTCGAGCAAAAGTTCTCGTGGATGCGCTGCTTCCCGAACCCGCTGCATCATGCGCTGGCGGTCGGACAGAGCGATCGTGATCACCTGCATCACATTAACTTCATGGTGACCGATATCGACGATATCGGCGCCGCCATCAATCGCTTGCAGAAGGCTGGCGTCCAGATCGTGTTCGGCCCGGGCCGCCATCTGCCGTCGACCAGTATCTTCCTGTATTTCCTCGACCCGGACGGCATGACGATGGAATTCAGCTTCGGCATGGAGGAATTGCACGAGGAATCGGCACGCCTGCCGCGCATGCTCGAAATGCATCCGAATACGATGGACATCTGGGGCAGCAGCCCGCACGAACGCTTCGGCAAGTTTGGCGCGATCGAGGCAAACAATGACTGAGCACGCAGCTGCCGATGCGCGCCTTGCCGGCCAGGTGGCGGTGGTGACCGGGGCCGCGCACGGCATCGGCCTGGCCATTTCGCTGCAACTGGCCGCGCAGGGCGCGCACGTGATCATGGCCGACGTACTGGCCGACACGCTCGAGCAGTCGGCCAGTACAGTGCGCGCGGCGCACCGCGTACAGGTGCGCTCGTTCGTCGGCGACCTGTCGCAGGAAGCAGTGGTCGGCGCCTTGCTGGCGTTGGCGCGTGAACAGTTCGGCGGCGCCACGATCCTGATCAACAACGCCGGCGGCGGCGTGATTCGCCCTTTCCTCGAGCACACGCCCGAGACACTGCGCGCCACGCTTGAGCGCAATCTGTGGACGACGCTGTGGTGCTGCCGCGCCTTCCTGCCCGACATGCTTGAGGCCGGCCATGGCCGCATCGTCAATATCGGCGCCGATTCGGTGCGCAACGGCCTGTTGCAGCACGCCGCCTACAACGCCGCCAAGGGCGGGGTGCATGGATTGACCACCGGGCTGGCGCGCGAATTCGCCGGCGCCGGCATCACCGTCAACACGGTGGCGCCGTGCGCGGTCAATACCGCGGCGCTGGAGCGGGTGCGTGAAGTCGATCCTGCCTTCGCCGCCCAGGTGCTGGAGGTGATCCCGATGGGGCGCCCGGCGGAGGTCGACGAGGTTGCGGCCATGGCGGTTTTCCTGGCGGGCAAGGATGCCGCGTATATCACTGGCCAGGTCATCAGCGTCAATGGCGGGAGCACCATGCTGTGATGCGCGACCAGGCCGCAGTATCTGCGCGCGAGCCGCGCAGGACCCAGGCCGAACGCAGCCTGGACACCCGCGAGCGTATCGTCGTCGCCGCCATCGAAGTGATGCGCAAGCATGGCTACGCCGGCCTGCGGGTGGCGGACGTGACGGCGGCGGCCGGTGTATCGCGCGGAGCGCAAACGCATCACTTCCGCTCCAAGGTAGAGCTGGTATCGGACTTGTTTGCCAGGGTCTTCGAACAGGCGAGCGCCGACAGCCGGGCGCGCATCGCGGCCGTCGGACCGGGCGACGACGTGATCGCGGCGTTGATCGACGATGCCTCGGCTTTCTTCCTGGGCAAGGACTTCTCGCTCGGCCTGGACATGCTCGGCGCCGGCGGGCGCGACCCCGAGCTGCGCGATGCGGTGCAGGCAAGTGCCAGGGCTAATCGCTTCGAGGTCGAGGGCATGTGGCTGGCCGTGCTCGAGAGCCGCGGACTGAGCCGCGCCGATGCGGGCGATGTGCTGTGGCTCGTCTTCAGTGCCATCCGCGGGCTGTCGGTGCGCGTGCTGTGGGACCGGGATCCGGTGCGTTTCGCGCGGGTCAAGGCGCTCGCTTACGACGCAGCGCATCGATTGTACGAACGCCGGCGCGGCGCCGCGCTGGAACGCGCCCGTGCGGGCTGAACAAATGTTGCGGGCCGGCCTCAAGGCGCCGGCACGCTGGGTATTTACATCAAACTGGAAGGAAGCGCTATGAGCTTGTGGATCGATATGCTGGGTACCGAAATTCGCTACGTGCAGACCAAGTCGTTCGGACGGATACGGATCGCCGAAGCGGGCGACAAGAGCGCCAGTCCCATCCTCTTTCAGCACGGCATTAATGGCCACCTGGAAGCCTACGCCAAGAACCTGATGCCGCTGTCGAAACAATTTCACGTGATCGCGTTCGATTATGTCGGCCACGGTTTGTCCGACAAGCCGACGCTCGAGTACACGCCGCACTTGCTGGCCGAACAACTGGGAGAGTTGATGGACGCGCTGGGCCTCGAACGGGCACACCTGTCGGGCGAATCGCTGGGTGGCTGGGTATCGGCCCTGTTCGCCGCCAAGTACCCGCACCGGGTCAACAAGCTGATGCTCAACACCGCCGGCGGCTTGCCGGTGGTCTCAGAAAAAGGCAAGGCGGACCTGCAAAACCTGATCGCGCTCAACTTGCGCAATGTGAATAACATCCCTACTGCGGAGTCGGTGCGGGCCCGCCTCGAGTGGCTCATGCATGAGAACAACCGCCATCTGGTCAATGACGAGTTGCTCGCCTTGCGGCTCGAGATCTACCTGCGTCCGGAAACGCGCGCGGTGGCCCCGGTCATCAACCGCATCATCAACCGCCACGACGAGTTCCTGGTTCCGCTCGAGAAGATCAACTGCCCGACCCTGTTCCTGTGGACGCTCGACAATCCGATCCACGACCTGGAGACGGCGCGCGCCTCACACGCGCGGGTTGCCGGCAGCGAGCTGTACATCATGAAGGGCGACTCGGCGCACTGGCCGCAGTACGAGGTGCCGGAGGAGTTCAACGCGGTGACCGCCGCATTTTTCCGCGACGCGCCGTAGAACGCGCAACGCTCACATCAATAGAGACAGGAACACCCATGTCGATGACAGACGAAAAAATTTTTCAGTATGGCGACGAGCTGTACGAGGCGCTCATGGCGCGCCGCAGCGTTGCCCCTTTGACCAGTCGTGAAGCCGAAATCACGATTGAGGATGCCTACCGCATCCAGCAGCGCATGGTCGCGCGCCGCATCGAGAAGGGCGAACGGGTGGTTGGCAAGAAGATCGGCGTCACCAGCGTAGCGGTGATGAACATGCTGGGCGTGGACCAGCCCGATTTCGGCTACATGCTCGACGGCATGATCCACGGCGACGGCGCGGCGATCGACGCGGCCAGCTTGATCGCCCCCAAGGCCGAAGGTGAAATCGCCTTTGTGCTGAAGACGGACCTGATGGGGCCGGGGGTCAGCGCGGCCGACGTGCTGGCCGCCACCGAAGGGGTGATGGCGTGCTTCGAGATCGTCGATTCGCGCATCACCGACTGGAAGATCAAGATCGCCGACACCGTCGCCGACAATGCTTCCTGCGGCGTATTCGTGCTCGGCGACAGGATGGTCGATCCGCGTGCGCTTGACCTGCGCACCTGCGGCATGGTGCTTGAAAAGAACGGCGAAGTCGTCGCCACCGGCGCCGGGGCCGCAACCATGGGTTCGCCGGTCAACGCGGTGGTCTGGCTGGCCAACACGCTTGGCCGCCTCGGCATCGGCCTCAAGGCCGGTGAAGTGATCCTGTCCGGTGCGCTCGGCGCGATGGTGCCGGTCAAGGCCGGCGACAACCTGCGCGTGGCCATCGGCGGCATTGGCGGTTGTGCGGTTCGCTTCTACTAACCCTGACACGGATACGACTGACATGAAAAAAATTAAATGCGCACTGATCGGGCCGGGCAACATCGGCACCGACCTGCTGTACAAGCTGCAGCGCAGCGCCTTCCTCGAGCCGGTCTGGATGGTCGGCATTGACCCGACTTCGGAAGGCCTGAAACGCGCCGCCGACATGGGCCTGAAGACCACCGCCGGCGGGGTCGACGGCCTGCTGCCGCACGTCGCGGCCGACGGCATCCAGATCGCCTTCGACGCCACCTCGGCCTACGTGCATGCCGAGAACTCGCGCAAGCTCAATGCGCTCGGGGTGCTGATGATCGACCTGACCCCGGCCGCCATCGGCCCGTTCTGCGTGCCTCCGGTGAACCTGTCCGAACATGTGGGCAAGGGCGAAATGAACGTCAATATGGTCACCTGCGGCGGCCAGGCGACGATCCCGATGGTGGCGGCGGTTTCGCGCGTGCAGCCGGTAGCCTACGGCGAGATTGTCGCCACCGTCTCGTCCAAATCGGTCGGCCCCGGCACCCGAAAGAACATCGACGAATTCACCCGCACCACCGCTGGCGCGATCGAACAGGTCGGCGGCGCCACGAAGGGCAAGGCGATCATTATCATCAACCCGGCCGAGCCGTCGCTGATCATGCGCGACACCATCCACTGCCTGACCGAAGGCGAGCCGCAGCGCGAGGCCATCACCGCCTCGGTGCACGCGATGATCCTGGAGGTACAGAAGTACGTGCCCGGCTACAAGCTGGTCAACGGCCCGGTGTTCGACGGCAAGCGTGTCTCGATCTTCATGGAAGTCGAAGGCCTGGGCGACTACCTGCCCAAGTACGCGGGCAACCTCGACATCATGACCGCCGCCGCCGCGCGCACCGCCGAAATGTTTGCCGAACAGATCATCGGCGGCAAGCTCACCCTCCAACCGACCGCGGTGTAAAGGATTTAGCATGACTAGCATTAGCAAGAAAATCACGCTTCACGACATGACGCTGCGCGACGGCATGCACCCGAAGCGCCACCAGATGACGCTCGACGAGATGACATCGATCGCCCGGGGTCTGGACGCGGCCGGCGTGCCGCTGATCGAAGTCACCCACGGCGACGGCCTGGGCGGCTCGTCGGTCAACTACGGCTTTCCGGCCCACTCGGATGAACAATACCTGGGCGCGGTGATCCCGCTGATGCAGCAGGCCAAGGTATCGGCCCTGCTGATCCCGGGCATCGGCACCGTCGACCACCTGATGATGGCGCGCGAACTGGGCGTGCACACGATCCGGGTGGCGACCCACTGCACCGAGGCCGACGTATCCGAGCAGCACATCGGCATGGCCAGGAAGCTCGACATGGACACGGTCGGCTTCCTGATGATGGCCCACATGGCCTCGCCGGAACAGATCCTTGAACAGGCCAGGCTGATGGAAAGCTACGGCGCCAACTGCATCTACTGCGCCGATTCGGCCGGCTACATGCTCACCGAGCACGTCAAGGCGCGCATCGGCCTGCTGCGCGACAAGCTCAGGCCGGAGACCGAACTCGGCTTCCACAGCCATCACAACCTTGCCATGGCGGTGGCCAACTCGGTCACCGCGGTGGAATACGGCGCCAACCGCATCGACGCCGCGGCCGCCGGACTGGGCGCCGGCGCCGGCAACACCCCGATGGAAGTGTTCGTGGCGGTGTGCGCGCGTATGGGCATCGAGACCGGGGTCGATCTGTTCAAGATCCAGGACGTGGCCGAGGACCTGGTGGTGCCGATGATGGACCACCCGATCCGCATCGACCGCGATTCGCTCACGCTCGGCTATGCAGGCGTGTATTCGTCCTTCCTGCTGTTCGCCAAGCGCGCCGGGGCCAAGTACAAGATCGCGCCGCGCGAGCTGCTGATCGAACTGGGCCGACGCAAGATGGTCGGCGGCCAGGAAGACATGATCGAAGACACTGCTTTGAGCATGGCACGGGCGCGCGGACTTGCGCCATGAGTCGCCGCGAGCTCCCATTTTTTTGGTGAAATCAAATGACGCATAGTCACTGCTCAGGGGTCGATGTCCATACCCATGTCGTGCCGGAGAATTTTCCTGCCTATCCGGGCGCCGATCCATCCGCTCCGTGGCCGTCAATGGTGGCGGCCCATGCATGCCACCGCAGCGTGGTCATTTCGGGGAAGGTGTTCCGCACGGTCCCGCAGCAGTGCTGGAATGAAACGGCGCGCGCCATCGACATGGATGCGCTCGGCATCGGCCGGCAAGTGCTCTCGCCGATGCCCGAATTGCTCGCTTATTGGCTTGGCGGCGCCGATGGCGCCAGCATGGCGCGCCACTTGAACGAAGAGATCGCGAGCATGGCGGCGGCGTGCCCGGAGCGCTTTTTCGGGCTGGGCGCGGTGCCGTTGCAGGACGTCGACCTGGCGATCGCAGAACTCGACCATGCCATGCACCGGCTGGGTCTGGCCGGCGTGGAGATCGGCACCAACGTCAATGGCGTGCCGATCGGCGCCGCGCAGTTCGAGCCCTTCTTCGCCGCCGCTGAAGCGTGGGGCGCCGCTATCTTTGTCCATCCCCTGCGGCCATGCGGGATGGACCGGCTGGTCGGCGCGCCGGCGCTGGAACAGGTGCTCGCCTTTCCATGCGAAACCGGATTGGCTGCGGCATCGCTCATTACCGGTGGCACGCTTGCGCGCCACCCGCGCTTGCGGATCGCGCTCAGTCACGGCGGCGGCAGCTTCGCGGCGCTGGTCACGCGGCTGCAACACGCATGGACCATTTTTCCGAATCTGCGCGAGAGCATCGCGGCCGCTCCGATCGAGACGGCAAGATCGTTCTACTACGACAGCCTGGTCTACAACCGGACGCTGTTGCAAAACCAGATAGCACTGTTTGGCGCGACCCAGACGATGATCGGAACGGACTACCCGTTCGTGATCCAGGAGGCCGACCCGCTGGCGCGCATCGCCGAACTGGGTCTCGACCGCGCGACCGAGGCGCTGCTCACGCATGACAACGCGCTGCGCTGGTTGGGACAAGCAGCCCGGGGCGCCTGAGCAACGCCAATGTCCGGAAATTTTCATCGTGGAGTATAAATTGACAAACCATTTTCAAATACAGCTGGCCGGTACCGAACTGCAGTTTTCTTGCGCTGGCGACGATACCTTGTTGCGCGCCGGGCTGCGCCAGGGGATCGGCATCGCCTATGAGTGCAATGTGGGCGCCTGCGGATCGTGCAAGTTCGATCTCATTGACGGCGAAGTGGACGACCTGTTCCCGGCCGCCCCTGGACTGCGCCCGAAGGAGCGTGAGCGCGGCAAGCGGCTCGCCTGCCAGTGCGTGCCGCGCGGCAACTGCACGATCAAGGTGCGCACCGGGGACGAGTATGTCCCCGCGACTCGGCCGGAAAAACACCGCGCCCGTCTTGCCGCCCGGTCTTCCCTGACGCCGGATATCGCCTTGTTCGAGTTCGTCACCGACAGCCCGGCCGCATTCCTGCCCGGACAGTACGCCCTGATCGGAATGCCCGGCTTCGGGCAGGTACGGGCCTACTCGCTGTCCAATCTTCCCAACCAGGAGGGCCGGTGGCAGTTCGGTATCCGCCGGGTTCCGGGAGGGGCGGTCAGCAACGCACTATTCGACACCCTGGGCGTCGACGACGAGATCACCCTGGACGGCCCCTACGGCATCGCCTACCTCCGCACGGGCCTGGAGCGTCCGATCGCGTGTATCGGCGGCGGTTCCGGGCTTGCGCCACTGCTGTCGATCGTGCGCGGCGCGGCGGCGGTCGGCCAGCCCGGCAAGCCCGCGGTGCTGTATGGCGGGCGCGGCCCGCGCGATATTCCTGATGTGGCGGCCATGTTGGCAGGGGAGGGCGTTGCGGTCGATTTTCATCCCGTCGTGTCGATGCCCGAACTGGCCGGTCCGCCGGGGTGGAGCGGCGATGTCGGCTTCGTCCATGAGTTCATTGTCGAAAAGCTCAACTTGCCGCTCGATGGCTATGAATACTATCTGGCCGGACCGCCGCCGATGATCGAGGCGGCAGTGCGCCTCTTGATGGTCGAAGGCAAGGTGCCGGCGGCGCAAATCCACTTCGATCGCTTCTTTTGACGACCGTGTAACTAATTGCTGGGAGAACAGAAATGGCACTGATTAAAGTATGTAAGGTCGGCGATGTCCCTGAAGGCGGCTGCTTCCGCGCCGAGGTCGATGGCTTGCCGGCGCTGGCGGTGTTCAATGTCGATCGCGAGTATTTCGCCATCAACGACACTTGCTCGCATGGCGAAGCATCGCTGTCCGATGGCGACATCGACGATGGACAGGTCGAGTGCCCCTGGCATAACGCCAGGTTCTGCATCAAGAGCGGGAAGGCGCTGACGTTTCCGGCGGTCGAGCCGCAAAAGACCTATCAGATCCGGCTGGTGGACGACGACATCATGATCGAAGAGTGACAGCGGTGGGCGGCGTGATTCGTTGTATCTGAAAAAATAATATGGAGACTTGTATGACCCCTCACCACACGTTTACCGCCGCGCGCGATTTCCTGCAACAGCATCGCACCGATTACGACACCGCTGTGCGCGACTATCGCACCCCGATTCTGCACGAATTTAACTGGGCACTCGATTTCTTCGATGTCGCGGCCCGGGACAATGCCACGCCCGCGTTGCGCGTGGTGGCCGAGGACGGCAGCGAGCAAGCGGTTTCATACGCCGACATGGCGGCGCGCTCGAGCCAGGCCGCCAACTACCTGCGCACCCTGGGCGTGAGGCGCGGCGACTGCGTGCTGCTGATGCTGCCGAACCGGGTGGAGCTGTGGGAGCTCATGCTCGCCGCAATGAAGCTCGGCGCGGTGATCGTGCCGACCACGATGCTTGTTTCGGGCGAGGACCTGGCCGACCGCATGGAGCGCGGCGCGATCCGGCACGTCATCGCGCAGGCCAGCGAAGCGCCAAAATTTGACGACATGCGCGGCGACTACACGCGCATCACGGTGGGCGGGATGGCTCCGGGCTGGCATTGCTTCGACACCGCCAAGGGCGCCGCGACGAGCACCTTCACGCCTGACGGCGTCACGCTGGCGAGCGATCCGCTGCTGCTTTACTTCACTTCCGGCACCACCTCCAAGCCCAAGCTGGTATTGCACAGCCACCAGAGCTATCCGGTCGGGCACCTGTCGACGATGTACTGGATCGGCTTGCAGAAGGGAGATGTGCATTGGAACATCAGCTCACCGGGCTGGGCCAAGCACGCGTGGAGTTGCCTGTTTGCGCCGTGGAACGCAGGCGCCACGGTCTTTGTCTACAACTATGAACGCTTCAATGCGCGCGATGTGCTGGGCGTCATCTGCCGCTCCGGCGTGAGCTCGCTATGTGCGCCGCCAACCGTGTGGCGCCTGATGATCCAGGAGGACCTGACACAGTTCAAGGTGCCATTGCGCGAACTGGTCGGCGCCGGCGAGCCGCTCAATCCGGAAGTGATCGAACAGGTCGAACGGGCATGGGGCCTGCGGATCCGGGACGGCTTCGGTCAATCCGAGACGACCGCCCAGATCGGCAACACGCCGGGCCAGGCGATCAAGCCAGGTTCGATGGGACGGCCGCTGCCGGGCTATCAGATTGCGCTGCTCGACCCGGACGACAGGCCCGCTGGCGAAGGCGAGATTGCGATTGTGCTTGCCGACCGACCGATCGGCTTGATGCTCGGCTACGAGGGCGACACCGAAAAGACGGCCGAGGTCATGCGGGCCGGGCACTATCACACGGGCGACACTGCAGTACGCGATGAGGACGGCTACTATTTCTACATCGGCCGCAACGACGACGTGTTCAAGTCTTCCGACTACCGCATCAGCCCGTTCGAGCTCGAAAGCGTCATGGTCGAGCATGATGCGGTTCTCGAAGCGGCCATCGTGCCGAGCCCGGATGCCTTGCGGCTGTCGGTGCCGAAGGCCTTCGTTACCTTGCGCCAGGGTGTATTGCCGAGCCATGAGCTGGCCAGGTCGATCTTCGCATTTTCTCGCGCCAGGCTGGCGCCGTACAAGCGCATCCGGCGCATCGAGTTCGCCGAGCTGCCAAAGACGATATCCGGAAAAATCCGGCGCGTCGAATTGCGCCAAAAGGAAAATGCGCGCACCTCACCGGTTCGTGGCGAGTCCGAGTTCTGGGAGGAAGACTTTGGCGATTGACAATCCTTGAGGCGCACAGCCGGTACCCCTGAACCTCTCCCTTTTCGAAAAAGCTTTCCATGACCAAGCTCGCCATCATCCAAGATCTCGTCGAATACCGGCCCGTCAACAAGGTGCGCTTCGTAACCGCTGCCTCGCTGTTNNTGGGCCATAACCGTTCAGTCGACGACATCGTCACCGCCGCGCTGCAGGAGGATGCGCAGGGAATCGCTATCTCCAGCTATCAAGGCGGGCATGTCGAATACTTCAAGTACATGATCGACCTGCTCAATGAGCGCGGCGGCAGCCACATCAAGGTGTTCGGCGGTGGCGGCGGCGTGATCGTGCCGAGCGAGATCGCCGACCTGCATGCTTATGGAGTAACGCGCATTTTCAGCCCCGAGGACGGTCAACGCATGGGCTTGGTCGGCATGATCCTGTCGATGATCCAGTCCTGCGATACCGATCTGTCGGGCTATGCACCGACCAGCCTCGATGCCTTGACCAAAGGCGAGAGCGTCGAGCGCCAGCGCCCGCTGGCGCAACTGATTACGGCACTCGAGAACGGCAAGGCCTCGCCGGCGCTCTGCGCAGCGCTGCACCAGGCCGCTGACCTGATCCAGATCCCGGTGCTGGGCATCACCGGCACCGGCGGCGCCGGCAAGTCTTCGCTTACCGATGAATTGATTCGCCGCGTCCGGCTCGACCAGGACGACTGCATCAACCTGGCGGTGATCTCGATCGATCCGTCGCGCCGTAAGTCTGGCGGCGCCTTGTTGGGCGACCGGATCCGCATGAACGCGATCAGTCCGTGGGCGGGGCAGTCGCGCGTCTTCATGCGCTCGCTGGCCACGCGCGAAGCCGGGTCGGAAATTTCGCCAGCGCTGCCGGAGGTAATTAATGCGTGCAAGGTGGCTGGCTTCGATCTGGTCATTGTCGAAACGTCCGGCATAGGGCAGGGCGATGCAGCGATTGTGCCGCACGTGAACCTGTCGATGTATGTGATGACGCCAGAATTTGGCGCTGCGTCCCAACTGGAAAAAATCGACATGCTCGATTTTGCAGACTTCGTCACGATCAACAAGTTCGACCGCAAGGGGGCGCAGGATGCATTGCGCGATGTCGCGAAACAGTATCAGCGCAACCGCGAGCTGTGGAGCCTGCGGCCGGACCAGATGCCGGTGTACGGCACCCAGGCTTCGCGCTTCAACGACGATGGCGTGACTGCCTTGTACCAGGCGATCTTGCCGCAACTAGCCAGGCACGGACTGAAACTCAAGCCGGGCAAGCTGGCCCCGGCCGGCGTACGCTTTTCTTCGGGCAGGAATGCGATCGTGCCACCGGCGCGAAGCCGGTACCTGGCCGAAATTGCCGATACCGTACGCGGCTACCACCGCCTTGTGAAGAAGCAGGCAAGATTGATGCGCGAGCGTCAGCACCTGCAGGAAACAAGCCGCATGCTGGCCGCGGCCGGCCAAATCGTCGATCTCGCCAGCCTCATTGCCGAGCGCGAGGCCCAGCTGGAACCAGAAGCAAGAAGGCTGGTCGACATGTGGCCCGCGATGCAGGCCGCTTACGCCGGTGACGAATACGTTGTCAGCATCCGCGACAAGGAAATCCGCACCCGGCTGGTCGCTACCACGCTGTCCGGCACCAAGATCCGCAAGGTTGCGCTGCCGCGCTATGACGATCATGGCGAAATCTTGCGCTTTCTGATGCTGGAAAATGTCCCCGGGTCGTTCCCGTACAGCGCAGGCGTGTTTGCGTTCAAGCGCGAGAATGAAGACCCGACCCGCATGTTCGCCGGCGAAGGCGATGCCTTCCGCACCAACCGCCGCTTCAAGCTGGTCTCCGAAGGCATGGACGCGAAGCGCCTGTCGACCGCATTCGACTCGGTCACGCTGTATGGCGCAGATCCCGAATTGCGTCCCGACATCTACGGCAAGATCGGCAATTCCGGCGTATCGATTGCGACGCTGGACGACATGAAGGTGCTATACGACGGCTTTGCCTTGTGCGATCCGACCACGTCGGTATCGATGACCATCAATGGCCCGGCGCCGACGATACTGGCGATGTTCATGAATACCGCTATCGATCAGCAGCTCGATAGATTTGTAGTCGACAACGAACGCGCACCGACTGTCGACGAAACGGCCAAGATCCGTGCATGGGTGCTTGCCAACGTGCGCGGCACGGTGCAGGCCGACATCCTGAAGGAAGACCAGGGCCAGAACACCTGTATTTTTTCGACCGAGTTTTCGCTCAAGGTCATGGGCGACATCCAGGAGTATTTCGTGCATCACCAGGTGCGCAATTTCTACTCGGTGTCGATCTCTGGCTATCACATCGCCGAAGCTGGCGCAAACCCGATTTCGCAATTGGCGTTCACGCTGTCGAACGGTTTCACGTTCGTCGAGGCGTATCTTGCGCGCGGCATGCACATCGACGATTTCGCACCGAACCTGTCATTTTTCTTCAGCAACGGCATGGATCCGGAATACACGGTCATGGGCCGTGTCGCGCGCCGCATCTGGGCTATCGCCATGCGCAACAAATACGGCGCCAACGAGCGCGCGCAGAAGCTGAAATATCACATCCAGACATCGGGCCGCTCGCTGCATGCGCAGGAGATCGATTTCAACGACATTCGCACCACGCTGCAGGCGCTGATAGCGATCTACGACAACTGCAATTCACTGCACACCAACGCCTACGATGAAGCGATCACCACGCCGACCGATGAATCGGTGCGCAGGGCTTTGGCAATTCAATTGATCATCAATCGCGAGTGGGGCCTCGCCAAGAATGAAAACCCCAACCAGGGCAGTTTCATTATGGATGAGCTGACCGATCTGGTGGAAGAGGCCGTGTTGCAGGAATTCGAGCGTATCGCCGAGCGCGGCGGTGTGCTCGGCGCAATGGAAACCGGCTACCAACGCGGCAAGATCCAGGAAGAGTCGATGCTGTATGAGCACCAGAAGCATGACGGCACTTTGCCCATCATCGGCGTCAATACTTTCCGCAATCCAAAGGCCAGCCAGACTGCGCAAACGATCGAACTGGCGCGTTCCAGCGACGACGAGAAACAGTCGCAATTGACCCGTCTGGCTGATTTCCAGGCGCGCCACGCAAACGAGGCGCCGGCCATGCTGGCGGCGCTGCAGCAGGCGGTGATCGATGACGGCAACGTGTTCGCCAAGCTGATGGATGCGGTGCGGGTGTGTTCGCTGGGCCAGATTACTGACGCACTGTTCGCGGTTGGAGGGCAGTATCGCCGCAGCATGTAGTGCCGCTTCATACTCCATGACCGGATCGCAAAATCGGAGTGGTGTAGGGCTAGCGTCCCAAGGAACCTGTGTGGTTGTCGAGACTGGCGGTTTGAGGGTATAGGTGAGGGTATGAGTGGGATGAAGATTTGGATGGGCGCTGTATTCATGCGCGTCTTCGGCCCCAGTACGGCTTCCAGCGTCGCCC
>CXWL01002292.1_pt2 | contig 42978 bp, 45 predicted proteins | sample 590931 | NCBI WGS metagenome assembly CXWL01 (sample SAMEA3498368, study PRJEB10139) | groundwater metagenome | biome: water well; material: biofilm material | place: Germany | collected 2015-04-27 | reverse complement strand
CGCCCCGTCTCCGCATTTGCCGTCGCGGAAAGAGCAATCGCACACAGCAAGCCGCTACGTGAAAGGACGTTCAATTTGGGACGCATTTCTGGGGAACTCCGGAAAATCGAGATTGGCGGCCTTTAGGCATACGAATTCTAATGGGCCAAGTCCTTTCGACGGACACACCACGCAAAGGCACAAACACCGGCAAATTCCCCTCGACGTCAGCTTAGTGAACGGCCATTATCCGCGCGCGAGTGGGAGAGTAGATATGCGGCTCGACGATCTGGATACCGACGTCAATGTTGAGGATCAGCGCGGCCGTGGCGGCGGCGGGTTCGGCTTTCCAAGCGGCGGCGGTGGCCTGCCGCTTGGCCGTTCGATGGGTTGTGGTACATTCCTGCTCATCATCGTTGCGGCACTGATCTTCGGTGTTAACCCGATGCAGATCCTGGGCGGCGATGCCAATGCACCGACCACACAGGTCGCGCCACAGGGCGCCACGGGCAAAGGCTGCGATGCCGATGCTGCAAGCCGTTTTTCCTGCCAGGTGCTGAGATCCAACAATCTCACCTGGAACAAGCAATTCACCGATGGCAGCTTCCGCGAACCCAAAATAGTGTTCTACGCAGGCGGCGGCCAATCGGGCTGCGGCGCGGCGCAATCGGCTATGGGGCCATTCTACTGCCCCACCGATGAGGGCATCTATCTCGACACGGCGTTCTATCAGGAGCTTTCGCAGCGTTTCGGCGCGGCAGGCGATTTCGCCCAGGCCTATGTCATCGCGCACGAGGTTGGCCACCATATCCAGAAACTGACGGGTATCGCGGATCAGGTTCAGTCTGCCCAGCAGCGCGCGAGCCGGACCGAGGGCAACCAGTTGCAGGTGGCGATGGAATTGCAGGCGGATTGTTATGCCGGGGTCTGGGCCGCGCAAAACCGGGAGCGGATGGAGCCGGGCGATGTCGAGGAAGGGCTGCGCGCAGCGCACCAGATCGGCGATGATGTGCTCCAGCGCCAGTCACAAGGCGTGGTCGTACCCGAGAGCTTCACTCATGGCTCGGCCGAGCAGCGGATGAGCTGGCTCAAGCGCGGGCTCGAAAGCGGCGATCCCGAACGCTGCGATACGTTCGGGCGGTAAGGAATGCGAATCGGGATTGTCGCGCCCTCCTGCACACTTGATCCGACCATACCGGATCGGCTCGGCGCACTGGCCGGGCCGGGCTTCGAATTTGTCGTCCACCCCCAATGCTTCCTGTCCGAAGGCCATTTCGCAGGGCCGGATACGGCGCGGATCGATGCCTTGGTCGAAACCGCCAACGATCCGTCGATCGACGCGATCTGGTTCGCACGGGGCGGATATGGCGCATGCCGCGTGGCCGAGCCCGCAATCCGAGCGACGGGGCCGGCGGCGCGGGACAAGCTCTATCTGGGCTATAGCGATGCCGGATTCCTGCTCGCCGGCCTCTATGCGCGTGGCATCGGGCGCGTGGCGCACGGCCCGATGCCTGCCGACCTGAATCGCGAAGGCGGGGAAGCCGCCGTGCTGCGGGGGCTCGGCTGGCTGCTTGACCCGATCCCGGCTTCGGGAGAAGAGCACCCGCAGGCCGCGTTCAACCTCACCGTCCTCAGCCAGTTGCTCGGAACCCCGCTCCAGCCTGACCTTACTGATCATGTCCTGATGATCGAGGAGGTGAGCGAATATATGTACCGGATCGACCGGAGCCTGTTCCACATCACCTCCAATCCGGCGATCCGGCGCGTGGCCGGGATCAGGCTGGGGCGGTGCAGCGACGTGCCGGACAATGATCCTGATTTTGCGTTCAATGAAGAGCAGGTGGTGCAGCATTGGTGCGCCGCGTCGGGCATCCCCTATCTTGGTCGCGCCGATATTGGCCATGATGCGGCGAACACCGTGGTGCCGTTCGGTTAGTCCCAGATTGAGGGGTGGCGGTGCTTCCAGGGCTCCGCCTTCTCGATCGTCCGGGCAAGCTGGAGCAATAAAGCCTCCGCACCCAACCGCCCGACGAACTGCACACCGACCGGCAGACCGTCCGCCGTCATATGGAGCGGCAGGTTGATCGCGGGCTGTCCGGTCGCGTTCTGGAGCGCGGTGAAGGGCACATAGTCGATGATCGGGCCAAAGCCCTTCATCGGATCGCGTTCGTCGAAATCGATCGTGCCGATGGGAATGGGCGGAGTCGCAAGCGTCGGGGTGAGCCACGCGTCGTAGCGTTCGTGCCATGCCGCCACCTGTCGCGCCAAAGCCTGAAGATGCAAGACCGCGCCGAGATATTGCGCGGCTGTCACCTTCAGGCCCGCCTCGTAAAGCCCTATCGTCAGCCCTTCGAGGTTTTTCGGGCCGGGCTTGGTTCCGGTCATTGCAGCGATCATGTCGATCTGCATCGCAAGGCCGCTCGTCCACAGCGCCATGAATGCGCCGATCATCGGCTCCTGCTGCACGGGAGGGGAGGCTTCCTCCACCCTGTGGCCAAGATCCTTGCAGAGCTTCGCCGCAGCCTTTGTGGCTGCCGTGACTTCGGGATGGAATGCCGAACCGTCGAACCGGGTCATTGCTACAGCAATGCGCAGCTTGCCCGGTGCCTTGCGCATTTCCGCCAGCCAGGATTTTGGCCCGGCGGGCGCACAATAGGGATCGCCCAGACCCGGCCCGGCCGTGACATCGAGCATCGCAGCGGAATCGCGAACCGAGCGGCAGACGATATGGTCTATCCCAAGTCCGCTCATAATATCCCCGACCAAAGGCCCCATCGGATTGCGCGCACGTGTCGGCTTCAATCCGACCAGCCCGCAGGCAGAAGCCGGAATGCGGATCGATCCGCCACCATCATTGGCGTGCGCCATCGGCACCATCCCGCTGGCCACCGCCGCCCCCGATCCGCCCGAAGAGCCGCCGGTCGAGTGCGCAACATTCCACGGATTGCGCGCTGGGCCATAGAGCTTGGACTCGGTCGTCGGCACCAATCCGAATTCGGGCACATTGGTCTTGCCCAGCGGAATGAGGCCCGCCGCAAGATAGCGATGCACAAGCTCTGCCGTGACGGGCGAGGGCATATTGGGTGTCAGCCGCGTCCCCTCCCGGTTGGGCACGCCCTCCATATGGCCCATAATGTCCTTGAGCAGGAAAGGGACGCCCTTGAACGGACCATCGGGCAGCTTCTTCTTGGCCATTTCGCGCGCCCGTTCGAACATCGTCCAGACAATGGCGTTGAGCGCAGGGTTGTGGCGCTCAATCCGCTCGATCGCAGCATCGACCAGCTCGATGGGCTTGACCTCTTTGTGGTGGACAAGTTTCGCAAGCCCGAGCCCGTCATGTTTCGCATAGTCGATGGCCGCCATTCCGATTCCTCTCCTGTGGTTTGACCAGAGGCTAGGCAGGCGCTGCGGCAATGGCAATCTGCCGCAGTGGCCGGGCGATCAGTCCTTCAGGAAAATTTCCTCGATCGGCATCGCGAACAGATCGGCAATCCGGAAAGCGAGCGGGAGCGAGGGATCATATTTCCCCGTCTCGATCGCGTTCACGCTCTGGCGGGAGACTTCGAGCCGGTCGGCCAGATCGCCCTGGCTCCAGTCGCGCTCGGCGCGCAGGACTTTGAGGCGGTTTTTCACGCCCCGCGCACTTTCTGCCAAATCTGTGGCAGTCCAAGCCCTATCGCCCAAACCGGCAACGCCAACCAGCCAGGTGCATGCCGGACCAGTTCGAATGATTCAAGAAAGCCCCAAAAAGTCGCCAGTACCAGGAGCAAAACAAGCCCGAACAGCGCATGATTGATATAGCGCTGCCTAATATATTCGTCGTTCTCCTCGATCAAATAGCGATGCAGAGTCCAGGCGAAATAAAAGATCGGCAAAGCGGGCAGTGCGGCCACAAACCACAGAAGTGCGTCCTTTGGGCCGACCACGTTTTTCAACCAGACAGCCACAAACAGTGAAATCATATATGCGAAGGACCAGATCAGCACACGCCGGTTATAGCGGATGAGCGCCGCAGAAGTGCATCCGTTGGCCGCGCCCTTTCGTTCGGCCGAGCGGACAAGCGGGATCAGGAGCAACATCGGCGGCAACATGATCGCCGCGCTCCAGAACGCGTTGAGATCGACGGTCCGCGCGAAAATTCCTGCCCCGAACATCCCCACAAAAAAAAGCGCGCCCAAAATAATGGGAGCCTTCAGACTGGCACCACGTTCGGTAGAATCGGCAACCCTCATGTAAAATCTCCTTATCTAAATGACAAGCGTCCATTACATACGATTCGCCCACATGTCAAGCGACATTGACATATCGCACCGTCAACGGTGCAGAGACTTGCCGGTCGCGCATCGCCCCGCCATAGGGCGGCCATGTCCGAGATGTTCAAGATCACCCTTCCCGACGGCTCTGTGCGCGAAGTGGCGGCTGGTGCCACCCCGGCCGATATTGCCGCCGCGATTGGCCCCGGCCTTGCCAAGGCCACGCTCGCTGCGCGGGTGAACGGGGAGCTGCGCGATGCAACGCGGCCGTTCGAGGGCGATGCGTCGCTAGCGCTGGTGACCGCGAAGGACGAAGCCGACGCGCTCGAACTGGCCCGACACGATTATGCCCATGTGCTGGCCGAAGCTGTGCAGAGCCTGTTTCCGGGCACGCAGATTACCTTCGGCCCATCAACCGATGACGGCTTCTACTATGATTTCGCGCCCGCAGACCGACCTTTCACCGAGGACGACCTGCCCGCAATCGAAGCAGAGATGCGCCGCATCATCGCGGCCGACAAGCCGCTGCGCCGCGAGGTCTGGAGCCGGGCCGATCTGATCGCGCGCTGGGCGAAGAATGGCGAGAGCTTCAAGGCCGAATGGGCCGCTGAACTGCCCGCCAAGGAAGACGGTGGCGAGGAACTGAGCGTCTATTGGTCGGGCGATGACTGGATGGATATGTGCCGCGGTCCGCATCTGGCCTCGACCGGCAAACTCGATCCGGCCGCGTTCAAGCTGACGCGCGTTTCGGGGGCCTATTGGCGCGGCGACCAGAACAACCCGCAGCTTTCGCGCATCTACGGCACGGGCTGGCTCAACAAGAAGCAGCTCGACGCGCATCTCGTCCGGCTGGAAGAAGCGGCCAAGCGCGATCATCGCAAGATCGGGCAGGAGATGGACCTGTTCCACCTGCAATCGGAAGCGCATGGCAGTGTCTTCTGGCACCCGAACGGATACATGGTCTGGCGCCAGCTCGAAGCCTATATGCGCAGGCGGATCGATGCAGGCGGCTATGTCGAGGTCAAGACGCCGCAGATCATGGATGCGCGCCAATGGGAAGCGTCGGGCCATTGGGGCAAGTATCGCGAGAACATGTTCATCGTCCCCGACGAAACGCCGAATACCGAGGATGACGGCCCGGTACTCAGCGGCGGGGGCGACCTGATGGCCCTGAAGCCGATGAACTGCCCGGCGCACGTCCTGATCTTCCGTCAGGGGATTAAATCCTACCGTGACCTGCCGTTGCGGATGGCGGAGATGGGCTGCTGCCACCGCAACGAGCCGCACGGCGCGCTCCACGGCATCATGCGCGTACGGCAATTCACTCAGGATGATGGCCATATATTCTGCCGCGAGGACCAGATCGTCGAGGAAACCCGGCTGTTCTGCGACCTGCTCGACCAGGTTTATCGCGATCTCGGTTTCGACAAATATGCGATCAAGCTCGCGCTGCGGCCCGAAAAGCGCTTCGGCAGCGACGAGATGTGGGACCGGGCCGAGGCCGACCTGCGCGCCGCTGTGGTCGCAACGGGCCGCGCCACGCCCGAATATGGCTGGGAGGAACTTCCGGGTGAAGGCGCCTTTTACTCCCCCAAGCTCGAATGGCATCTGACCGACGCGATCGGGCGGACATGGCAATGCGGCACACTGCAACTCGACTATGTCCTGCCCGAACGACTGGACGCGACCTATGTCGGCGAGGATGGGGCCAAGCACCGCCCGGTGATGCTCCACCGCGCGATCCTCGGCACCTATGAGCGTTTCATCGGCATATTGATCGAGCATCATGCCGGGCGCTTCCCGGTCTGGCTCGCGCCAGTGCAGGCGGTGGTGGCGACAATCGTTTCCGATGCCGACGGCTATGCCAACGCCTGTGTCGAGAAGCTGAAAGCCGCTGGCATCCGCGTCGAACGCGATCTCCGCAACGAGAAGATCAACTACAAGGTTCGCGAACATTCGCTGGCGAAGGTGCCGCATCTGCTCGTCGTGGGGATGCGCGAGGCCGAAGAGGGCAAGGTCGCGATCCGCACGCTCGGTTCGGACGGGCAGCGGATCATGAGCCTCGATGAAGCCATCGACATGCTGAAGGCCGAAGCAACACCGCCGGATTTGCGGAGTTGAGCGGAAAAAAGGCCGGCAATTACCGCCGATGGCTGAGCTGGATGGCGATCATGCCATTGCTTGCTGTCGCGCTGCTGGCCAGAGGCTATTGGAATGCCACCCGCGATCCGATCATTCGCACTGCCAGTGTAAAGGTTGCCAAGTGGCCTGAAGGTGTGAAGCCTCTCAAAATTCTTCTTCTTTCCGACATTCATGTTGCCGGGCCGGATATGCCGCCTTCGAGGCTCGAACGGCTCGTGGAACAGTTTAACGAGCTGACGCCAGACCTAATACTGATCGCAGGCGATTTGGTCAGCCAGAAAAGGCTGGCAACACGTTTCTATTCCGCCAGCGAGGCTGTCGCACCGTTGGCCGGACTTAAGGCACCACTGGGAGTCATCGTCTCTCCGGGGAACCACGATCACTGGTTCGATTCCGATGCGCTGCGCAACGAGCTGGAGGCCATTGGGTTGACGGTCTTGCGGAATGAGGCGGTTGCGCGCGGACCGTTGGCAATTGGCGGAGTTGACGACGACTTTACAGGCCACGACGACTTGGCTCAGACATTTGACTCATTGGACAAACTGTCTGACCGGCCGCGCATCCTTTTGACACACAGCCCCGATATTGTCCCGGCTCTGCCGTCCGCTGTCGCAGCTGTTTTTGCAGGTCACACGCATTGCGGGCAGATCGTTCTCCCGCTCGTAGGTGCCATCAGTTACGTCTCGCGATACAATGATCGCTTTAGCTGCGGTGACATCAACGATCGCGGGCAAAGGGTGTTCGTCGCTGCAGGTTTGGGCACTAGCATCTTGCCACTACGCTTTGGCGCATTGCCGGACGCTTGGCTGGTGACGTTAAGCCCATAATCGACGTTGCCGTGGTCCTAGTCTGCACTGCTGATCCCAATGGGCAGAAATGCAAAAGTTTCGACGAAGCGACGCCCCCCGATTTGCGGGGCTGATTCCTAATCCACAAACACAGGCGCACGTTTCTCCATATTGGCCATGACGGCCTCGATCTGGTTGGGCGTACGGATTACCTCCAGTTGCTCGGTGGTTTCCGCGAGCAGCAGCTCGGCGTCGCTGGCGTGGCCGACAAGGTTGCACAGGCGCTTGGCGCCGCGAATGGCGTGGGGGTTTTTGTTGGCGATGACCTGCGCAAGCTCCATCGCCTTGGCGCGAGGATCGTCCGCGAGGTGCGAGACAAAGCCGAGTGCATGAGCCTCCACCCCAGAGAATTCACGGTTGGTATAGGTCAGTTCGCGCAGCACATCGTCGCGCACCATCGTCCGCCACAGCGGAAAGCCCGCCATGTCAGGCACCAGCCCCCATTTGAGCTCCATGATCGCGCAGCGCGTTTCGGGGTGGGCAATGCGGATGTCCGCGCCCGAAAGGATCTGGAAACCGCCGCCGAACGCCACACCGTGCGCTGCCGCGATCACCGGCACAGGCAGCGTCCGCCAGCCCCAGGCCACGTGCTGCGGCAGGTTCGCATCGCCGTGGCTGCGCGCCGCAAGATCGTTGCCCGATCCACCGCCCCCCATGCTGGCCATGTCGAGTCCGGCACAAAAGGCCCGGCCCTCGCCGGACAGCACAACGACACGCAGGCCTGTGGTATTCGCAAGCACGGCAATCGCTTCCGCAATCCCGGCAAACATCGCCGGATCAAGCGCGTTCATCTTGTCGGTTCGGATCAGGCGGACATCGGCGATGCCGCCTTCGAGTATGGCGATGCTGACACGGTCCTTCATGCGTCACTCCCTTTCAGCGCCGCCTCTACAATCGGCAGCTGGTCGTTTCCGAAATACATGTCGTCGCCATCAACGAACATGGTCGGCGATCCATAGCCGCCGCGGGCAATCAGTTCGTCGGTGTTGGCGCGCAGCCGCGCCTTGTTCGCATCGCTGACCGAGGCTGCGCGGATCGCTGCGCCATCCAACCCCGCAGCATTGGCGAAGCGCTCCAGCACGTCGGGATCGTCGAGATTTTCGCCGCGCCCGATAAAACCCTCAAACGCCGCCTTGGAAAAAGCGCGGAGTGCCCGCTGATCATCCTCGAGCGCACAGGCCATGCGCATTGCATTGACGCTCTTCGCCGGATGGAACGGGTTGGGAAAACTCATCGTGACGCCCGCCAGCCGCGCCCAGTCCTTGAGCACCTTCCAGCTATGCCTGAAGCGCGGATTGTCACCGCCTTCGCGCGCGGCATAGACCGCAGGGTTGACCGCGTTGAACACCCCGCCGACGAGAATCGGGCGATGGACTATCGTTGCCCCGGTGCGTTCGATCACGCCCTGCACGTTTGTGAAGGCAAGGTAAGTCCATGGGCTCGACAGATCGAAGAAGAATTCGAGTTTGGGTGTCACGTCGCCTTGATCCCGAACAATATCTCGCGTGCCTTCTTGTCATCCACGCTCGCATTGGTGCGCCAGTCTTCATGCAACCGCATGCCCTTGTCCAGCGCGGGGCGGATGCGAAGCTTCTCCAGCCACGCGGCAACATGCGGATAATCCTCGATCGGGATTTCCTGCCTTTTGTGAGTAATGACCCAGGGGAAGCAGGCCATGTCCGCGATCGAATATTCTCCCGCGATGCAATCCCCAGTCGTCGCCAGTTGCTTGTCAAGCACGCCGAACAGCCGCTTCGCCTCGCGGTCATACCGGTCGACGGCATAGGGAATTTTCTCGGGTGCATAGAGTTTGAAATGCCCGTTCTGACCGAGCATCGGACCAAGCCCTCCCATTTGCCACATCAGCCATTCGATGACCTTCATCCGGCCGCGCAGATCGGCAGGCATGAACTTTCCGGTCTTCTCGGCAAGGTAGAGGAGGATCGCGCCCGTCTCGAACGCGCTGACCGGCTCCCCGCCGCCCGGCGGATCATGATCGACAATCGCGGGCATCCGGTTGTTGGGGCTGATCGCAAGGAACTCCGGCTGGAACTGGTCACCCGCGCCGATGTTCACGGGAATCGTGTTGTAGGCCAACCCGCACTCCTCAAGCATGATCGAGATTTTCCACCCATTGGGCGTGGGCCAGTAATAGAGATCGATCATGCGGCACCCTTTTGATATGTGGCCATGTCGAAATAGTCGCGCCAGACCTTGATCTTGCCATCCTCCATCTCGAACACGCCACAACAGGGCAGGGCCACTTTCCTGTCGCCAAGTTCGGTTCGATCCATACGCTCGGCGACCACGATGTCGCCCGCCGAAACGATGTTGAGGATTTCCCAGTCGGTGCGCGTCCAGCCCGTCAGGAAGGCACCTATAAAAGTGCGCAGGCCGGCCTGCCCGCTGACCGGGGCGATCGGCATGTTGTAATAGGTGCCATCCTCTGCAAAATAGCCCAGCAGCTCCTCCACATCGAGCCGCGACCAGGCAGCGATGAAGTCGCGGATGAACTGTTCGTTGGAAGACATATTCTTCTCCTTGCCAGTGCCGGGCTAGCCCTTTGCCTTTTCCCAATACTGGTCACGCAACAGCCGCTTGTAGAGCTTGCCCGTGTCATGCCGGGGAAGCTCGGCGAGGAAATCGATCCGGCGGGGGATTTTGACGCCGGACAGCTTTTCGCGGGCATAGCTTACCAGGTCATCGCGCAGCGCGTCTCCCGCCTCCGCCATATCGACCGGCTGGATCACGGCGATGACTTCCTCGCCCATTTCTTCGTGCGGCCCTCCGATCACGGCAACATCCTGCACCCGCGGATGTGTGACGAGATGGTTCTCGATTTCCTGCGGGTAGATGTTCACCCCGCCCGAAATGATCATGAAGCTCTTGCGGTCGGTCAGATAGAGATACCCTTCCTCATCCATCCATCCAACATCGCCGAGCGTTGACCAGCCCTTCGAATTGCGGCTGGAAGCGGTTTTTTCCGCATCGCCATGATATTCGAAGACGCTCTCGTTTTCGAAGTAGATCGTCCCTTCAGAGCGCGGCGGCAACTCGGTCTCGTCATCTTCGCCGACAATATGCAGCACGCCGTTGACGGCCTTGCCCACCGAACCCTTGTGCGCCAGCCAGTCGTTCGAACCGATAAAAGTCGAGCCATTGCCCTCGGAGCCGGCATAATATTCCTCAATGATCGGCCCCCACCAGTCGATCATCCCTTCCTTGACCGGAATGGGGCAGGGTGCCGCTGCATGGATGGCACAATCAAGCGATGACAGGTCATATTTCGATCGGATTTCTGCGGGCAGCTTGAGCATGCGAACGAAATGCGTCGGGACAAACTGGCCACAGGTCGCCCTGTACTTCTCTATGTTCGCAAGCACGGCTTCGGGATCGAACTTCTTCATGATCACGACGGTGCCGCCAATCTTGTGCACCGTCATCGACCATCTGAGCGGAGCAGCGTGATAAAGCGGCGCCGGCGAGAGGTAAATGCTGCCCACATTGAAGCGGTAATGCGCCACCGCCAGCATGGCGAGCGTACTCACCTGGTCTATCGCTGGATCGGCGGGCATCGGCACACGCACGCCTTTGGGCCTGCCGGTCGTACCCGACGAATAGAGCATATCGACGCCCGCGCGTTCATCGGCAATCGGGGTTGCCGGCATGGCCGCAACCGCATCCTCCCACGACGCGTATCCCGGAACCTCGCCGCCCAGGGCGTAACGCTCAACCTGCGTCGAAAGCTGTGTCGCCAAACCTGAAAGGCTTGCCGACATCACGAACAGCTTCGCGCCCGAATTTTCGAGGACATAATCGGTTTCATCGGCCGTCAGCCGCGTCGAGAGACAAACATAACGCAGTCCGGAGCGCTGCGCGGCCCAGGTCAGATCGTAAAAATCCGGCGTGTTTTCCAGCATGAACGCAACGACATCTTCGACCTGCAACCCACGCGCGCGGAAGAACTGGGCGGCGCGGTTCGACGCTTCATCCAGCTCTTTGTATGTACGTATTTCGCCGGTTTCGGCCACAATGACGGCGGGTTTGTCCGGACTGGTTCGGGCATGGACACAGGGATGCATGGGCCTGAAAACTCCTCTCAATTCCGTATCACCCGCGAATCTCTTGCCCGCGTCAAAAAAACGATAGCCAGCGATTGAGTTGCAGACCAGCACTGATCGTGGCTAGGGAACATTGATGGCAAGCAACTTTCCCACAGGCGAGTTCGATCCGGTCCAGCTGATCAGGATGATGAGCGGCAACGGCCACAACGCGCTGATCGGTGTCCAATATCATGCGCATGGCCTGGGCTGGGCCGAGCTGCGTTTGCCATACAACAAAGCGCTGGTGGGCGACGCCGCAACGGGCATCCTGGCATCTGGCCCGATCTTCACGATGATGGACATGGCCACATCAATGTCGATCTGGCTCAAGCGCGGGAGCTTCCAGCCCCAGGCTACGCTCGACCTGCGCGTCGATTATCTCCGCCCGGCCGAACCCGGAAAGGACGTGTTCGGACGTGGCGAATGCTATCACCTGACCCGGTCGATCGCCTTTGTCCGGGGGCAGGCGCACGATGGCGATCCCGCGCGCCCGATCGCCCATGTCGCAGGCACCTACATGTTCACGGCAGGCGCGTGATGAAGCCCGAATCCCCCTTTGCAAAGACTATGGGCTTCGGTTCGGAACGCGACGAGAATGGTCGGCTCGTGCTGACCATGGCCTATCAAACCGACAAGATGGGCCGCCCCGGCTTTCTTCATGGTGGAGCGATTGCCGGGATGTTGGAAGCGGTAGCCTTTGCCACGCTGGCCGAAGCGCTGGATGCGGATGACACAGCCCGGATCAAGCCGGTCAACGTCACTGTCACCTATATGCGCGGCGGGCGCGACCACCTGACCCGCGCACGGGCAACAATCGAACGACTGGGCCGCCGCATCGCCAATGTCGAAGCCGTGGCCTGGCAGGACGATCCGGATAGCCCGATAGCCATCGCCCAGATGAACCTGCTGCTGGCGCGGGATTAGTTTTCGAGGAAAGCGTTGACGGCTTTTACGAAGCCGCCCTTGCATTCGAGCACGGCGAGGTGGTCACAGGCCCAGTAATGCACTACACGAACTGCAGCGGAGTCGCAGTGTCACTGTCCTGTCAGGAGAGCATTCATGCCCGCAATCACCGACCCGCCCCCGCCCGATGTGGCGGCTGAACTGGCGCAGCTTTCGTCTGCACTCGATCAGGGCCTTCCGGTGCGCGCCAATGGACGCTTGCTGCTCGGCACATGGAATATCCGCGCCTTTGGTGACCTGACGCGCAAATGGCACAGCGATCCCGCCGACTCGCCCAAGCGCGACCTGCACTCAGCTCTGTGCATCGCTCAGATCCTCTCTCGCTTCGATGTCATTGCGGTGCAGGAAGTCCGTTCGAACCTCCGCGCATTGCGAGACGTGCTCAAGGTGTTGGGATCGGATTGGTCTTTCGTCATGACCGATGTGAACACCGGCGATCCCGGCAATGAGGAGAGGCTGGCATTCCTGTTCAACACCCGGCGCGTCCGCCTGTCGGGTCTCGCCTGCGAATTGGTGGTGCCGGAGGATGTCAAATCGCCCTATGCAAATCCCGCCAACGCCTTTCAGCGCCAGTTCGCGCGGACGCCCTACGCCGTCAGCTTTCTTGCCGGGGGCAAGACGTTCGTCCTTGTCACGCTTCACGTCTTGTTCGGAAAGAAAGGCGAAGACCGGAGGCAGGAGCTGGAGGCGATAGCCAGATGGCTGCGCAACTGGGCGGAGCGGATGGACGATTATGGCCAGAATCTGATCTGCCTTGGCGATTTCAACCTCGACCGCAAAGGCGATCCGCAGTTCGAAGCCTTCACCTCAACCGGACTCACCCCCGCCCCCGATCATGACGGCCTCCCCCGCACGATTTTCGACGAGGCAGGAAAATCCGACAAGAACAGCTTTTTCGATCAGGTCGCCTGGTTTCAGACGGTGAAGGGCAAGCCTTACCTGACGCTCAAATATGAAGGCGGCGGCAATTTCGACTTTCGCGGGCTGGTCATGCCGGGCCTGACCAATGAACAATTGTCATACCGCGTGTCGGATCATCTGCCGCTCTGGGTCGAATTCAGCACCTGAGGATCACCGCCCCCCGAACAATTGCCGCCCGGCCAGATCGAGCATGATTTCCTCCGAACCTCCACCAATCGCATTGACGCGCACTTCACGGTAGATGCGTTCGATCTTGCTGCCGGTAATATAGCTCGCCCCGCCCAGCACTTGCGCCGCATCGCGCGCCACCGCCTCCAGCATGCGGGTGGCCTGCACCTTGAGCATGGCGAAATCGGCCGGCCGGTCGCGGCCTTCCTTCACTTGCCACGCACACAGATCGACCCAGGCCTGGGTCGCACCGATCTGCCGCGCCATGTCGGCCAGCTTGATACGGATCGACTGATGCTTGACCAGCGCCTTGCCGAACGTCTCGCGTTGTTGCGCCCATTCGGCGGCCTCTTTCAGGCACACCCGCGCATAGGCGCAACAGCCCATCGCCATGCCCAGCCGCTCTGCATTGAAGTTGCGCATGATGCCGATGAACCCGCCATTTTCGGGGCCGATCAGGTTGGCGGCGGGCACCTTCACATCCTCGAAATAGATCGCCGCCGTGTCGGAGCAACGCCAGCCCATCTTGTCGAGCCGCGTCCGCGAAACGCCAGCCGCGTCCATTTCGATCAGCAGCAGCGAGACCCCGCCAGCTCCCGGCCCGCCCGTGCGCACGGCACAAGTCAGCCAATCGCAGCGCATGCCCGAGGTGATGAACATCTTGGAGCCATTGACGACATAGTGATCGCCAATCCGCTCTGCCCTGGTCTTCAAATTTGCAACATCCGATCCGCCCGAAGGTTCAGTGATACCCAGCGCGATGATCTTGTCACCCGCCAGCACTGGCACTGCCACCCGCTGCTTCATCTCCTCGCTGCCTAGCGCAAGGATGGGCGGAAGGCCGATGCCGTGCGTCATCAGAGAAGCACTCAGCCCGCCCGCGCCGACCGCGGCCAGTTCCTCGGTCTGGGTCAGCCCGTGGAAAATGTCGAAGCCTGCGCAATGCCCTCCATATTCTTCCGGATAGCGCAGCCCCAATATCCCGGCCTCCGCCGCTTTCTTGTGAAGTTCGCGCGGCAATTCGCCCTCGACCTCCCACCGGTCGATATGCGGCGCCACCTCGCGCTCGACAAAGCGGCGAACGGACGTGGCCAGGGCCTCATGCGTCTCGTCATAATAGGGGGAGCGGGCGCGCCAGCCGTCGAAGTCCATCATCCGCTATCCATCTTCACATAGCCCGGCTCATCGGCCAGGCGCTTCAGCCAGATCCCGATGGCAGGATAGAAAGACAGGTCGAACCCGCCGCCTTCATCTGCCACATGGGTATAGGCATAGAGCGCAATATCGGCGAGCGTGATCGATTCGCCCACGAACCAGTTTCGCGTGGCGAGGTGATCGTCCATCAGCTTGAGCGCCGCATCCCCCGCGATCTTCTTGCCCGGCACCTGTGCTTTTTGCGCCTCTGACAGGCTGTCCGCCCCCATAAAGGCCAGCCAGAAGCGCAAGGTCGCGACATTGGGTTCGTGATTATACTGCTCGAAGAACATCCAGCGCAGCATGTCCGCGCGGTCGAACCGGTCTTCGGGGATCAGCCGCGACCCATCCGCCAGATAGAAGCAGGCCGCGCTGCTTTCGGGCAGGAAGCGGTCTCCCACCTGCAACACCGGGATGCGACCGTTGGGATTGATGAAATTGAGGAATTGGGGCGTCCGCGTTTCGCCCTTGAGGACGCTATAGGCGCGGCATTCCATGCGCAGCCCGAGCAAGGCCGCTGTCAGCTTGATCTTGTAGCAATTGCCCGAAATCGGGTCTTCGTGGAGAATCAGCTTTTCCATGGCAACTCCTAACGCGGACTAAGGGCCGCATCGCGCATCCCGCGCCAGACATGCAATGCTTGTACGGTTTCCGGGACATCGTGGATGCGCAGAATCTGGATGCCCTGATCCGCTCCCTTGAGCGCGAGCGCGACCGAGCCGCCCAGCCGTTTCTCGACCGGGGATTCGTTCGAGAGCGCGCCGATCAGCCGCTTGCGGCTCGCCCCGAGCAGGATCGGCACGCCAAGGCAGTGAAAAAGCGAAAGACCGTTGAGGATGGCCAGGTTCTCCGCAACGCCCTTGCCGAAGCCAATCCCGGGATCGGCGATTATCCGCTCACGGGGAATTCCGGCAGCGACGACAGCTGCAATCCGGTCTTCAAGCCAGTCGAACACCTCGATCAACGGATCGGAATAATTTGCCCCGCCATGCGGATCGTGCGGCTTGCCCGGTGCATGCATCAGCACCACGGGCGCGGTCGAGCCTGACACGACTTGCAGCGCCCGGTCATCGAACAAGAGCGCCGACACATCGTTGATCATATGGGCACCGGCTGCAAGTCCGGCCTCCATCACGGCCGCCTTACGCGTATCGAGCGAAATGGCCGTGCCGCTCGCCGCAAGTCGCGTGACGACCGGCAAGACGCGCGCCTTCTCATCCTCTTCCCACACCGTCGTTGCGCCGGGGCGGGTCGATTCCCCGCCCACATCGATGATCGCAGCGCCTGCCGCCGCCATTTCGACGGCGAGATTTGCGGCGGCCGCCGGATCGTCGAGGTGGCCGGAGCCGCCGGAGAAACTGTCCGGCGTCATGTTGAGAATGCCCATGACCTGCGGCTGGTCGAGCCGGATGGTGCGTTCGCCAAGTGTGAGCGGCGCGCGGGTACTGGTGGCGAGACGCATCAAACCGCGCAGGCCTTCGGCCTGTCCGGCAGACAGAGTGGAAAGCGCCGCCTCGATGGCGTCCGCTGGCACAAGCCACTGCCCGACCCGTTGTCCGCCATCCACGGCGATCACTTCCCACGCCGAAAAGAACTGCATGCCCCCAGCCAGCCGTGCAAACTGCCCGTCATAACCGAAGGGGGCATCGATAAAGGCTGTGGGCCGCGGATAGAGCCGCGCGGTCAGCGGAGTATTTATCGTCAAACCCTGTGCATCCTTTTGGCAGTGCGAGCGGGTATCCCTGTGGCAGAGTCTGCCGGGGTGGAGCAAGCGTCGCTTGCGCAAGCAGCCGGTTTGGATATGATTTCTTTATCAACCTGTCGGGGGAACCATGGCCAGTATCGCAAACGTACGCGCGAATTCGGAACGGCGCTTCTATGGCGGCATGGCGATCTTCATGATCGTGATGGTGCTGATCGGCTTTGCGCCGAGCTTCTATTTTCGCGGTCTTGTTTCCTATCCGCGCCCCAACCCGACGCTCAATCCGCTGGTGCTGCTCCACGGGATCGTGTTCTCGGCCTGGATGATCCTGTTTCTGGTTCAGGCAAGGCTTGTCGCGGCGGACCGGAGGGACGTGCACATGCAACTCGGCCGCTGGGGGATGATCCTGGCGATCGCGATGATCCCGCTGATGATCGCGGCGACGATCGGTCAGGTCGCGCGCGCCAACCAGCCGCCCATGTTCACACCGCTCGGCTGGACGGCGGTGCCTGCCTTCGTCATTCCCGTTTTTGCCGCGCTCGTCTGGGCGGGCTGGCGCTACCGGCGCGAGCCGCAGGCCCACAAGCGGCTTATGCTTGGCGCAGCGCTCATGATGATGGACCCGTCCATCGGCCGCTTCCCGATCTTCCCACCGACCGAACTGGGAACTCACCTTTCCGATTTCGCAGGCTGGGCGCCCTTTCTTGCCCTGTTCGTATGGGATTGGCGCACGCTTGGCCGACTCCACTGGGCAACGCTATATGGGGCGGGCCTTCTTGCCCTGGCGATGATCCTGCGCAGCTTTGCGCTGACCAGCCCCTTGTGGGAGAGCTTCGCCGGATCGGTGGTCAGGCTGGCGGGCGGCTGACTGGCATCTCCACCGCGCTTGCGCTATTCAGCCTGGAGACAGTCCTGGGATGCCAGGCTGGCTTGATAATGGTTGACGGAGACTTTGATATGGTTCGCAAAATTGCCCTGATCGCCCTTGTGGCAGGCGCCCTCACCCTCAACGCCTGCAACACCGTACGCGGCATCGGCCAGGACGTCGAATCGGTCGGCAAGGAAGTCAAGAAAGCGCCGGATTGAAGCTGAAAGACTTATCTCAGACGAAGCCGCGAAGACGCAAAGTCCGTGTGATTGTTGACGATGCGCTTTATGCCCTCCCTGAAGGTGGCAGCGCCAAAGTTCATCAACAGGCCAAGCGGCAGGTTCATGAGGCGGAGATAGGTCAGCACTTATTTGCCGTGGACAGCGGCGATCCGCTCGACCGATTTCAGTTCGATGAGCAGTTTTCCTTCGACCAACAGATCGGCGCGAAAGCCTTCATTGATGACGAAGTCATCAAAGCAAATTGTGATCGACTTCTGGCGCTCCACCGACAATCCGCGACGCGCCAAACTCTCGAACAGGATCGCTTCGTAAACCGATTCGAGCAGCCCAGGCCCAAGCCGTTCATGCAATTTGAACCCGCAATCAACGGCTACGGTGGCCAACGCTTCTACATCCACACCCGCAAACCTTCTTCGCGCCTTCGCGTGAGTCAAATAACCCAGGCAGGGTGCGCACGGATGCAGGGAATTATTTCACGCGAAGACGCAAAGCCGCGAAGGTAGATCAATAAACCCGCGCCTTGGGTTTCACATATTCGATCTCGTCCGTCAGCGTGTAGTCATGGACCGGGCGGTAGTCGATCTTGACCTTGCCGCCTTTGCCGCCCCAGCCGTCGAGCCAGAGCGCGGTGTGCTTCATCCAGTTCTTGTCGTCGCGCTTGGGATAATCCTCATGCGCATGCGCACCGCGGCTTTCCTTGCGGTTGGCGGCACCGGCAATCGTCACCATTGCCTGGGCGATTAGATTGTCGAGTTCGAGCGTCTCGATCAGGTCGGTGTTCCAGATCAGGCTGCGATCGGTCACGCCGATATCGGCCATGCGCGCATAGGTCTTGGCGAGCTTGGCCACGCCTTCCTTCAGCAGCTCGTCGGTGCGGAACACGGCGCAATGCGCCTGCATCGTGTGCTGCATTTCGAGCCGGATTTGCGCGGTCGGCGATCCGCCCTTGGCGTTGCGGAAATGGTCGAGGCGCTTGAGCGCCAGATCCGATCCGTCCTTGGGGAGCGGCTTGTGCGCGGTCCCGGGCGTGATGATTTCGGCAAGGCGCTTGCCCGCAGCGCGGCCGAACACGACCAGGTCGATCAGCGAATTGGAACCGAGCCGGTTGGCGCCATGCACCGAGACGCACGCCGCTTCCCCGACCGCGAACAGGCCGGGTACCGTCGCATCGGGATCGCCGTCCCTGATCGTCACAACTTCGCCATGATAGTTGGTCGGAATGCCGCCCATGTTATAGTGCGCGGTCGGCACAACCGGCAGCGGCTGGCGCGTGAGATCGACACCGGCAAAGATCTTGCCCGATTCGGTAATGCCCGGGAGCCTTTCGGCGAGCACCTTGGGATCGATATGATCAAGGTGGAGGTGGATATAGTCCTTGCGCGGCCCGCACCCGCGGCCGTCGCGAATCTCGATGGCCATCGAGCGGCTGACAACATCGCGTGACGCCAGATCCTTGGCCGACGGTGCATAACGCTCCATGAAGCGCTCGCCTTCGGAATTGGTGAGGTATCCGCCTTCACCCCGCGCACCTTCGGTAATCAGAACGCCCGCGCCGTAAATCCCGGAAGGGTGAAACTGGACGAACTCCATGTCCTGCAGGGGAAGCCCCGCACGCAGCACCATCCCGCCGCCATCGCCGGTGCAGGTGTGCGCCGAGGTCGCGGAAAAATAGGTGCGCCCATAGCCGCCGGTTGCCAGCACCACCGCGTGGCTGCGGAAGCGGTGGAGCGTGCCATCGTCCATGCACAGTGCGATCACGCCTCGGCACTCACGTCCGTTGGCACCATCTTCCATGATCAGGTCGATCGCAAAATATTCGACGAAGAAATCGGCGTCGTATTTCAGGCTCTGCTGGTAGAGCGCGTGGAGCATGGCATGGCCGGTGCGATCCGCCGCCGCACACGTGCGCTGCGCAGGCGGGCCTTCGCCCATATTCTGCATCATCCCGCCAAACGGGCGCTGGTAGATCGTACCCTCTGCCGTGCGGCTGAACGGCAGGCCTGCATGTTCGAGTTCGTAAACCGCAGCCGGCGCTTCGCGAACCATATATTCGATCGCGTCCTGATCTCCGAGCCAGTCAGAGCCCTTGACCGTATCGAACATGTGCCACGACCAGTGATCGGGGCCCATATTGCCGAGGCTCGCGGCGATCCCGCCCTGCGCTGCAACGGTGTGCGAGCGGGTCGGGAAGACCTTGGTGATGCAGGCCGTGCGGAGGCCTGCTTCCGCGCTGCCCATCGTCGCGCGCAGGCCAGCGCCGCCAGCGCCTACAACCACGGTGTCATAGGTGTGGTCGATGATCTTGTAGCTGTCCGTCGTCATCAGGCCGGTGTCCCCGCAAAGGCGATTTTGAGAATGGAAAAGAGCGCAAAGGCGCCCGCGCCGAACGTCCAGAGATGGAGCAGCCCCAGCGTCACGACGCGCATCCCGCCATGGACATAATCCTCGATCACGACCTGCAGCCCCAGCCGGAAATGCCAGCAGACATTGATCACGAGCAGCGCCATCAGCACCGCCGAGAGCGGCGAGGCCAGCCAGGTGACGACCGTCTTGTGATTGAGGTTGGGCAAGCGGAGCAACGAAAAGAGGAACCACAGCACAAGGATGATATTGCCCAACGCCGTAACGCGTTGCAGCCACCAGTGATGCGATCCGCTTTTCGCCGAACCAAGGCCACGAACGCGGCCCAATCCCGTTCCGCTGCCCATTGTCAGAGCCCTTTCCAGAAAATCAGGAGCCAGGTTGCGCCGGTCAGCAGCACTGGCGCAATGAGCGTCGCCCACGCCCAGAGGCGGTTGGCGTTCAGCTCAAAGCCTGCGCCCACATCCATCACGAAGTGCCTCAGCCCTGCGCAAAGGTGGAAGAAGAAAGTGAAGGTCAGGCCAATGGCAAAGACGTATCCGATCCAGTGCTTCGCCCAGCCCATGAAAACGCCATAAGCCTCAGGCCCACTCGCCGCCGAGACCAGCCACCAGACAAGGCAGACCATCCCGACTGTGGCAAGGCCGACCCCCATCGCGCGGTTGAGGATGGAGACCGCCATGTGCGGCCCCCATTTGTAAACGGAGAGATGCGGCGAAAGCGGCCGCGCCGATGATCGCGCCATAAATGCCCCCAAAAAGGCTGGTTACAGAATGTGCCACGACCTTTAGCGCAAAGACTGCACCGCGCAACCGCGTGGGCGCCTTGTCTGCCGGAAAGATGTAACCCCTTGAAGTCGTGGCGTCCAGTAGAGGCGAGACGGCCGGGGGAGTGGAGCCTTCTGCCTTCCTCCTTGCGAGCAGATTCAGGGAGGATCGGGCGCCTGCTTTCAACGCCAAACCCGTCATTCCCGTTTCATCATGCTGAACTTGTTTCAGCATCCATGCCTCGCATCCAACCCGAGGCACTACGGGCGGCATGGTCCCTGAAACAAGTTCAGGGTGACGGCTTTGAGGGGCGACCATTCCCCACGCATAACCGACCTTCACCCACGCCTTCCTCCAGCCCGCGAGGGGCTGAGGTAAATTCTATTCACGGTTCAAAGAACCCGGATCAACGACTCGGGCATTGAGAACTTTAAGAGAACATTTCCTACAACACAAGATAAAAGTGCCCAATAGGAGATAAAATAGGAAATTTGCAGCCTTGCTTGACCGACTTCCGGGCCGCACAGGAGATGACATGACAACCCATATCCTCCTCACCGGCGCCACGCGCGGGATTGGCGCCGGGATCGCCGAAAGGCTGGCTGGCGAAGACGTGAAGCTCGTCGGCACAGGTAGCGCCGATGGCGATCTGGCTGACCCTGCCACGCCCGCGCGGCTCTGGACTTCAGCGCTCGAACGTCTCGACGGACGGATCGATGTTCTCATCAACAATGCGGGAATCTTCGAAGCCAATCCACTTGGCGATGACGACTGGCTCGCGAACTGGAACCGGACGATGCAGGTCAACCTGACGGCCAGCGCCGAACTGTGCCGCGCGGCCGTGCTCCACTGGCAGGCCCGCAAGGGCGGCGGGCGGATCGTCAACATCGCCAGCCGCGCCGCACATCGTGGGGACAGCCCGGCCCACTGGCATTACGCCGCGTCGAAAGGCGGGATGGTCTCGATGACCAAGACGATTGCGCGCGCCTATGCCGCTGAGGCGATTTACGCCTTTGCGATCTGCCCGGGCTTCACGATGACGGGAATGGCGGAGGATTATCTTTCAAGCCGGGGCGGCGACAGACTGCTCGCCGATATTCCGCTCGGCCGCGTCGCCATGCCCGAGGAGGTCGCGGAAATGGCCGCCTTCTGCGCGCTCCGGGCCCCGCCCTCGATGACTGGCGCCGTCCTCGATGTGAACGGCGCGAGCTATGTCCGCTAGCGCAGGAAAAGCACAATCGAAAGGACAACGCCGATCACGACAATCGTAACACGAAGCAGCCGCTCGTTGAGCCTTGCCAGCACCAGATTGCCGATAGCACCCCCCAGCATCGCGCCGGCACCAAGCACCACCGCCTTGATCCAGACCACTTCGGGCGAAAAGGCGAAAAGCAGGAGCGCGGCAACATTGATGATCGCCGCCAGCACGTTCTTCGTTGCGCTCGCCGAACGGATGGCAAGCCCGGCTGCGGTCAACACGGTCACAAGGATGATCCCGTTTCCCCCGCCAAAATAGCCGCCATAGATCGCGCTCAGGAACAGCCCGGCGCCAGACATTATTGGCGCCAGTGGCGCACGCGGCTCCTTCGGCCTGGGGCCGAAACTGCCCCAGGCAAAGAGCGCAGTCGCCGTCAGGATCAGCCATGGCACCATATCGGCAAAGACCCTGGTCGGCGTGAGCAGGATCAGCTGCGCGCCGGCAAGCCCGCCGACAATGGCAATGGCAAGCATCACCCAAACAGGCATGCCTGGAACCCCGCGGACGGCTTCGCGCCCGCCCCAGCCGGTCGTGACCTGCCCGACGGAAAGCGCCACAGTCGATGTAATGTTGGCGACGCGCGCATCGAGCCCGGTGAAAATCAGCGCAGGCAGGGTGATGAACGAGCCACCGCCCGCCACGGCATTCTGGATGCCCGCCCATATTCCCGCCAAGAACAGCACGACCCAGACCATTTCGCGGCGCCTATGGCATTCCCTCCGGCGCAACAAGGCCGTATTGCCTCACCCGATGGCAAACAGCTGGAAACTCACCCTGCCGTGCACACGCGCCGAGGCCGAAGCGATCGATGCCGATATTACGCCACTCGCGCTGATGGAGCCGCCGCCCTCGCTGGTTGTACGCGAGCCGGATGAGGACAATCCGAAAGTCTGGGAACTCGCCGCCTATTTTGAGAGCAGGCCCGACAAGGCGAGCATCGCCCTGATCCAGTCGCTGATCCCGAGTGCGGCAAGGGCCAGGCCGGTGCTCGAACAATTGCCCGATGAGGATTGGCTGACGATCAGTCAGGCGGGGCTCCAGCCCGTTCGCGCCGGGCGTTTCTACATCCACACATCGACCAGCATTGAAGCCCCGCCATCGCGGGCAAAAGCCTTTCTGATCGAGGCCAGTCAGGCGTTCGGCACCGGCGGCCACGAAACCACGCATGGCTGTCTTGAAATGCTCGACCGGATGAAGCGGCGTGGCAACCGCTTCGATCATGTTGCCGACATTGGTACGGGCACCGGGCTGCTCGCCTTCGCCGCGCTCCACCTCTGGCCGCGTGCCTATGTCACGGCGTCGGACATCGATCCGGTCAGCGTCGACGTGACGGTCGGCAATGCCGGCGCGAATGCGGTGCCGCTCGGCCAGCATCAGGGCAGCGTCGCGTTATGCGTGGCCCCTGGCACGGACCACGAGATGATCTTGCGCCGCGCGCCCTACGATCTCGTCATCGCCAACATCCTTGCCGGGCCCCTGATCGAACTGGCACCGGCGCTCGCGGCGATCCTGCGCGACGGCGGCACGCTGATTCTTGCCGGATTGCTTGGCAGGCAGGCAGAGGCGGTTGCCTCGGCCTATCGCGCACAGGGCCTGCGGCTCGCCGAGCGCCAGGATCGCGGCGAATGGCCATGCCTGCGTTTTATCAAACGCAGCCGCTTCGGCTGGCAACGCCCGATCCGCAGCACCGGCCGAACCAGCCAGCCCCCGGGCGATTTCGGGAGCTGGTAGGGGAATCAGGCGGCCTTGCGCCTTGCATAGTCCTGCGTGCCGCGCGTGATGACGCGGTCTTCGGGCAGTATGTCTGCGATCGCAATATCGGGCAGTGTTTCAAGCTGTCCGTAAAGCGGGCCGAAATCGGTTTCGACAGTGACCTTGAGCAGATGATCGAGGCTCGGAATGACAAAATAATTCTGCTGGAAATCGTCGATCCGATAGTCGGTGCGCATGATCCTGAGGAGGTCGAAGCCAATGCGGTTTGGGCTCGGATCGTCCAATGCGAACACGCTTTCGCCATAGCTGGAGACAATCCCGGCACCGTATATGCGCAAGGCCCCCGCTTCCTCGATCAGCCCGAATTCGACCGTATACCAGTATAGCCGCGCCAGCTTGTGAAGCGCACCGAAGCCCAGGGACCGCAGCCCGCCCTTGCCATAGGCCACCATATAGTCTGCAAAGACCGGATCGGCGAGCATGGGGACATGCCCGAACACATCATGAAAAACGTCGGGCTCCTTGAGATAATCGATTTGCTCGGGCCGCCGGATGAAATTGCCGGCCGGGAAGCGCCGATTGGCAAGATGGTCGAAAAACACGTCGTCAGGGACAAGGCCGGGCACCGCGACCACCTGCCAGCCTGTAGCCGCCGTCAACCGCGCATTGAGTTCGCGATAGTCGGGGATGCCCGGGCGGGAGAGCTTTAGAACATCGATCCCGCGCAGGAAGGCGTCCGCCGCGCGGCCGGGAAGCATTTCGGACTGGCGGGCAAAAAGCTTGTCCCACATCGCGTGTTCGTCGGCAGTGAAACGTTCCCAATCCTGCGGGATCGTCCAGTCCGCCGCGGCGCCCGGTGGAGGGGTTTCATGGACATGTTCAAACATGGTTGGGGATTACCAGCGTCAGCACATTGCGTCCATCGACCTGTGTGTAGTCGATCACCTGCGCCCAGTTGAGGATCAGCGCAATGCCGGCCCCGCCGCCGCGTTCGGGAGGTATCTCGACTGGCATATCCGCCGTCCGGATGTCGAACTGCATTCCCGCATCGCTGAGCGTCAAGCCGATATCGGCACCGATCGCGGCAAGCTCGATCGCGATTTCCGAATCGGCTGCCGCATTCCCGTGTTCAACCAGATTGGCGACCAGTTCTTCGACGATGATGCACAGCCGCGCTTCGGCATCACCGCCGCATCCGGCGCGCTCGATAAAATCCCGCGCCAATTCCAATGCCTTGCGCACCGCGCCATCGTCCGCAGAAAACCGCGCTTTGGCTGTTAATGCTGGGTTATTGTAATCCATCCTAACGGTCGATACTCTGTGTAGCGTAAAATTGGAGGGCGAAATGCGCCTGCGTATTCTTTTAACGGCCACCGTACTGGCCGGAATTTCGACGCCCGTGCTGGCCGATATCGGTCGGGTCAAGCTCGTCAGCGGTATCGCGAACATCGAACGCGGCGGCCAGAAGATTGCTGCCATGTCAGGGCTTGTCCTGCAAAAGGGCGATACCATCGTCACTGGCAAGAACGGACGGATCGGCGTGACCTTCAACGACAATACCCGTTTCGCCGCCGGCCCCAACAGTCGCGTCAACGTCGCGGACTATGCCTTCAACGACACTACCCATCAGGGCCAGTTCCTGACGCGTGTCGATCGCGGGTCACTTGCCATCGTCTCCGGCCAGATTGCGAAATCGAATCGCGATGCTATGCGGGTGAAGACGCCGACCGCGCTTCTAGGTGTGCGTGGCACCCGTTTTGTCGTCCAGGTAGATTGATCCGCCTATGCGTTTGCGCCCCGTTCTCGCCTTTGCTCTGCTGGCAGTGACGGGGTGCGCCGCGACCGGCATTTCCCTTTTGCCGGGCGAAATCGGCGCTGACGGAACGCAGAATGCGACTGGTGCCGTGGCGGTGCTGGATCCAGAATCGGGCGCTGACATCGCTGTGCTCGATCAGGCAAACAGCAAGTCGGGTGTGCGCCAGCGCCGCGTCTCAATGAAGGCCATGTCTGCCGACAAACTCAACGCGCGCTATGGCGATTTGCTGGCAACTCTGCCGCAACCGCCGCGGCTCTTCATTCTCTACTTCAAGGAAGGGACGACCGACCTTGTGGACGAATCGAGCGCGCTGCTGCCCGATCTCTTCACCGAGGTCAAAGGGCGCCCTGGCGCGGACGTCCAGATCGTTGGCCATACTGATACAGTTGGTCAGGAAGCGGACAATGACACGCTTTCGATCAGCCGCGCTGCGGAAGTGAAGGTCATGCTCGCCAAGCTTGGCCTCGACGGCGAGATTATTCGTGCGACGGGACGCGGCGAACGCGAACTGCGCGACAAGACAGCCGACGAAACCCAATCCGCGCTCAATCGCCGCGTCGAGGTTTACGTCAAGTAGCGGAAAACGAGCACGGTCAGATCGTCCGTCGCTTCGGCACCATCCTCGAACGCCCTGACCTCGCGCAGCAAGGTGTTGCTGGCATCGGCCACCGGCTGTTCTCCCGCCCAATCCTGGAGAACTTCTGCGATCCGGCCCAATCCGAAAAAGTCGCCAACTGGGCTTTGCGCTTCGGTGATACCGTCGCTGACAATAACGAGGGCGTCGCCCCTCGCCATGATGAGCGATTCACACTCATAGGGAAAGCAGGGCACGACCGAGAGTGGTGGCCCCCCTGCGGGCCGCAACTGGCGCACCGCGCCATCTGCACCAACAAGCCAGGGATTTTCGTGCCCCGCATTGCAGATCTCAAGCGCGCCGGTTCTTGTATCGAGCAACCCGAACAGCATTGTGACGAACATATCCTCGCTATTGTCGCGCGCAATCTCGTCATTGAGGCGCGTGACGGCGGCAGCAAGATCGTTGCCGTCGCGAAGCAGGACGGACTTGGNNCGCGGTTATCGTCAAGGCGGATTGCATCGTAGAAATCGCCCCCGATCGAGCGCGCTGGCTCAATCAGGGCATCGAGTTCGACCGCCGGATCGAACGCAGCAAGGGTCTCGCGCTGGGGCAGCATGCCCAGCTGGATCTCGCGCGCCGCCGACAATTCGCCCGCAGCGCGCGCGGCAACCAGTCGCTGCTCCTGCAGGCTCGCGGTCAGTGTCGCGCGATCGCGTCGCGCCTGGGCAAAGTGCAGTCCGATCATCGTGACGCCAGAGGCGCCCGCAGTCAGGACGGGACCGACCGGATCGAGCAAAAGACCTTGGGTGAAGGCAAGCCAGCTTCCCCCGGAGACAAATGCCACGACACAAGCGGCACCGATTACAGGCCATGAACCTTTGAATCGTGGCAGCAGGCGGATCGCAATCGCAACCAGCAAGACGGTCAGCAATCCCTCATGGATCCAGGCCCAGCCGGGTCGGAACAAGGGCTTTCCCTCCAGTATAGCTTCGACCGCATCGGCGTGGACAAATGCGCCATAGGTCTTTTCGGCAAGCGGGGTCGAGACAATGTCGGCCGTGCCCGCACCGGACAGGCCGACGATCACGATCTTTCCCTTCACCCGGCCGGAGGGCGCCAGATCATAGAGGATGTCCAGCGCGCTGAGCGCCGGAAGGACGTTCTCGGCACGGAAAGGTACGCGCATCCTGCCATCAGAAAGGGTCGGGAGCATCGTCTTGCCGAGCCGGATCCCGGAGAGGCCATCGCCCTTCGTTACGAGTTCAAGCGTGTCAATGCCGGATGCGACGCGCGCCAGTTCGAGCGCGAAGCCCGGGGTGGCTTGCCCCGCCACTTTGGCGACGAGGGGAACGTAGCGCACCGTTCCGTCGGCATCTGGATCGCCGTTCAACAGACCATGGCCCAGCCCCACATCGTCTAGCGTCGGAATGCTGGAGATCGCCTGCCCCCAGGCCTTGACGCCTTTGGGCAGGGGATTCGCAAATTGTGCTTCGACCGCCAGCAGCGGCGGTTCCCTGGCGGGCGCCGTATCGAGTCCGCCGCGGCCGAGCACCACTGGCGTCTGCCCGATGACCTGCCCGAACAGGTCGTCCATTGCTGGCATCATCCGGATTTCGGCAGCGGCTGACGCCGACAGTTCGGGATAGAGGCGAACGAACGCGTCAGGGCTGTTGCGGTCGCCTTCGGGGAACAGCATGTCGAGACCGATCAGGCGCGGTTCGTCTTCGGCGAGCTTCGCAACGAGCTTGGCCATTGTGTAGCGTGGCCAGGGCCAAGGGCCGATGGTGCGGATGCTTGCCTCATCGATCCAGACAATTTCGACGTGGGTCGGGGCTGCGGGGCGCGGACTCGCGCGCTGCCACAGGTCGAGCACCGGTCGGCTGATCGCTTCGCTGCCGATCAGGAACAGGGCGGTCGCCATTGTCAGCGCGGCAACCAGCCCCCAGAGCCGGATGCGGCGCGCAACGGCGCCGTCAGGCGTCAAGTTCGAGCCCGTCATAGGCACAAACCACCTCAAGCGGCGCGCCATCCTCGCGCATCAGCTCCTCGTAGCGGGTCGTCTCACTGTGCATCCGCTGAATGTCTTCATCGCTATAGCTTGGCTCATGGTGGAAAAGCACGAGCCGCTTTGCCCCCGCCACGCGGCACAGATCGACCGCGACAAGGTTTGAGGAGTGTCCCCAATCCTCCTTCATCGTCACGCTGTCTGCGAGTGAATACATCGTGTCGCAGATTGCCATGTCGGCATTGGCAAAAAACGCCTCGAACCGCGCTTCTTGCTCCATATCGTCCAGCCGGTGCTCGCTGTCGGTCGAGTAGATGACGATCCGTTCGCCATCATCGAAGCGGAACCCGTAACTGTCATGCGAATGATATTGGTGGATCGTTTCGACCTTCAGACCACCAATCTCATATGTATGGCCCGGCCCGAGCGTGACGAATTTGAATTTGGCCCGCAGCCATTCGAAGGGGACTGGGAAGGATATCTCCTCCTGCTGGCGCCTGAGTGCGCTTTCTGCATCGGCATGTCCGCTATGGATTGTGATCGTCGCCTGCGGGTCGAAGGCCGGCCCAAAGAAGGGGAAGCCCATGATATGGTCCCAGTGCAGGTGTGACAGGAAGAAGTGATAATCCCGTCTGTGACCGGCCGCACAGCGCGCGGCGGCGGACAGGCCGAACTCACGTAGCCCCGATCCCATGTCGCAGACGATAAAGCTGCCATCGCCACCTTCGATCTCCACGCAACTGGTGCCGCCCCCATAGGTTTTGCCGGTCGCAAAATCGAGGTCGCTATCGACAAAAGCCAGTGCGGCAGCCTCATCGGCGAACTTCTGCCCTTTCGCCGCAACCAGCGCCTTGGCCACTTTGCGCTGCACCGTTTCTGCCTTCGCGGCGACTGGCAGCGACCCACGCGTGCCCCAGAAGCGGATGCGCATCCCGGCTATCCTTCCAACTCGGACGTTACCGTGAATATCTTGTCATAACGGCTGATTGCCAGAATTTCTGTCATTCTCTCGTTCGGGCGGGCCAGCGTGAGGCCGACCTTGGCGGAGTCCGCCTGGCGCTTTGCCAAAGTCAGAACACGCAAGCCGCGCGATGACATATAGTCGATCTCTGCTAGGTCGATGACAAGCGGCAGGCAGGCGGCTGCGGCCTCGACAATCGCGTCGCCGATTGCTGCGTGAAATGCCTCCCAGCTGGTTTCGTCAACCCGGCCCCGCCCTGCTCCGACGAGCGTTTTCGCGGTCTTGCGGCTTGACCATTCCATACAAGACTCTCCCCAGCCCCTTTGCTATGATGGCCAATAGCAAAGAACGCGATGTGATGGAAAGCATAGCCACGCGCCGCCGATGATATAGGCTGCGGGTGAGGGAGACGGTGATGCGAACAATCGGTCGGTATGCCCTGTTAACCGCAGCGCTTGGCCTTGGCCTTGGTAGTGCGGCTATTGCGAAGCCCAAAAAGACGACTGTGGCCGAAGTTCCCGCGATCGCCAACGCGGCAACGATCATGGCCTACAAGCGCGATCCGCTGCCAATCTATGACGATACCGGCAGCAAGCTGCGCGATGTGCCGCAAAAGGAAATGCCCAAGGCGCAATCGGCGGCCGCGCGCGTGGTGAAAACGAAGCCGGGCTTTGTTGCCATCATGTTAGCGGGGAAACCTGCCTGGCTGCGCTTGACAACGGTGGATTATGTCGGCGATTTGCCGACACCGCCGTGCGACAAGGTCGCAATGCAGCTGGCGCTCAACGAAGAAGACGGGGTCGAACGGTCGCTTGGGCTGGGGTGTTCAAAGCCCACGACCAAATAATATCCGTTTCATGAAGGCGCGCGAGACGCCGGGCATGATCGCAACCTGGGGATCATCATCATGACCGCACTTGGCCGTTCCATATCGCTGGGCTTGCTGGCCGGAGCGACGCTGTTTGTTGCAACTCCGGCGCATGCCCAAACAACCGGTTGTCGCGCACCGGCCGCAGGTGCTTTGCCCAAGGCGGTGAAGGTGCCCAAAAAGGATCGCGGCAAATTCTCGATTGAAACCGCGCCCCGTATTGCAGCGCTCGTGCCGCAAACCGTGTGCGATACTGCTGCCAAGGTCGCGGCCGGCGGAGTGGCTTCCACGCAAGGACCCGCGCTTGGCCTCTCTTCCCAAGTGCTCAACACAAGCGCCGGCAGGCTTGACCTGATCGCCATGCCTGGCGTCGAGGCCGAACTGCAAAAGGTTTTGGCCAGCTTTGCCGCCGCATGGCCCTATACGCCGCTCGCCCGGCAGCCGCGCATATTGTTCCGCGCAAGCGACGCCTATGATGCCTATGCGCTGCCAGATAACAGCATTGTCTTGTCGATGGGCGTGCTTCAGTCCGCCGAATCGGATTCCGAAGTGCTGTTCGTCCTGGCGCATGAATATTCCCACTTGCTGATGGGCCATCACCTGACTTCCGAATCGAGCGGGGGCGGAAGCAGGGGGTTGCTTGGTGCGGTTTCGACGATCTACGTTGCCGGATCTTTCGTTTCGCAAATGCGGTCGAACCGCGGCTCGCTTTCGGCGCTCGACCTCAACAAGGTCGAAACGGCGACGAAAAAGGCTGCCGCCCTCACCGAGGCGCTGCGTTTTGCGATGGACGATGTTTTCACCCCGAACTGGAGCCATGAGCAGGAAGATGAGGCCGACGCGCTCGCGCTCGATCTTCTGATCCGGTCCAACAGCAGCATCGACAGCTATGCCAATGTGTTCGCCCGGTTGCAGAAGCTGATGGATCAGCAATCCGCGTCGCGAACCAAAAACCGCGCAGCGGCGGAAGGTATGGAGAAGGCGCTTGCGGCGACGATGAAACAACTCACATCGCCCCAGTTTCTCGGGAGCATCACATCGGGCAACCCTGGAGGATTTGCCAGGATGGGTGGCAAGCTGGCGCTCGGCCTGGGCATGTCGGCTTTGTCGGGCGGCAGCAGCTCAGTGCCCCGCGACACACATTTGCCGCCGGAGGAGCGTCGCAAGGGCCTCGCTGCCTATTTCCAGGCAGGCTATCCGACCGCCGATCCGCCGATCGATACCGGTGGCATGGTCAGGCGCTACAAGGCCCAGCCAGACTATAAGCGCGTCATCCCGATGAAGGATGCCTATCTCAAGGCGCGTCAGGCCTATTTTGCCCAGGATTATTCAGGTGCGCTGACCGGTCTCCAGGCCATCGGCGCCGGGACCAGGACGGCTCCGACCTTCGTCAACTTCATGGCGGCGCTGGCAGCGCGCGACATGGGCAATAGCGCGCAGGCCAAGCTGTTCTATGAGGCCGGTCGGTCGGGGGCCGGCATACCCAGCGTCCAGCTCTTCGAAAGCTATGCCGAGGCTAACATCTCGGATCGCGATTTTGCCGGATCGCAGGCGGTGCTGAACGACGCATCGACGCGTTTCCGTGATCCCGATCATTTCCGCAGTATCGGCATCACGCGCTATGTGGCGGAGGGAAATGACGGGTTGGCAGCGAGTAATTATGCGACCTGCCAGCAGGTCAAGGGCCGGGAATACATCCTTGCGCGCTGCAAGGCCGCCTATCCGCAGGCCGCTGCTGCTGCAGAAGCGAAGAAACCCAAGATCAGGATCCCGGGCTTGCCCTTCTGACCGCGATTGACAGGCCGACGACAGAGCCCGACTGTTACCGGCATGAAGCACTGCGTCTCACGGTTCTGGTGCCTATGGCTGGCTGCAGCGGCGAGTCCCCTCGTCGCGCAGACGACCCAACAGGCCGCAACGCTTGAGACGCTGACGAGCCAGATCGAGTCGGCAACCGCCAAACGACAATGGGCAGAAGCGATTGTTCTCGGCCAAAAGGCGCTGGCGATCGAGGAGGCAGTCAGTGGCGCGAACGATCCCGAAGTCGCGGGAACACTGACTCTCATCGCTGGCTGGATGCGCGAGCTTGACCGCAACGCTGAGGCCGAAGCCCTGTTGCGGCGCGCCCTGATCGTCTTCGAAACGAGCTATGGGGGAGCGCACGAATACACGATCTCGGCCGCAAACAACCTTGCGGCAACGCTCGAAGCGCTGGGTCGGCTGGAGGATGCCAACAAGATCTATTCCCTGACCCTCGACAATATGGTGAAGTTGCACGGCCCGTCGCACCGGCTGACCGCGATGAGCACAAATAATCTCGCTTTCAATCTCGCTCGGCAGGGGCGGTATCAGGAAGCGCAACCGCTTTACGACAAGGCGCTGAAAATTGGCCGCGCTACGATGGACGATGACGACCCCGAACGGGCGCGGATCGAAAACAACGTCGCAAGCAACCTGACCGCACGGGGGCGCTATCTCCAGGCCGAACCACTCTACAACCACGCCTTGAAGACGCGGCTGGCTGTGCTTGGCCCCGACGATGCGGACGTCGCAACCAGTTACAACAGCCTCGCCTTCAACCTGTCGGCACAGGGGCGGCATGAGGATGCTGCGCCACTTTTCGCGAGGGCGCTGGCGATCCGGCAAAAGGCCAATTCCGAAGACCGGCGGGCGGCAACAAGCTATAACAATGTCGCTCACAACCTGAACGCACGCGGACGACCGATAGAAGCTGCGCCGCTCTATGCTCGTGCGCTCTCCATCTGGCAGAAACTCTACGGTGAGCAGAATCCGCTGACTGCGATCGGCCTCAGCAATGTCGCGACCAACCTCGAAGCGCAGGGCAAGGTTGTCGATGCCCAGCCCCTGTTCGAACGTGCGCTCAAAGTCAGGATGGCCATACTCGACGCCAATCATCCAGACCTTGCTGGAAGCTATTTCAAGGTGGCGCACAATTTTCGCTTGCAGGGCAAGTCTGCTGTGGCCGAACCCTATTACCAGCGGGCCATCGCGATCCGCCGACAGGCGCTGGGGCCGCTTCACCCTGACCTCGCACTCGGCCTTGCCGACTATGCCGAACTTGCAATGGGGATGGGGCCAGGGCGTAGCGCGGATGCCTTGAAGTTCGCGCGCGAAGCGGCGAATATTGCCCGCAAACGCCGCGACCAGAGCCTGACTGGGGAGGCCGCAGGCGATGCGGGTGCCGAGCAGCAGGCGCTTGCCCGTGCGCAAGGCGCGGATGCCAGCCGGATCGATCCGCTGGCCCGGAGCTTCGGTACGCTGCTGAAGGCCGAATGGCAGCGCGCGGCCAGCGCCGTGAATGAGGCCGACGCCCTGAAGGTTGAAGGATTCGAAGCGGCGCAGGATTTAGAAACATCGGTTGCCGCCCTCACCATGGCGCAAACGGCTGCGCGCACGGCGGCCGGCACGGGGCCACTCACCGAACTTGTCCGGCAGCAGCAGGATCTGTCGGCCAAGGGTCGCGAGCTCGACCGGAGACTTTTGGCGGCGCTGACCAATGGCAATCAGCCAGAGGCGGAAAGGCTGCGAACCGAAATCGCGAGAACAGGCGAGGCACTCTCAGCCGCTGATACCGCTCTCCGCCGCCAGTTCCCGGACTATGCCGAACTGGTGCAGCCACGCGCCTTGTCGGTTGCCGACACGCGGAGCCGACTCGCGGCGGATGAGGCGCTCTTGCTGGTCGTGCCGGTGGGCGATGACATTTTCAGCTTCGGCGTGTCGAAGGACAAACTCGTCTGGAACCGGTTGAGCGGTGGCACGGCCAAAGCGGTCAAGGCTATCGCCCTGCTCCATTGCCAGATCGACCCCGGCCCCTGCGCAGCGTCGCTCAGCGATGCCGAACTGACTGCGGGGGCGGCGCCCAATTCCGCGTTCTTGGCCGATCAGCTTTCCGCCTATGACCGAGCGAGCGCTTTTGCGCTCTACCGCGATCTGGTCGCACCGGTGGAGGTCGCGTTTGCGGGCAAAACCCGCTTGTTCGTGACCGTCACTGGCGCGCTGGGCGGGCTGCCGCTGGGCGTCCTCATCACGCAACCGCCCGCACCCGGCGAGGACGGGGCCGATCCGACAGTCCTCGCAAATTCCGCTTGGCTGGCCGATCGCTATGCAATGGTTGCACTCCCTTCGGTTTCTGTTCTTCGTGCCCTGAAGCGCAAGCCGGTGGACGCCCGGGGGGCGGCGGTTTTTGTCGGCTATGGCGCGCCCGTTTTGGCGGGAGCGGGGGCGGGCGGATCAAGTGCAAAGGGAACACGCCTGTTCCAGTCTGTTGACGCGGATGGCGCAACGATTGCCGATCCTGAAGTGCTGCGCATGCTGGATCCCCTGCCGGGCACGGCGCGGGAACTCGCCGCAATGGCGAGCGCGCTCAAGGCACCGGCAAAGGATGTCCTGCTCGGTGCGGCCGCCACGGAGACGGCGGTGCGAGGCGATCCCAATCTCGCCCGGGCGCGGATCGTGGCCTTCGCAACCCACGGTATCCTGCCACGCGAGGTTTCGGGGATCGAGGAACCGGGGCTCGTTTTCACGCCGCCGGCGACTGCGAGCGCGAGCGATGACGGGCTGCTCGCCGCATCCGAAGTGTCGCGCCTGACGATGAGCGCCGACTGGGTGTTGCTCTCGGCCTGCAATACCGCCTCGTCAGACGGCACGCCGGGGGCGGACAGTCTTTCCAGCCTTGCCCGCTCGTTCCTCTACGCAGGCGCCGCCGCTCTCCTTGCCAGCCATTGGCGCGTCTCCGATGAAGCGACGGCGGCATTGACGGTCGAGACGCTTTCGGGGCGATCGGAAGGCGGGCTGACCCGCGCGGAAGCACTGCAACGTGCGATGCGCGCTGTCCGGACTGGCAAACGTGCCGATGGAACGGCAGTCAAGGGCTGGGACGAAAGCTGGGCGCACCCTGCGGCCTGGGGCGCTTTCGCCGTCATTTCGAACGCGGACGATTGAGCTTCAGGCAATCATGCCCATGATGATGATGAAGCAGGAAATGAAGCTCGCACTGAAAAAAGCGAGGTCAGTTATCGGCTCGCGCTGCGGCAGGGGTTCCAACTTGAAGGGTGGCAGGCTTTGGCGGAACGGATGCCTCGCGGCTTCGTTGGTCAGGACAAGGGCTCTTCTCATGACGCGAAGTGTTAACGCGTCGTTGACCATCGAGACCAGCGGAAAAGCTGGTTAATACGCCGCCGTGCCGTAGCGGGACATTAACCGATGCGAGTTTCAGTACGCCCCGCCCTTGCCATTCCCGCGAAAGCAGGAAGTCGAGCTGGCTTGAGGTTAAACGACGTCCTGCACGCGCCTGCCCCGGCGCTTGATCAGCCACGGGGCCCAGCGCGTCGCGAAGGCAAGACTTTTAGCCATCTTGCCGACCACAACGTGCACTTTCTTGCCATGGGCGGCATTCCATGCGGCCTCGGCCACCTCCTCGACCGGCGTGAATTCGAGTCCCGCTTCCTTCACGCCTTCGCGTGCTGTGCGGTTGGTGCCCGAGGTCGAAATGTCGAGCAAGGGTGTGTCGATGAAGCCGGGCATGATCGAGCGCACCTTGATGTCATGTTCGGCCCATTCCTGGTCGAGCCCCTCGGTCAGGCCGCGCACCGCGAATTTGGTCGCCGCATAAGTGACAAGGCCCGGCGCTCCATAGAGCCCTGCTGCCGAACATGTATTGAGCAGGCACGAACCCGGCGTCTGTTTCAGATAGTCGAGGCCGGTCTCCGCGCCGTGCACGACGCCTTTGAAATTGATATCGATCAGCAAGTCATGATCCTCGGGCGAAACCGCTTCGAACCGGCCGCCGCGTGCAATTCCGGCATTGTTGAACAATATATCCAGTCGCCCGCCCGACGCGACCCAGAAGTCGGCCAGCGCCGTTTCCCATTGCGCCCGTTCGCGCACATCCATCAGATGCGTCGAGGATTGGTCTGGAGGCAGGAGTGCGGCGGTCTCGGCAAGGCCCGCCGCGTTCACATCGGCGAGGCCGACGAACCAGCCACGCTTGGCAAAAAGTTGCGCCGTTGCCCGCCCGATGCCGGAAGCCCCGCCGGTTATGAAAATCGCCTTGCGCGTGTCCATCTCGATCCTCTTCTTGCGTCTCGCCTTTTGTCTGGCCATTGACGCACCATGCACCCAAGAATCAAGCGCCTGTTCGCAATCGCCCTGATGTTTCTTGCCTTGCTGCCCGCGTCCGCACGGGCGCAGATTACCGTTGCCTTCTATTCGCACGAACTGGGCAGCAGCTTTCCGCATGCCTTCATTGTCGTGAAGGGCACGCCGCAGGGGGGCGGGGAGCCAGTCGATGTCAATTTCGGATTTACTGCCAAGTCGGTTGCACCTGCGCTCTTGCTGGGTCCGGTAACTGGCGTGATAGAGACAGCGAAGCCGGGCTATGTCCGCAACAGCGATCGCAAATTTGGCTTTGCGATCAGCGACCAGCAATATGCGGCCCTAATGGCGCATGTCGAAAAATGGCGGATGCTTCCGGGCAAGAGCTACGATCTCAATCGCCGCAATTGTATCCATTTCGTCGGCGAAGCGGCGCAGGTGCTCGGCCTCAAGGTCGTCTTCGACAAGAAGTTGCTGAAACGCCCGCGCAGCTTCCTCGAAAATGTCGTACGCCTCAATCCAGCGCTGGCGAGCAAGTGATTTGCGCTTTGTTCAGGCTTTGGAGATAGGCGGCTCCCATGAGTGAAAAATTTCCCGTTCTGGTGACGGGCGGGGCGGGCTATATCGGCAGTCACGCTGTCCATGCCTTGCGCGACGCCGGCTGGCCGGTGGCCGTGATCGACAATCTGGTGACCGGATTCCGCTGGGCCGTGCCCGAGGGGGTTGCGCTCGTCGAAGGCGATGTGGGCGATGCGGCCTGCGTGTCGAAGGCGCTTGCCGATTGCAGGATCGGTGCGATCATGCATTTTGCCGGTTCGGTGGTGGTGCCGGAATCGGTCGAAGACCCGCTCAAATATTATCGCAATAATACGGCCAACAGCCGCACGCTGATCGAATGTGCAGTCAAGGGAGGTGTCCGGCACTTCATCTTTTCCTCGACCGCCGCGACCTATGGCATCCCTGACGCGGTTCCGGTGCGGGAGGATAGCCCGAAGCGCCCGATCAATCCCTATGGCATGTCCAAACTGATGACGGAATTCATGCTGGCAGACGTCGCAGCGGCGCATCCGATAAACTATTGCGCGCTGCGTTATTTCAATGTGGCGGGTGCTGACCCCAAGGGCCGCACGGGCCAATCGACCGCGGGTGCCACACACCTCATCAAGGTCGCGGTTGAAGCCGCGACCGGCAAGCGTGGCCATGTTTCGGTTTTCGGCACCGATTTCGATACGCCCGACGGCACCGGGGTGCGCGACTATATCCATGTTTCGGACCTGGCGGCGGCACATGTTCATGCGCTCGACCGGCTGGTGGCCGATCCAGCAACCAGCCACATCATGAATTGCGGCTATGGCCGGGGCTTTTCGGTCAGTGAAGTCCTCGATGCGGTCGATCGGGCAACCAACCTCAGGATCGAGCGCCGGATGGAAGGTCGCCGCGCGGGCGATCCCGACGCACTCGTCGCGGACAATGGCCGCATCCTTGCGACGCTTCCATGGAAGCCCGAACGCGATAATCTTGACCTGATCGTGCAGGATGCGCTCGCCTGGGAACGCACACTCGCAGAACGGGGCAAATAGTCCCCTTTCAAGCGCAGCGCCTCTCGGGCATGAGGGCGCACATGAATCCGGAACTCTCCTTCATCGCGCGGCTTCGCGAGATTGTGAAGCATCCGGCCGCGCGGGGGCTGCTCGACGATGCGGCGGTGCTTGAAGTGGGCGGCACAAGGCTGGTGCTGACGCTGGACACATTGGTCGAGGGCATCCATTTCCTGAACAGCGATCCGCCTGAAAGCGTCGCGTGGAAACTGCTCGCGGTGAACCTGTCCGATCTTGCCGCCAAGGGAGCAGCCCCGATTGCCGCGCTGACCTCCTTTAGCCTGACCGGCGATGCGGATTGGGACGCAGCCTTTGTAGTGGGTCTGGGCAAGGCACTCGATCACTTCGGCGTGGCGCTGATCGGCGGCGACACGGTTTCGGCGCGTGAACGGTCGATCGGGCTGACTTTGGTTGGAGAGGCCAAGGGTCATGTTCCGGCCCGGAGCGGAGCGCATGAGGGCGATGCGCTGTTTGTGACCGGCACAATCGGGGATGCCGGTTTGGGGTTGAAGATTGCCAAAGGCCAGCTGGCCGGGACGGAAACGCTGCTCAGCGCCTATCAGATGCCCATGCCGCAACTTGCGGCGGGTGCGGTTCTGGCCCCCATTGTCAGTTCGATGATGGACGTTTCCGACGGGTTATTGATCGACACGCTGCGGCTGGCGGATGCCAGCGGAGTTGCTGCGATGATTGATCTGGACGCCGTACCGCTTTCCATCGATGTACGCGCGTGTGCTGGCGAAAACCGCGCAGCGCGCCTTGGGGCTGCAACGGCGGGCGACGATTATCAGCTGCTCTTCACATCCGCCCTGCCACTGCCGCAACTGCCCTGTCCGGTGACGCGCATAGGGCAGATGGTGCGTGGCTCGGGCATCCATCTTCATGACCGAGAGGGCGCCGTCCCCCTTCCGCTGGAGCTGGGCTGGCTGCACCAATAGCCCAAAGGCTTGCTTTTGCGCGCAAAGCCCCTCTATAGCGCCGCCCGAATCCCGAAAAACACGAGGCTCCAATAGCCTTTGGGATCGTTCATTCGCTGGGGGAAAGGGAAATACCCTGATGTCAATCGTTACCATCGCAATCCTGTGTGGATTGCTCGCCGTCGTTTACGGCATCGTTACCAGCCGCCAGGTGCTTGGCGCTTCGGCCGGCAACGAAAAGATGCAGGAAATAGCTGCCGCGATCCAGGAAGGCGCTGGCGCCTATCTGGGTCGGCAATATCGCACGATCGCCATTGTCGGCGTGGTTGTTGCCGTGCTGGTGTTCCTGTTTCTGGGGACTATTTCTGCGGTCGGCTTCCTGCTCGGCGCTGTTCTTTCCGGTGCCACAGGCTTTATCGGGATGAACATCTCGGTGCGCGCAAACGTCCGCACGGCGGCTGCCGCGCAGGTCGGCCTGCAGGAAGGCCTGACCATGGCATTCCGTGCAGGCGCGATCACGGGGATGCTGGTTGCGGGCCTCGCACTCCTCGCGATTGCAGGCTTTTTCTGGCACCTGACCAGCAACGGCGCGCTTGGTCATGGCCTTGCCCCAAATGACCGCGTCGTCGTCGATGCGCTCGTCGCGCTGGCCTTTGGCGCCTCGCTCATCTCGATCTTCGCGCGTCTCGGCGGCGGCATCTTCACCAAGGCCGCAGACGTGGGCGCCGATCTGGTCGGCAAGGTCGAGGCCGGAATTCCCGAGGACGATCCCCGCAACCCTGCCGTGATTGCCGATAACGTCGGTGACAATGTCGGCGATTGCGCCGGCATGGCCGCTGACCTTTTCGAAACCTATGTCGTGACCATCGGCGCGACGATGGTGCTGCTCGCGCTGCTCGTAAAGAGTGCGGACAATATCATGGCCCTTATGAGCCTGCCGCTGCTGATCGGCGGCGTCTGCGTCATTACCTCGATCATCGGCACCTATTTCGTTCGCCTCGGTGGCGGAAAGAACATCATGGGCGCGATGTACAAGGGCTTCCTCGTCACTGCCGTCCTGTCAGTTCCGGCCATCTGGATTGCGACCGACTATGCCCTGGGCGGCATGGAAACGCTGATCGGTGCCAATCTCGATGGCACCGGTGGTTTCACCGGCCGGACATTGTTCTATTGCATGTTCCTCGGGCTCGTCATCACCGGGCTGCTTATCTGGATCACCGAATATTACACGGGCACCAATTACCGCCCGGTGCGTTCGATCGCCAAGGCTTCGGAAACGGGCCATGGCACCAACGTGATCCAGGGGCTTGCGATCAGCTTGGAATCGACTGCGCTGCCGACGCTCGTCATCTGCGCGGGCATCATCATTGCCTTCCAGCTTGCGGGCGTGATCGGGATCGCCTTTGCGGCAACTTCGATGCTGGCGCTCGCAGGCATGGTCGTGGCACTCGACGCCTATGGCCCGGTGACCGACAATGCCGGCGGCATTGCCGAAATGGCGGGCATGGACGATTCGGTCCGCGAAAAGACCGACGCGCTCGACGCAGTGGGCAACACCACCAAGGCCGTGACCAAGGGCTATGCCATTGGTTCGGCGGGGCTTGCGGCGCTCGTGCTGTTCTCGGCCTATACGACCGACCTCAAGGAGTTCTTCCCTGATCTGACTGTCGATTTCAGCCTCCAGAACCCATACGTTATCGTTGGCCTCCTCCTCGGCGCGTTGCTCCCCTACCTGTTCGGAGCAATGGGCATGACGGCTGTGGGCCGTGCGGCCGGTGAAGTGGTGAAGGATGTCCGGGATCAGTTCGCCAAGAACCCCGGCATCATGACCTACGAAACCAAGCCGGATTATGCCCGCACGGTCGATCTCGTCACCAAGGCGGCGATCAAGGAAATGATCGTTCCGTCGCTGCTGCCGGTGCTCGCGCCGATCGCAGTGTATTTCGTGATCAACTGGGTCGCGGGGCAAGCTGAGGCCTTCGCGGCGCTCGGCGCGCTCCTCCTCGGTGTCATCGTCGGCGGGCTGTTCGTCGCCATCTCGATGACTTCGGGCGGCGGCGCGTGGGACAATGCCAAGAAGTTCATCGAAGACGGCAATCACGGCGGCAAGGGCTCCGAAGCCCATAAGGCCGCAGTGACCGGCGACACGGTTGGCGATCCCTACAAGGATACGGCTGGCCCCGCCGTCAACCCCATGATCAAGATCACCAACATCGTGGCGCTTCTGCTGCTTGCGGCTCTGGCGCACGCTGCGGTGTAATTACGCCAATTGGTTGAACTGGAATGACCCCGTCCGGACGTTCGTCTGGGCGGGGTTTTCTTTTGTTTGGTGATGCTTGAATTTTTCGCCCGCTTGCTTAGTTTCCCGGCATATCTTGCCGGGGGGGATTTCATGTTTCGTCGCCATTGCCTTTTGCTGATTGCGCTATTCTTCCCCTCATTGACGACAGCGCAGACGGCTAATCCGGCACCCGGAAATGCCGCGCCCGCAAAGGCAGTCGCACCACTTTCAACCGAGAGTTTCGCCGCGCCCCCCTTTATCGAATACCCGGAACTGTCGCCCAATGGCACCTGGTTCGCAAGCAAGGTCGTGGTCAATGGGAATCAGCTCCTTGCAATGATGCCTCTTGCCAAAACAGGCGAAAAGCCGGTGTTCACAAGACTCGATCCGGAGCAGTCGGAGGTCAATTGGTGGCGATGGATCAATGACGACTGGCTGCTGGTCGGGTTCAGCGCGACTATTCCGGTTCTCGGGGAAAAATGGCGGGTATACCGCACGGCTTCCGTCAGTCGCCTTACGGGCAAAATCATACCGCTCGCGCCAAAAAGCGGCGGGCAGAACGCCGCAAATGTGATCTGGAGCGCGAAAGACGGCCGCCCTCATATCCTGCTTGGTGTGCAGGACAATATCTTTACGGGCGAACGCGATTTCTGGCCTGAGGTGCGAGACATTGACGTTTCAACCGGTAAATCTCAAACGATCGTTGCCCCAAGACCCGACGTTATGGAATATTATGCCGACGCCAGCGGTGCGGTTCGGCTGGGCTATGGCTATAACAGGTCCAGCCGGACGGCGCGTTTGATCTATCGCTCCACGGGCAAAGGCACGTTTTCGCAGCTGGACACCGCCAACTACCGGAAAGATGAAAAACTCTCCTTTCCCGCAATGTTCCTTCCCGCGCCCGACCAAGCGCTGACCGTCTCGGACAGTGACGGGTTTGATGCACTTTATGAGCTTGATCTGCGCACAATGGCGCGGGGCAAGAGGATCTTCGGCGTACCTGGCCACGATATTGACGGGTTTGTTCGCAATCCCGCTGGCGATGCTGTCCTGGGCGTCATTGTAACGGAAAACAGGGCGCGAGTTCACTGGCTTGATCCCGCCCTTGCAGAGGCCCAGGCTGAGATTGATAAGGCCGTTGGTGTCGGCAACGCCCTCATTACCAGCTGGGATCGCGCGATGGGGCGTCTCCTGATCAGGGTCGGCGGCCCCGATCAGGCGGGGGCATATTATGCCTATGACCGCTTGGTTGGCGGAAAGATGGTGCGGCTTGCCTATGCCGATGAGAATCTCAAAACCCGCAAACTTTCACCGGTTTCCACAATCCGTTTCAAAGCGCGCGACGGACTTGAAATGTCCGCCGTCCTCACGCTGCCGAAGGACAAGGAGGCCAAAAACCTCCCCCTCATCGTCCTTCCGCACGGCGGCCCCCAAGCGCGTGATTCCGAACGGTGGGACTGGTGGGTGCAGTTCCTTGCGTGGCGCGGTTATGTCGTAATCCAGCCCAACTACCGCGGATCGACCGGATTCGGGACGGAGCTGGTCGAAAAGGGCTATGGCGAATGGGGGTTGAAAATGCAGGACGATTTGAACGATGCAGTCGCTCATCTCGCCAAATCGGGGATGATCGATCCCAAACGCGTCTGTATCGCCGGGGCAAGCTATGGCGGCTATGCCGCGATGCGCGCCGCCCAGCGGGATGGCAGCCTGTTCCGTTGCGCAATATCCTATGCGGGCGTATCCGATCTTGGCGCTTTGGCGCGGTATGACTCACAATCGCTGCTCGGCGCTGAATATAGGGCAAGCCTCAAGGAAAAGGCCCCCGATTTCGATGCGGTATCCCCGCTTCGCCATCCCGAGCAGTTCAGCACGCCGATCCTGATCATGCACGGAAAGCTCGATCTGCGCGTCCCCGTCAAGCAGTCGCGCGATATGGCGGANNCAAGGAAGAGCTGCTCGAAATGCGCGGGACGGTCGTGGAGTTGCTGCCCAACGCCATGTTCCGGGTGAAACTCGAAAACGATCATGAAATCCTTGGTCATACCGCTGGCAAGATGCGCAAGAACCGCATTCGCGTGTTGACGGGGGACGATGTTCTGGTTGAACTGACGCCCTATGATCTGACCAAGGGCCGGATCACGTATCGCTTCAAATGACGCCGACGGCGTCACCCTGAGCTTGTTTCAGGGTCAAGATCACAATGTNNCCGGCGTGATGCCTTGTCTTCCCTTTTTCCCGTTCCCGCGTTAAGGACGCGCGGTTTTTGAGGATATATTGCTCCAAGAGGAACGATGGCCAAGGAAGAGCTGCTCGAAATGCGCGGGACGGTCGTGGAGTTGCTGCCCAACGCCATGTTCCG
>CXWL01001603.1_pt1 | contig 42995 bp, 40 predicted proteins | sample 590931 | NCBI WGS metagenome assembly CXWL01 (sample SAMEA3498368, study PRJEB10139) | groundwater metagenome | biome: water well; material: biofilm material | place: Germany | collected 2015-04-27 | reverse complement strand
GCGTGTCGGGGGCCTGTCCATGTGGAAAGCCTGTGCCTTCTCGAATGCGGCGCGGAACGGCGTCTTCGCGGCCCTGCTGGCTCAACAAGGGATGACGGGCCCCTCTCCGATTTTTGAAGGAGAGAAAGGTTTCATGAAACTCGTGTCGGGACCGTTCGAGCTTCCGGCCTTCGGGGGCGAACGGGGGCAGTCCNNCAAACATTACCCGGTGGAGTATCACGCGCAGACGGCGGTGGAGGCCGCATTGGCGCTCCGGGAGGGCTTGCTCAAAGCAGAAGGAGGCGAGGTGTTTGCGGGTATCACGGACATTGAAATCGGCAGCTATGATGTCGCCATCGAAATCATCGGGCGCGATCCCGAGAAATGGCGTCCTGAGACAAGAGAGACAGCCGATCACAGTTTTCCCTATTGTGTGGCCGTCGCCCTCCTCGACGGCAAGGTGACGCTGCATTCCTTCGAGGCCAAACGTCTTACCGATCCCGTCGTCCATGAACTGATGCAGAAAGTACGCGTGGCGCCGCTGCCGGAGTTCACCGGTCTCTATCCGCTGGCGATGCCGACGCGCATCACTGTCAGGACGAAGGCCGGACACTCCTATGTTCAACAGGTGGATCATCCGCTCGGTCACCCCAGGNNCAACTCAAAGACCTCAACCGGTTGATGCCGCTCCTGAGAGTTCGCCATGGGTGATGCGTGATGGGTGATACACAACAGACAAAGGCGTGCCGGCTCCGTGAGCTGATTGAGAAGCAGACGGTTGTGCTGCCCGGGGCCTTCAATGCGTTGACCGCCATGCAGATCGAGCGGGCCGGATTCCAGGCCCTCTACATCTCCGGCGCCGGTTTGTCTGCCGCGCGAGGCTTGCCGGATATCGGCTTGCTGTCCCTGACGGAAGTCGTATCCGATGCAGCCGCTATCACCAAGGCTGTGACGATTCCGGCGATCGTGGATGCGGACACGGGCTTCGGCCCTCCGCTCGCCGTGATGCGGGCCGTGAAGGAATTCGAGCAGGCAGGGGTGGCGGGGATACAGATCGAAGATCAGGAACTGCCCAAGAAGTGCGGCCATCTGCCCGGCAAGCGGCTGGTCTCCACGAGCGACATGGTGAACAAGATCTGCGCGGCGAGCGATGCCAGGAAGGACCGGAATTTTCTCATCGTGGCGCGCACGGATGCGCGATCCGTCGAAGGGTTGGACGAGGCGGTGCGACGGGCCAGGGCCTACATCGATGCAGGAGCCGACGCGATCTTTCCTGAAGCGCTCGAGTCCGCCGATGAATTCCGTCTGTTTGCCCGGCAACTCGCCAAGGAAGGGGGGAAGGCGCCGCTCGTCGCCAACATGACCGAATTCGGAAAGACCCCCTATCTGAGCGTCGGCGAGTTTGAGGACCTCGGTTACCGGCTGGTGCTGTTCCCTGTCACGGCCCTGCGGATGGCGGCGAAGGCCGTCGAACAGCTGCTGTCCGAGCTGAGAGCCCATGGTTCGCAGCAAGACCTGTTGGAACGGATGCAGACGAGGCGGGAGCTCTATGATCTGCTGCGGTACGCGGAGTACGAGCAGCGGGACCGGCACTTTCACTCGCAGGAGGACGATCATGCCGATGGTTGAGCCGGCCAAACAGACACGGCCTTACAGCCCAGGCCTCGACGGAGTCCTGGCCGGTGAAACGGCCTTGTGCCATGTGGATGAAGGAGAAGGGGGCCTGCGATACAGAGGCTATGCGGTCAACGATCTGGCGGAGAAGGCGACCTTCGAAGAGGTGGCCTATCTGTTGCTGTTCGGCAAGCTCCCGACCGGAAAAGAGTTGAGGGATTTTGCGACGCGGCTGGCGGCACAATCCATTCTGCCCCCTCCCGTCGAGACATTCCTCGGCTCGGTCCCCGCCGCGGCTCACCCGATGGACGTGTTGAGAACCGCGGTCTCTTTGCTCGGGACGATCGATACCGAAGCGTCGGACCATTCGCACGAGGGGAACCTCCGCACAGCGCTCCGGCTGCTGGCGCAGATTCCTCTCATCATCGCGACCGCCCATCGATTCGCCAAGGGGAAGCCGCGTCTGGAGCCGCAACCCGACCTGGGCTTTGCCGGAAACCTGCTCTTCTTATTAACCGGCCGGAGAGGGGATGAGACGGCGGCGGCGATGGCTCGCGTGCTGGACGTTTCGCTCATGCTCTATGCCGAGCATGAATTCAACGCCTCCACGTTCTCGGCCCGCGTGACGGCCTCGACGATGACGGATCTCTACTCGGCTGTCACCTCGGCAATCGGCACGCTCAAAGGCCCGCTCCACGGGGGGGCCAATGAAGCGGTGGCGGAGATGTTTCTCACCATCCAGAGCCGCGACCGGGCGGAACAGTGGGTGCGGGAAGCTCTGGCAGGCAAGCGCCGGATTATGGGATTCGGCCATCGCGTCCTCAAGCAGGGCGACGCCCGCTCGGCCATCATTCAACAGCATGCCGGGACGTTGAGCCGGATCTGCGACGACCACCGCTGGTTCGATAGCGCGACCATCATCGATCGCATCATGCAGCAGGAGAAAGGCCTGTTTCCCAACCTCGACTTCTACACGGCAGTGGCCTACCTCCTGATGGGCATTCCACGGGAACTTTACACGCCTGTCTTCGTCTGTTCGCGGATCACCGGCTGGTGCGCCCACATCATCGAACAGCAGGATCACAACCGGCTGATTCGTCCGCGGGCTCTCTATACGGGACCGGCTTCGGAGGCCTATGTCGAGCTTGATCGCCGTACCTGACCATATTGCGCAGGCACGTCGAATAGAGGATGGGGAACCAGCCTTGCTCTGGAACTCGTTTGCAGACTTCTTCAAATCCCGGGTCTACGACCGGGACCTGGTCAATCGGTCCTTTCTGACCTACTACGACGATGACCGGCAACTCCACTGCACCTACAGCTATGCCGAGTTCGGCACGATCGTCCAACAAGCGGCGGTCTTTCTCCACGACCGGATCGGGCTCCGGCGCGGGGATCGGCTGGCCACGATCCTGTTTAACCATGACCTCACTGTGGTGTTCTATTTTGCCGCCTGGACGGCGGGACTGACGGTCGTGCCGATCAATATTGAAGAACCGGCAGACAAGAAACGCTTCATCCTGGAGCATTCGGAGGCAGTGGCCGTGTGTTGTTGGCATAGTTCGGTCGAGGAGGTGAACGGTCTTCAGCAATATCTGCCCGCCTTGCGACATGTGATCGCGCTGAACGATCATGGCTTCCTGGAGGACAAGAGTCACGGCGCAAGGAGCGAGAAGAAGCAATTCCAGCCCGCCCAGGGCCACGCGTCTTATGGCGGTTCATTGGCGGATGATGCCCTGATTGTCTATACGTCCGGGACGACCGGCCCTCCTAAGGGGGTGGTTCTGACGGTGGAGAATCTGCTGACCGACGCCGACGCGATCGCTGACTGGCATCACTTCGGCGTGAATGATCGTGTGATGTGTGTGCTCCCGATCCACCATGTGAACGGTACCGTGGTCACGCTCATGACACCCTTCTATTGCAAAGGAAGCGTCGTCCTGAACCGGAGATTCAAGAGCGGCACCTTCTGGCGGAGGCTGCACGAGGAGCGCGTGACCTGCGTCAGTGTCGTGCCTACCTTGTTGGAGTTTCTGCTCGATGCGAACGAAGATCTGGATCCCTACCGGCTTGACCGGTTCGGAGGCTTTATCTGCGGTGCGGGACCATTGCTGAGAGACACGGCTCTGCGTTTCGAAGCGCGGTTCCGTTTCCCGATCCGCCATGGCTACGGTCTGTCGGAAACGACCTGCTATTCCTGCTTCCTGCCGAACGATCTGTCGTCCGAGGAGCATCGGCATTGGCTGACCGGCTACGAGTTCCCCTCTATCGGCGTCCCGTTGCGGCACAATGTCATGACCATCCTCGATCAGAGCGGAATGCCTGCGCCGGAAAAGACGCGTGGAGAGATTTGCATCCGCGGGGGAACCGTCTGTGCCGGATACTTCAAGCGGGACGACGCCAATGAGGCGGCCTTCAAATGGGGCTGGTTCCGTTCAGGAGACGAGGGATTCTACGTGCGAGACAACAAGGGGCGGCCGTTCTTTTTCATTTCAGGCAGGCTGAAGGAATTGATCATACGAGGCGGCGTGAATATCTCTCCGCTGGAGATCGACGATGCGCTGAAGCGTCATCCGCTCGTCCGGTTCGCGATGGCCGTTCCATTTGAACACCGCTACTATGGGGAGGAGATTGCCGCCTACGTCGTTCCGCGAGACGGCTCCTCTCCGCCCAGTGAGGCGGATGTGCTTGAGCACTGCCGCCGATTACTCCCGTTCTCTAAATGCCCCAAGGTCATTCTCTTCGGGCAGGAAGTCCCGTACACCTCGACCGGCAAACCCAAGCGGTTGGAGCTGAAGAGTCAGCTTGCTTCCATCTTAACGGTGTACCGGGATCATCAATTTAAGGGAGAATAGCAGGTGTTGGTTCTGGTCAATGAATCTATCGCGAATAGGCTGAGAAATGAAGCGGGAGGCCTTTCGAATTCAATGGGATTGTCAGCGGACTGTGGTGCCGAGGGACAGAATCGAACTGTCGACACCAGCCTTTTCAGGGCGTCAGGAAAATGAAGAAAAACAAGAAGATAGGAAGAAGAAGGTGTGACAATTGTGACAAGTGGTGTCTTGCAAGATCAACGAGTTGCAATTCGCGGTGCCACTAAATTCTTATGAAGCAGGTCAGTCGTTGGAGATGATTGGTTAGTCGGACTGATTTAGAGGTAACAGCTACCCTATGGGAGCGGCATTTGGTGAAGCAGCTAGGGTTTGCCAATAACAGGTGGGGTGGGATTTGTTATCTCTGGATTTGAAGCCATCTTTGCTTTGATCACAGCCAGTAGATTCAGGGTTGGCAGGATATAGCGTCCTTCTCCAAGGCTACCTGTAAGATTGGCAACTATTGTTCTGGCAATTCCGTACAGCATAGATGAAGCATTCACAGCCATCATTTTCCCCTTGGCTGCTTGGTCCATCTCGATAGTGAAACGAAACCATCCGTACAGGTGTAGATGGATCTGATAGGTTTCAAACTCTTTGGGGCCTTGCCCATAATTTAGATCTACAACCATCTCGATGAGGAAAACATTAGGATCGTTGATGTTTTCCTTTACGTCGAAATCAATGCCAATGGTTGGAGGGGAAAATTTATCATCTTTCTGCACTATTGCGGTGTTGCACTTGAATGCTAAGTCGTCAACCAGATAGCGATCAAGCTGTAACCCAGCTATCAGATCCGGTAAAGTCGTAGTTGGATTGAGGGGTTGTTCCATTTAGGCTGCCAGTGCGAGATCTTGGTTGGCTGCAGCGCTGCCAGGCGTAGGTATGTCTCTGACAGTAATATTGAATTCTGAGTGAATGGGCGCGTAGTCAGTGGCAGGCTTGGGAAAAGTAGATTGCACGGCAACGCTATAATTCCGAGAAGTAAGCCCAAAATTATCTGCGGTTTGACTAGGTCTGAAAACCTTCCCCACGACAATCTTGAAATCAGGGTTGGGACTGTTGACGCCTGAGGAAAAAAGCTTTCCAAAGTCCACATATATCTTGCCAACATTGGAAGCGTAAAGCCTCAGGGGTCTGTCATTCCAATCGGGAACCTCCTGATTCTCCCATCTAGATACAGTCACGCGGGTGACTCCTAGGGCCCTAGCGAGGTCTTCTGATGTCATGCGAAGCCATTTGCGAAGGAATTTAGCCTCTGCTCCTGTCAGTAGTGACTCTTTATTTAAAATCGCAGAAGCGATTTGATTGTGTATTTCTTGCACTCCAGGCAGCTGGACATACTCCTCACCACAGGCACACTGAAATAGGTCAACTCCCCGAACGAATACATTGTCTAAGCCAGATTCGCGGTAATTGTATTCCTCAACAGTGTGTGTAGTTTGTTTTCCGCAGGTGGGGCAAATCATAAATGCACCCTCAAAAAATTGTTACAACTGTCACCCGATACTTTTCGTTGTCCACGGCAATGATGACAGTAAGTTCCTCGTCGTCGAGGTCGATCCCTATGACTTCATATTTCCAGTTTTGATATTCGTACCGAGGGTCGCGCTTAAACCTTCCAGTCATGCAGACGTGTACTATATCATCAACAGTTACGTCTCGTTCCAGGGAGCGTTGTAAAGCATGTCTACGGTCATAGGAAAAAGTGTGACGCTGTAAGGCGCTATTGATAACTTGCCTGAGTGCTTCGAGGGTAAGTGAAGGATCTGGCGCATCGGGATGTATCAAAATGCTACATGGTCCTTCTGTGCTCTGTCAAGATATTCAATTGAAGTGTTGAATCTATATAGACGCCCGCCACAATTTATCTCTTACCATGCTGCAGAGGTCAAGTGGGCTTGTTTTTCCCAATAAAGCAACACGATGTCCCGTCCGCATGTCCGCGATGGCGGGGCATCGATCTTTGAGTGAGTTTTTCGACGAATAAGCAGGCTGAAGTGGTGTCATGACGGAGTTTTTGTGAGCGGAGATGTCTGGTGAGGCAGCGAATATGAACATATTCTCTCACATATCTGGCGCGCACCTGGTGGCGGACACAGTCCATCCCCGCTGGGCTGGTTCCCGGCGCGGACGACTCGCTCACGATGCGTCGTATGTCGTACCTCTATCCCGGACCGTGCACAGCGGATTCCCACTGCCGTTCCCAGCGCCGCAGCCAGCGTCGGCTCTGGCGCGTGGGCGCGAACACATCGACCCCTGCCCAGACCTCAGCGGGTGTACGACCATGAAGATGCTGATGCGGTCGGAGGTGGTTGTAGACGGTTCGGACATACTGCAAGGCTCGATCGCACGACGCGGCATCGGTAATCGTATGCTCGGTGAGCAACCGCTTCACCGTGCCGATGAGCCGCTCGACACGGCCGTTCTGCCACGGGCAGCCCGGGTCGCTGTGTTGCAGGCGAATGCCCGCACACCACAGAGCCAGACGAAGATGCCGCGAGGTGAACACCGCTTCGTTGTCGGTGCGCAGCACGCGCGGGCAGCCATACTGGCGGCACACGGTGATGAGGTGGTGCCAGATCGTCAGCGACGACTTGTCCGTCAGCCGCTGGAGACACAAGCCGGCGCGGCTGGCATGATCGACGATCGCCAACGCGAGATGTTGTCGGCCATGGGTATCAGTCTTGGTCAGCAGGTCCATCCCCCAGATCAGATTGCGAGGCATAGAGCGGGGGACTCGATGTTTGAGTTTTCGGCGGGCTGTGAGAATCAGCTGCTGATGCCGACTGAGCGTACTCGCCACATATGTTTTGCCCACGGTCATCTGCCGGCGGACCGCGAAGCGCCGGTTGAAGTGATGGGCGATCAGGCGGCACCCCGCGTCGGGCATGAGGGCTTTCAGGCGAATCAGTTCATCTCGCACCCAACGCGGTTTGGGCGGCGCATGGGGCCGTCGGGTAGGGCCGCCGGTGCGGGGACTGGACCAGGAGGTCCGTGGTCGAGGCTGTATCCATCGACGCAACCAATGCCACAGCTCGGTACACCATCGAACGAACCAGCTCAGCCCATGCAAAAGCATAGTCCTCCCGCGACCTCGTGGATAACCGAATGGATGGCAACGTGATGACGATGCTTCTAGCACAGTGGCTTCGGCGTTTCCTGGTCATAGCACTCGGCCTCGTACTTCTACAGCCAATGCCGACCTCTGCTGATCAAGCCCAATATATCTACGACGACCTAGGCCGTTTGTCGCAGGTGATCGACGGACAGGGGAATGTCGCGACGTATACGTATGATGCTGTCGGCAATCTGCTCTCCATCACACGCAACACCGGCGGGGTCGGTGCGCCGACGATCACGGGTTTGACGCCGAACACCGGCAACGCGGGCGCATCGGTCTCCGTCTCCATCACCGGCACCAACCTGACCGGCGCAGCGCTGGCGACGGACAACCCCGGCATCCTCGTGCGCAACGTGCTCACAACTCCGACCTCCCTCACCGCCACCTTCCAGATCTCCTTTGCCGCCCGCACCGGCGCCACGGCTGTGACCGTGACGACGACAACCGGTTCGGCGACCACGTCCTTTTCAGTGAATGCTTCCGCTTCCGTCGTCTCGGCCCTGTCTCCCACCTCCGGTCCGGCCACGAGATTGGTGACGATCACCGGCAATGGCTTCAGCTCCACGGCGGCGCTTAATCAGATCCGGTTCAACGGTATTCTGGCCACGACGCTTTCCGCTACCGCGACCTCGCTCACGACGCAAGTGCCGAGCGGAGCCACGACCGGACCAGTCACGGTGACGGTCGGAGAGTTGGCCTCCAACGGCGTGACCTTCACGGTGGCGAATGCGGGTCCACCGCCGACGCTGACAAGCCTGTTTCCCAACGTCGGCTCTGTGCAAGGCGGGCAGCGGACGACCTTGACCGGCACGGGGTTTATTGCCGGGACGACGGTGAAGATCGGGAACAAGCCGGCCAGCGTGCTCACACTGGTGTCTCCCACCAGCATGATCGTGCAAGTGCCGGCCTCGGTGGTCGGTCCGGCCGATGTGGTGGTGTCAAATACGAACGGCGATGCGCTGATCCAGAACGGCTATACCTATCTCGCTGGTCCCTCGCAGAAGCTGGGGACGATCACGCCGACGATGGGCTTGATCAATATCCCACGAAACACGCCGGTGACGGTGTCGTTCTCCCGTCCGGTGGATCGCGCGACGATCACGACGGCGAACTTTGGCTTCACACAGGGGGCCACACCGGTAGCAGGGACGTACAGTTACGATTTTGGCGATACGGTCGTGACGTTCCGACCTGCGGCGGTACTCGCGGCGACCACGGCCTATACGCTCTCGCTCACGCAAGGCATCAAGAGTGTGGATGGGGTGCCGCTCGACGGCGGCTTCGTCGGCTCATTCACGACCGGCACGAATAGCGATACGGTCTCACCGACGGTGTCGATCAGCCCGGCGAACGGAGCGACGAATGTGCCGTTTAACACCTCGATCGTCCTGACCTTCTCGGAGCCGATCAATCCCAATACCGTGAACGCCGCCACGGTGGTCGTCGTGAGTCAGGGAGAACTCCGTCCCGGCACGATCACGTTCGGCCAACAGAACACGTTTGCCGTGTTCACCCCGGCCTCGCCATTCTTCCCGACCGCCTCGGCAACGGTGACGGTGCTCGGGCAAGTGGGCGATATGGCGGGGAACCTGTTGCAAGGTTCTGCCGGCGTCGGCACGGCGGTGCTCTCCACCTTCACAACCAGCAGTGTGGCCGACCGTCTGCCGCCGGTGGTGTTGCAAGTCGTTCCCGCGAATGCAGCGACGGGCGTGAGTACTCGTACCAGCATCTCGGCCACATTCAGCGAATCCGTCAACCCGACAACGATTACGCCATCCACGTTTCAGGTATCGAGCGGCGGGACGCCGGTTGCCGGAACGCTGTCCTTTGGGAACTTGAATCAAACCGTGCTCTTTATCCCCGATAATCCGATGCCCCCGGTCTCCACGATCAACATTGCGATCAGCAACGTGGCGGACGTGGTCGGCAATGTAATGGTGTTGCCGTTCACGAGCAGTTTCCAGACACAATCGGCCATCGACAACATTCGGCCCTCAGTCGTGCGTCCGAGCCCGGGCAGTTTTATCTCACAACCTAACCCACCGGCGAACACCAACATACCGTTGAACTTCAAACCGATGATTGCGTTCGATGAGCGGATCAATCCGAGTACGGTGAACAGCACAACGTTTACGCTCGTCCAGACCAATGTCGCAACCATTCCCGCGACGGTGGCTGTGGCGTCGGACGGGCTCTCGGCCACACTCACGCCGAATCAAACGTTGTTGCCGAATACGCCTTACAGCGTCGGTTGGACGGCGGGCATTCAGGATCTGGTCGGGAATGCGCTACTGAACGCAGGCTCCACCTCGTTCACCACCGGCCCGGTGGCGACAGATGCAACGGCTCCGGGCGTGCTGGATGTCAGCCCACGAACCGGAACACAGAATCTGCCGGTGAATGCGACGGTGACGGTCTTGTTCTCCGAGCCCGTGTCGTTTACCTCGATTACCCAACAGACGGTAGTGCTGTCCACCGGCGGTGTGCCGGTGAATACCCAGTTTGCGTTGGAGCGAAACAATACGGTCCTCCGAATTAAGCCGGCGAACTTGCTGTCGCTGCAAGCGAATAAATTCTATGAACTCACCGTCACGCCGGGCGTGCTGGACCTCTCTGGCAATTCTCTGGGCGCGATCTTTTCGAGCTCATTCACAACAGGTTCAGCCACAGACACGACCGGTCCGACCGTGACGACCTTCGTTCCGGCCTTGAACACGACCGGTGTGAATCGCCAGACCTCGGTGTCGATGACCTTCAGCGAACCGATCGATCCGATCACGGTGACGTCTTCCACGGTCAATGTGGGCAATGCTGTCGGGACGCTTCAGGTGTCGCCTGATTCACGTACCGTGACCTTTACGCCGACCTTTCCGTTCTTTGCGAATACCAGTATCTCTATTTTTGCGAGCGGGGTGGAAGATCTGAGCGGGAATAGTGGCAGTGGAAGCGCAGGCTTTATTACTGCCGTGGCACCAGGGACGGTCACGGCCACCCTGGCGACGACGGCGACCGGAGTTGCCAATCCCAACACCCTCTACTCAGATGGCCTAACCACGACCACAATCATCGTCAGCAACATTAGCGGAGGCAGCCCGTCCACCTTGGTGCCCAATGGGACTGTCATCGGCGTGATGACCTATGAGACGGATGGCGCCTTCACCGGTGGGGGAACCATCTTGGGTGGCGTCCAGAGCCAGGCCGATCCGCGGGTCCGCCTCTTTACGACTCTTGGGGGAAGCTTTACGTTCACATATCGTTCGCCTAATGAAATACTTCCCAGCAACAACGGGGGAGGGGTGAAGATTGTCAGTGTGGATATTGCCGGCGCACCGGCAAGAAGTCAGAATGCGCCGACGGCAATCATCGGCGATGCGCGAGTGACCTTCGTACGGGAAACCAGCTTCCTGCCGAGTCGGAACCCCAGCGCACTATTGGCGAACGGCACCAGCACAGGCGAGATGAGCTTGATCGTGAAGGATCGGTTCGGTAATCCGGTGCCATACGGCACTCAGGTTGCACTCACGTTTGAGCCGGTATTCTCGCCGACCAATGGGATCTCTGTCGGAGGAACGATCAATGGCGGTGTCGCGGCGCCGGATGCGCGGTTCAAGCTGTTTACTGCTCAGATGGGCGGCGTGATCGACCTCACCTATACCGCGCCCTCACAAGCTGGCACTCAGAGTACGAGCGGCGCAATTCAAGCGGCAGAGATCGATGGCAGCAGAAACATTGTTGCCAAAATTAGCACCGCAGATGGAGCCAACGACCGGTTCACGCTCAATGGCAGCAGCGGCTTTACCGGTCCGCAGCCTATCGTCTTGGCTCTCTCTCCTGCCCATACGCAGAGCGGGGTGGGGACGAATGCGACGGTTGATGTCCTCTTCAGTCAGAGTGTGAATCCTGCCACTGTCGATGCGAGCACCTTCAGCGTGACCAGTGGGACTGCGATTTCAGGCGCCTATGCATTTCTGGCCACGGACCGTGGTCCCAACACCCTCGTGCGGTTTACGCCGACTGTTCCCTTTACGCCATCCGGCACCTTCACTGTCGCGATCACGGTCGGGATCAAGAACACCGCAGGCATTCCGTTGCTTAATGCAAGCACGGCCACCTTCTCGACCGGCACCGCTGCCGACACCGCCTCGCCGACGGTGGTGCAAATCATGCCGCCTAGCGGGAGCCTCGATGTGGCGACGAATCGGGGCATCACGGTGCAATTCAGCGAGCCCATCAACGCCACGACCCTTTCGGCTGCGACCTTCACTGTATCGGCAGGCGGGTCGCCGATCGCCGGCCGGGTGACGCTGGGAGCCGGGTTGACTGGGCCGAATATGGTGGCGACGTTCATACCGGCCCAGTTCTTGAGCGCGGCGACCAGCTATGACGTGGCGCTATCGCCAGCCATTCTCGATACGGCAAGGAATCCATTGTCCACGTTCAGCTCAGGCTTTACGTCAGGAACCGGCATCGATAACTTCCGCCCGAGCGTCGTGAGCACCAGCCCGCCGTTCAACGTCCCGTCCCCAATTCCGCAAAATATTCCGCTCAACGCGAACATCGTTCTGACGTTCAGTGAACCGATGAATCCGTTGACGATCACGAGCAACAGCGTGCAGGTGTCGTTTATCTCGAACGGTAACGTTATCCAACAGAGTGTGCCGGTGAGTGGTACCTTGGCCCTGTTCTCGGATTTGCGTACTGTCACCTTCACGCCGGCTCAACAGTTGGCGCCGAGCAGTACCTACTTTGTGACCATGGGGACCAGCATTACGGACCTCGCGGGCAATATGGTGTTTCCTCTCGTGGGGACGTCCTTTGTGACTGGTGTGCAGGCGGCTGAGGCCACGCCGCTGACGGTGACGGTCAGTCCAGCCGAAGGCGATACCGGCATTGCGATCAATGCTCCGGTCGTCCTGCAGTTCTCCCGACCTGTGGCCCCGACGACGTTCAGTGACGCAACCATGGCGGTCACGGGCAGTGCCGGCCCGATTCCCGGGACCTTTGTCTTCGAACAAGAGAATCGCGTGGTGCGATGGAAGCCGGCCAATCTCATTCAATTGGCACCCAACACCGTCCACACGGTCTCGGTCTCGACAGGCATCACCGATCTGGCAGGTGTGCCGATGGCGGCTCTTGTCAGCAGCAGTTTCACGACCGGGTTGGGGGTGGATACGACGATTCCGACGCTTCTCAGCGCGCTTCCTGCCAATAATGCCACCGGTGTGGCGCGGGTGGCGACGATTACGGTTACGATGAGTGAGCCGATCAATCCAGCCTCGGTCGTCGTCCGAGGATCCGTGTTTCTCACCGGTACCGGTGAAACCGGCGCATCCGGATTCGCTTCCATGCCTGGCACGGTGGCGGTGTCGCCGAATCGGCGAGATATCATCTTCACGCCAGAGTTTCCGCTCCTGGCTAACCAGCGGTATACGTTTTCCGTAAGCGGGGTCGAGGACTTAGCGGGAAACAAAGCCACGAACGCAGCTTCCGTGGGATTCGTCACGGCCTTCGCTGCCGGAACGACCTTGTCGGCTTTGCCCAGCATCGCCTCGGCCCTGGCCAATCCGACGACCCTGTTGGCTGACGGACTGCAATCCACCACGATTATCGTCTCCGGCGTGGCACTGCCGAGCGGCACGCTGGTCCCCAATGGCACGACGATCGCCGTGACGGCCGATCCGGCGATTTCCGGCAATTCATCCGGAGGTGTAATCATTGGTGGCACGCCGAGTCCGACCGATTCACGGTTTACGCTGTTTACGACATTTGGCGGCGGGTTTAGTTTCACCTATGTCAGCCCCAATCGCGCCGTGCTCGCGTTTAATGCGCAGGGCATCATTCAAGTCGTTCCTGTCGATATTGCAGGGACTCCGGTGAACCGCAACGCGAGTGGCGTCGGGGCGCCAAGTATCGGTTCGGTGGGCGTGAATCTGGTGCGCGGCGATACGGTCTCGTCATTCTTCAATCCAGGGGATTCGACGACCGCGAGCCTTCGTGCCAACGGTACGGCGCTCTCCGATGTGACGTTGAACCTCCTTCGGTCAACCTCGCCTGTCTCGGTGGGATCACGTCTGGCCGTGACGGTGGATCCGGTGTTTCTCCCATCGGCCGGCGGCACGATCCAAGGCGGGCTTTCTGCCAGCGATCCGCGATTCAAGATCTTCACGACCTTGCCGGATGGGACTATTGAATTCACCTATACCGCTCCCTTCCTCGCCTCCGGCACAGGCACCGCCGTGTTCCAAGCGGCGGCGGTGGACGACAATGGGACGATCTTACGAGCGATTCCGTTCCAACAAGGGAAAGGACAACTGGCGTTGCATGCCACGGCTGGATCGGTGGCACCGCAACCGGTGGTCGTGGCCATTTCCCCGGCCGGCACGCAAAGCGCCGTCGGGACGAATGCTAGCATCATGGCGAAGTTCAGCCAGCCGCTCGATCCGACGACGGTCACGGCAGCCACCTTCTCCGTCACGAGCGGCGGAGCGATTGCCGGCTCAAGGACGGTCAGTGCGAGTGAACGGGGGCCGAATACCCTTGTGACCTTTACCCCCACGGCGTCGCTTCCTGCGAATAGTTCTGCGACTGTTGCGATTACCAGTGGGATGAAGAATTCGCTGGGCGAACCAGTACTCCTGACGTCTCTGAGCAGCGCCACGTTCTCAACTGGCCCAGGACCAGACCTCACGGCGCCGTCGATGGGCCAGCTGAATCCGCCCAATGGCGTGCTGTCTGTCGGGACCAACAATGTGATCACGGCGGAATTCAGCGAACCGATTAATGCGACGAGCGTGACGACGTCGACGTTTGCCGTGACTGCCGGCGGCGTGCCGGTGAATGGGCGGGTGAAGGTGATCGCGGGACCGCGCGGCGTCAATACCCAGGCCGTCTTCACTCCGGATCAGCTGTTGGGCAGCACGGTCACCTATGCGGTGTCGATTGGAACGGGGATCACCGATACGGCCGGCAATCCGTTGGTTGCACCGGTCAATTCGGCGTTCGGGACAGGGGTTGGCATCGATAACTTCCAACCGAGTCTGTTGAGCGTGAGCTCGCAATCCGGTGCGACGGGGGTGCCGTTGAATGCCCGAGTGACCGTGCGATTCAGCGAGCCCATGAATCCTCAGACCCTGCATGCCGGCACCTTCGGGGTGACGGGTCGGACGGGGACGATCACCATGGCGCCGGATTTTCTCTCAGCCACGTGGACACCGACCCAGGCATTCTTGCCGAATACGGGCTACAGCGTGTTGGTCCAAACCAACGGAACGGATGTCATTCGAGATCTTGCAGGCAATGCGCTTCTCTCTCCGGGCTTCAGCGTCGGACTCGGCAGCTTTACGACAGGCAGCGGGCCGATTGATACGACCGGTCCACAGGTTGTCATTGTCAGCCCGGCCGATCTCGCCACTGCGGCGCCGATTAATAGCCAGGTGCTGCTCCGATTCTCCGAGCCGATTGCCGCACCCACCGTCCATGGGCAGACGGTGACGGTGTCAGCAGGCGGTGTGCCGATCCCCGGAACGATGACGCTGGAGCAAGCCAATACGGTCGTACGGTGGAAGCTGCCTGTTTTGACACAGTTTGCGCCGAATACGGTCTACACCGTGACGGTCACGACTGGGGTGACGGATCAGGTCGGGAATCCGGTTGCTGCGACCTTCACGAGTACGTTTACCACCGGTTCTGCCACCGATACGACCGCACCGACGATCACCAGTGTGACGCCCGCCTCCGGGGCGACGAACGTCTCGCGCGCCACGCCGGTGACCGTCACCTTGAGTGAGGCCATCAATCCGGCCACGGTGGTCGTCGGGGATATCAACTTTAATAGCACTGGAACCTTCAACCTGACATCGTTTGGCGTGATCACCGGCACTGTCCAAGGGGATGCGATCGTGTCCGGAGATCGCAAGACCATCACCTTCACGCCGGCGTTTCCACTCTTGGCGAATCAACCGTTCACGGTGAATCTCTCGCAGATCGAAGATTCGGCCGGCAATAAAATTACCGCGTCGAGCAGTTTCAGAACGGAGTTTGCCCCTGGCACGAATCTCACGGCCTTGCCGACGTCTGCTGTGGTGACCAGTACTCCCACGCAACTGTTTGCCGATGGTCTGACGTCCACGACGGTGACGGTCACGAACATTGTCCGGAATGGGATTCTCGTGCCGGACGGCACGGTGGTGGGTGTCACTGCTGATCGAGTGTTCCATAACTTCGTGGTCGGTTCCTCTGCCGGAGGGACCATTCTTGGAGGCGTGCCGAGCACGCAAGACTCTAGACTACGGCTCTTGACCACCTTGAACGGCAGCGTCACGTTGACCTATCAATCGCCGAACCGACCGGATCTGTTTAACGGCGGGGTCGGGAAGGTGCAAGTCGGCAGCGTGGACGCGGCGGGCGCGCCGATCGGTTTGCTTGGCAGTAGCGATGTCACGTTGGTCCGCGGCACTTCCGGTACGGCGGACGCCAACCCATCAAGCCTGCTGGCGAACGGCACGAGCTTCTCTGAGGTTTCAATCAGTGTGACCGATAGTGCCGGTGGACAGGTCATTCCAGTGCCATCCGGCGTGACCTATGCTGTGACGACAGAGCCTGTCTATGACACGGGATCCTTCCCCGGTACGTTGAGCGGCAGCACAGTGGCGACCGACAACCGCTTCAAACTCTTCACGACGCTCCCTGGCGGGCTGCTGAATTTTACCTATACGGCTCCCGTATTGGCCTCCGGTCAAAATAAGACCTCGACAATCCGGCTTGCCAAAGTGGATGGATCGGGCAATCTTCTCTCTCCCCTCAACATTGTCACCAACATTGCTCTGAGCGGTTCGACGGGATCGACTTCTCCACAGCCGGTCGTGGTGGCGGTCTCTCCCACGAATGGGCAGGTGGGAGTCGGCACGACAACGGCGATCTCTGCCAAGTTCAGCTTGCCGATCGACAGGGCTACTGTCGCGAGTTCTGGTCCAACGGCATCCTTTACCGTGACCCAGGCCGGCACGCCGATTCCCGGCACGTTCACGTTTGCTGCGAGTGACCGTGGCCCCGATACCATTGTCACCTTCGTGCCGGGGACGCCCTATACGATCAATGCCAGTATCGCCGTCAATATTACCGCGGGCATTCGGAGCGTTTCGGGTCAGGCTTTGAGAGCGGCCAGCACGAATACGTTCTCCGTGGCCTTGGCTCCGGATACCATCGTTCCCACATTGGCGCAGAGCAATCCAGGCGATGGGGCTGGCGCAGTGCCGACCAACGCGTTCATAAGCGCAGAATTCAGCGAGCCGATCAATGCCACGACCGTCGATGCGACGACCGTCGCCGTCACCATCGGAGGGGCGCCGGTTGCCGGCCGGTTCACGTTCGCCGAAGGCGGGCATGGAAAAAACTCGATCGTGACGTTTATTCCCAATCAACTTCTGGCGCCGAATACTACCTATCTCCTGTCGGTCAGTAATGGGCTCAAGGATTCCGCGGGCAATGCCGTGAATCCGGCTACGGTCACCTTCACGACCACCGGCGGGATCGACAATGTCGTTCCGACGATGCTCAGCAGCATTCCAACGTCGGGGGCGACCGGCTTCCCGGCCACCGGGACACCGATTACGGTGACCTTCAGCGAGCCGGTGAATCCGCTCACGGTGAATCCGAATACGGTCAAGTTCCAGAGCTTTGTGCCGGCCATGCTGGCGCTGAGCCAAAACAATACGGTCGTGACGGTCACGCCGCTCGTGCCGTTCTTTGCAGGAGCGTCCTACACGCTTCAATTGCAAGGGGTGCAGGATGTGGCGGGGAATCCGTTGTTCTTTACCTCTGTGAGCTTCACAACGGTCTTGGCACCAGGCACGACCAATCTGCCGACGAATGCCACAGTGGCTTTCAACCCGACTGCCGTCTTTGCCAATGGCCAGATCTCAAGCCAGGTCACGATCACGGTCACTCGCAACAGCGTGCTGGTCCCGAATGGCACACGCGTCGCTGTGTCTGCCCATCCTTCGCTGAGCAGCACCTCGCTTGGCGGCACGATCAGTGGTCCCAGCGTCGGGGCCAGCGTCGACGGCCGGTTCGTAATGTTTGAAACCTTCGGCGGGCAGATTGTGGTGAACTATGCCCCGCCGGACTTAGTCGGCCAGGGTTTTACGAGCAGCGGATCGGTGTCGGTGCAGGTCTATTCAATCGATCTCGATACGCGCCCGGTCGGATTTTTGGGCAGTGGGAATATCCAGGTGACCGGGCCGTCGACGGCGGTCGGATCGGCGAATCCGACGACGATGAATCAGTTCGGCTCGTCGACGATCACATTTACGCAAGTGAAGGACGGACTCTCGACGATCGTCCCCGATGGGACTCGTATCGGAGTCCGAGTCGGAACCTTGGTCAATGCGGACCGGTTCTTTGAAACAGGCGGCGGAGGCGGGGGCGGCGGTGTCGCCGTCGATATTGGTTCAGCGTGGCAGGGAACCGGAGTCCTCGTGCCCGCGGGCACTATTTCCGGTGGAACGGCCAGTGCCGCGGATCCGAATATTCGAATCTTCACGACTACAGGCGGATCGGTCACGGCGACGTATCAAGCGGGCAATGCGGCGATCACCGGAAGCGTCGTCATTCAAGCCGTGGCCATAGACGCGTCTGGTGCTCCAGTGCGTGTCTTGGGCACGGCCAATGTCACGTTGACCTTTGTTGGGCTTGGACCGTAATTCACAGAGACCATTGAGAACGAGGAGGAGCATATGGGGAGCAACACAACTCGTATTCGAATCGCAGTGGGATTGGCCGTGGGTTTATTGGCAGCTGAGATGCCGCTGGTCACCCCGCTTGCCCAACAACCGACGTTGCTGGATCAAGGCAAGTTTGCGTACATGGGGCATTGCGCGGGCTGCCATGGGTTCGACGGCGGAGGCAATGGTCCCGCCGCTGCGGGGATGACTCCGGCCCCGACTAATTTCAAAACTGCCACGGTCGCCACGCTTTCGGATAATTCGATCCAGCAGGCGGTCTTGGTCGGCAAAGGCGCCAACATGCGGGGGTATTCGACGATCCTCTCCGCCAATGACGTCAATGCGATCGTCCTCTTTCTCCGGTCGCTTGCCACCGCCCAGTAAGTTCGGTCTCTTGTTGCCTTTCCCCTCTCTTTCCCTGGTTGAGTCGCGTGAAGGGGAGGGGGCTGGGCGAGCGACCCCATCCTCATCGTGCTGGCCCGTCTGCCATCGTCTTTCTGAGCCTGTTTGAAACATACGTAGTTTTGCTCCCCTCAAATGACTGTACCCGAATGGGCTACCTCCTTTGGCCGGATTGCGGGATGTCGCCGCTATCAGGCAAGGTGTTCTTTCATTCGGAGTACTCCGTGTGTGTGCCATCGTCACGAGGTTGTTGAACGTGCAGAGGTCGTCTCGCTCGTTTTGTCCGGTCGCGTTTTTCTGTCTGGGGTGCATGGCTCTGCTCTCGTCCTGCGGCTCTCCATCGGTGCGGAAAGGAGATCGGTATGCGGACGACGGGCAATGGGACCTTGCCGTCGCCGCATACCGTGAGGCCTTAAAGAAAGATGCGTTCAACACGGATATCCAGTCCCGGTTGGATGAAGCGCGCGCGCATGCGGCGGCCGCGCATTACGCGGAAGGGCGTCAGGCGTTGACCGACCATCGGCTTGTCGATGCGCTGCGGGAATTCAAGCAGGCTTTAGGGCTCGATCCCTCAAAGCCGGAGCATCACGAAGGGATGGCCGAGGTGTTGCGCCTCAAAGAAGCCCGCGATCAGATGGACACGGCTGGGAAATTTGTCACGCTCGGGCGGTCGGAAGAAGCGCTGGCCGCTTATGAGCGCGCCGTGGAACTGGATCCCACTCTGACGCCGGCGCTGGAGGCGATCACGCAGCTGACCAAGCAACACCGGGCCGAGAAGGCGCTGGGCGGCTCCACCCAACCGATTACCTTGCGTTTTCAGAATGCCAAACTGAAAGAAGTGTTTGAGATCTTGGCGCGCACCGCCGGGGTGAATGTCATTTTCGATAAAGAAGTCCGCGACGATCCGATTACGATCTTTGTAAAAGATCTGCCGTTTGATGAAGCGCTCAACTTGATTCTCTCCACCAATAACCTGCTGACACAGCGGATCGGCGCTGATACGTTGCTGGTGATGCCGAACTCGAAGCAGAAGCAGGCGCAGTATCAAGATCTGTTGGTGCGCACGTTCTATCTGTCGAACGCCAAAGCCAAAGAAGCGGTCAATCTTATCCGCACGATGTTGGACAGCAAGAAGGTGTATGTCGACGAGAAGATCAATGCGATCGTGGTGCGCGACGAACCGGCCAAGCTCCAGCTGGCCGAGCGCATGTTGTTCGCCATCGATCGGCGTGAGCCGGAAGTGGTGCTCGATCTTGAGGTGCTCGAAGTCAATCGCACCAAGAGCCTGAAATACGGGATCAATTTTGCCAAGCAGGCCGGCTCTGGCCTGGTTCCTGCCGGAGGCACCGGAGGCATTTCAACATCACCGACCCAATTTACCTTTCGCCAGCTGACCGCCCTCGGTCCGGAGAGCTATTTGTTTACGCTGCCTGCCAGCGTGTTGGTCGACTTCTTCAAGCAGGATTCTGACGCAAAAACCTTGGCCTCTCCCAAGTTGCGGGTGATCAATAACAAATCCGCCTCGATCAATATCGGTGATAAACAGCCGATTCTCTTGTCCACGACCAACGTGTTGCCTGGGCAGGCCGCGACCGGGGCGATTCCGACCACCTCGACGGTGACGTCGATTGAATTCAAAGATACCGGAGTGAAACTGACGGTCGAACCATCGATCAATTTGATGGACGAAGTCACCATGAAACTGAAGGTTGAGGTCACACGTTTGGGTGACCAAGTGACCTTACAGGCGAGCCCGGAGATCAAACAGTTCAAGTTCGGGACCCGTATGGCAGAGACCACGCTCAGTCTCAAAGACGATGAGACCGTGGTCTTGGCGGGGTTGATTCAAGAGGAAGAGCGGAAGACCCGGTCAACGGTTCCACTTTTAGGCGATATCCCATTCCTCGGCCAGTTGTTCACCTCGACGACGGAAGATCGTGTCGAAACCGAAGTTGTGCTGACACTCACGCCGCGGGTGGTGCGGACCATGGCGACGCCTCCCGTGGCGACGCAAGCTATGTGGTCGGGAACGGACAATCTCTATTCGACGACGCAATTATTTCCGACGCGCGCGGTGAAAATCTCGCAGGAGCACGTGCCTGCATCGAAAATCCCAGCGCAATCCTCGGCGGAGCCCAAGGCCGAGTCTAACAGTCTTATGGTGCCAGCCTTCACCGGTCCGTCTCCATCTGTCCCAGCTCAGGCTGTAGCACAGCCCTCTCACGGTGGGGGTGTGGAAACCCAGAGTCAACCGATCGCGACTCCGACTCAGGTAGCTCGGCTCTCAGTGCCCGTGCAGTTTCGCCCCTCCGATGTCTCGGCCTTGGCCGGGCAAGAGTTCCGTCTGGATCTCTTTGCCACTGGAGGATCGGCTAGTTCAGAAGTGATGACGACGGTGTCCTATGACCCGAAGCTCATCGAGTTTCGGCGGGTGGGGCCTGGCGCCGCGGCGATTTCCGCACGAGCTACCGATGGGCAGGTGGTGCTCACCATTCGACGCCAAGCCGGATCAGTGACCGGCGAGACGGTCTTAGCCATGTTGTTCTTCCAGGCGAAAGCGCCAGGCGAGGCGATGTTGACCATGCAGTCGGCTGTTGGGGGAAGCGCAGGCCTCGCCGGACCGGGGGCAATGGAGCAGGCGGTGGTCCATGTCAAATAGAGTTGTTGGGAGTCCGGGGGCGAACGATCGGCAGGACGGCTATACGCTGCTGGAGTTGATGATTGTCGTCACCATTGTCGGCATTTTGGCGACGCTGGCCGAACCGATGTGGCAAGAGTCTGCCAATCGGGCCAGAGAGGCGGCGCTGAAACAAACGTTGTTTACGGTTCGCGATGTGCTCGATCAGTATCGGGCAGACACCGGGAAATATCCGCAAGGCCTGACTGAGGTAGTGTCGGCCGGATATCTCCGGCAGATGCCCATCGATCCGTTTACCAAATCGAATGCGACGTGGCAGGAAATTCCCTCCGATACCGAAGGAGGGGTTTTCGATGTTCATAGCGGGAGTCCGCTCGTGGCAGGAGACGGCACCCCGTATAACCAATGGTAAGACGATGAGGGTACCGTTTCATGCAATCAGCTTTTCTACGGTCACCTGTGCGATCTGGCTCCTCGTGACGGGATGCAGCACCAAGCCGGTGATGGGCACGGGCACCCCGGAATTACGTGCTCAGGCGGCTCAGTTGGTACGTGATCGGGAATTTGAACTGACCACGTTGCGCGCAGAGATGGCGGCCACCCGCATTGCGGCGGCGAAGAAGGAAGCAGAGCTTCAAGAATTGCGTGATCTGGTGCAGCAACTTCGGCAGGAGACTGCCGATGCGCGCCAGCTCGTCGTGGACATGCGGGAGCAAGCAGAGCAGCATCGCCATGAATTGGACCGAGCCCGCTCGGAGCAAGAGCGCCAAGCGATGTCTCACACAACCCAGCATTTGATGGTGCTGAAGGACACGATGACGACCCTGGCGAATGAAGTCGGCCAACTCCGTCAGGAACTCACCAGACCCGTTGTGAAGGAGCGTGGAAAGCCATCAAAAGGCATGGGCGGAAAATCCGGTGAGGTGGGAAGAGCTGGCGATCTGCCTGACTCGTCTCAGCGGCTGCCTTCAGCCACGGATCGGCCTGCTGCATCAACTGTCATTCCGGGAGCATTCAAGCCTGTCAGCGCCTTCTCACGACCACTGCGGCCGGCTTCGATTACGGTTCAACCTGGAGAGACCCTCTGGAGCGTTGCGAAGCGTCATCATACCTCCGTTGCGTCGTTACGCGAGCTCAATCATATCGATGGAGAAGCCTTGGCAGTCGGCCAGGTACTGCTGCTTCCTCAGCCACTCGTAAGGCACCCGTAGCGGAAAGCGATCCGGCATGGCGACTATTCTCCGACAGCGTGCCCTTGCTGACATCCTCCTGCGGCGAGGCCTGGTGCCGCAGGAACAGCTGGCCACCTATCAATCGCTCAGCCACGGTTCTGAACGGGCGCTGAGACAGGCGATTGACCGCGATCAACTTCTGTCCGATGCCGTATGGGCCGAGGTCCTGGCCGAGCAGTGCACCTTACCGTTTCAGGCCCTTGATGGCTACCGCGTGGAGTTCGAACGCTTTGGGTCGATTCCGGTCGATGCGATGCGCCAGTTCCATTTCGTCCCGATCGAGGACCGTGACGGGATCGTGACGATTGCTGTCGCTGATCCCCATGATCTGCGGCAACTCGATTATATTGAACGGCTGGTCGGAAATGGCTGCCGCCTGGTGGTAGCTCCGAAGGGGGCGATTGTCGACGCGCTGCAAGAAAGCGAACGGAGTGCCCAGATGGTGGCCCGCGTGCGGGACGAATTCCGCCCGATGCTGGTGCGGGAGAACGAGCAGGGGGAAGAGGTTCTTTCCTCCGACAAGATCCAAAAGGATCAGAGTCCGGTCGTGCAATTGGTCGATACGATCGTCTTGAACGCCCTTCAGAAGCGCGCCAGCGATATTCACCTGGAACCAGCCGACGGGGTGACGGAAGTGAAGTATCGGATCGACGGGGTATTGTACTTGGCGATGGAGCCGTTGGATCTCAAGTTTCATAACCCGCTGGTCTCGCGTATCAAGGTCATGTCGGAGCTGGATATCGCCGAGCGCCGGGTGCCTCAAGACGGCCGATTCAAGCTCCGCTTGGAGCGGCGAACCATCGATTTTCGGGTATCGGTCATGCCGAGCGCGTTCGGGGAATCCGTCGTCATCCGCATTCTGGCCAAAGACGACATGACGTCAGGGCAACGCGGCATCCATCTCGATGGACTGGGTCTGCGGGCCGACGATCTTCGGCGCTTTCGGCGGGCCATTACGGCGTCGTATGGCATGGTCTTGGTGACTGGTCCGACCGGCAGCGGGAAAACGACCACGCTCTATGCGGCGCTGAATGAGGTTAATACGAAGGAGGATAAGATTCTGACGATTGAAGACCCGGTCGAGTATCAGCTCAAGGGAATCGTCCAGATTCCCGTGAACGAAAAGAAGGGGCTGACGTTTGCGCGCGGGCTGCGGTCGATTCTGCGACACGATCCGGACAAGATCATGGTGGGAGAAATCCGCGATGCTGAGACGGCACAGATCGCCATTCAGTCGGCGCTGACGGGGCATCTTGTTTTCTCGACGGTACATGCGAATAACGCATTCGATGTCATCGGCCGATTCGTCAATATGGGGATTGAACCCTACAATTTTGTAGCCTCGTTGAACTGCATCATGGCGCAGCGGTTGGTCCGGACGTTGTGTGAGGCGTGCAAGGTGCCGGTGTCGGTGAGTCCGGCCCAGTGCGAGCAATTCGGGTTCGATCCGGAGTTATTTGCGAACCGTGTGGTGTTCGACGGGAAGGGCTGTGTCGACTGTCACGGCCTTGGGTACCGGGGGCGGCAATCGATTACGGAATTTCTTCCGGTGACGGATACCATCAAGGACATGATTCTAGAACGCCGGCCGCCGTCGGAAATCCGGAAGACTGCGACGGCCGAAGGCATGTCGACGTTGCGGCAGGCCGGCATCGAGAAGATTCTGGCCGGCCATACGACGATGAAAGAAGTGAACCGTATGACATTTGTGGGATAGCGCCTATGGGATTGTGGTGTCCGGTGCATCGGCCTCGCATGGGGCTCAGTTTGTCTGACCGCGGACTGGCGCTGGTCGAAGTGCGCCGGGGATGGCATGGGCCGTCGATTGTCCGCATACAGGAACGGCCTCTGCCTGCTGGGGTGTTGACCCCGGCTGCAGATGAACCGAATGTCAAGAACCGAGAGGCGCTGCTCAATGAGCTGCGAGCTATGCTTGCGACCACATCTGAGCGTACGGTGTCTCTCTGTATACCCGACGAGGTCTGTCATCTGGCCCTGTTTCCCTTCGAAACGCTGCCGCCCCGTGACCGGGATCGGGAGCCCATCCTTCGGTATCGATTTCAGCATGACGAGCATGTCACGTTGCCCCGCGATACGCACATGATGCAGCGGGTGTTTCCTGCGCAGGGCTTCTGCATGCCTCGCTCAACCGAACAGGCTGACGAGCGCGCCATCACGGCGTATGTCTTGGCGGTGGCCATCAAGCAATCGATCCTTGATGAGTACCGGTCCGTCTGTGAGGAGGCGGGGCTCCTTCCGATGACCATCAGTTGTGCTTCGCTCTGGCTCTTTGACTGGTGCCAGCCCGTGCTCACTCAGACCCAGGAGCTGTTCTTTGCCAGTTGGACGGCGAAGGCCTTTACTTTCTTCGCGGTCAGAGACGGCGTGCCCGTGTTTTGCCGGACCAAGAGAAGTCGGCGAGCGTCGGTCGATGTGTTGGGGGAGCTACAGAGCACCGTGCAGTTCTACGATGATTTCTTTCCTCCTCTGGGAGGGGCGACACGGTCGGGAGCTATCCCAGTACATTTCATCGGAGAGCGGCCATCGGAGAGCCTTCGGAGCGGAGAGAGCGGTTCGGTAGTCCCGCTCTGCTCAGAGGCAGAGGAACTTCCGACTGCCGGGTTTGTGAATCTGCGTGTTCCGGAATGGGACACCCGGGTGAAGATGAACGGGTTGCGGCCGGAGAGTCATCACGGCCTCAGTGCCTTGGCCTGTGCGATCGGACGATGACGATGCGAATGCCGAAGTGGATAGTGCGAGTACAGCCGAAGGGAGCGGCACCAGTGCTGCCGCAGCTTATGCTGACATGGGTTCCGCCAGAGGTTCCGCTGCTTCGTGGTGTACAAGGTAGTTTGATCGGGCTCATCCTGCTCTGTGTCGGCGTCAGTGTATGGTGGTGGGATGAGTCGCGTATTCTCAACGAGACCGCTGAGCGGTTTGAGGCAGGCGTAGCGCGCACGGAGATTCTCAATCGCCAGTTTGAGGCCTCACTGAAACGCGAGCGCCTGACCTTGACGGGGGACCAGATTGCGCTCATCCAAGGCAAGATCGCGTTTGCGAACCAGTTGACAGAGAAACGCTCGTTTTCGTGGACACGTCTGCTCAGTGAGCTGGAGGAGACCGTTCCGGCACAGGTATCCGTCGGGAGTGTGAAGCTGGACTTCCACCAATCGCGTATCATGCTTGATGGCATCGCGGCGAGCCTCCAAGACGTGAATGCATTCGTGCACGCGCTTCAACACCATCAAGCCTTTCAAAGTGCCGTCTTGGTGAAGCATGAAGAGCATAAGAAGCAACAGACCTCGTCTCAGGCCCAGACGGCCGGTGGAGAGAGTATCGGGAATGGACCGCGGATTGAATTTTCCCTCGCCATTGGATATCGCGGCGCGCTGCTGAGCGAAGAGGGGGGTCTGTGAACGTGAGGTCGATGAGTCTCCCGAGCGTGTCACGAGCCACGCTTCGGCGATTTGTTCCACTTGGCTGTCTGGCCGTTGTGTCGTGTGTCGTCGCGGTCAGCGTGTGGTGGGGCGTACGAGATCCTTCTGCCGTTCGCCTGGAGTTGGCAGCCACTTCCTACCGATCCGCCAAGCAAAGCCAGGACCAGTTGCATCGGACCCGTGTGTTGCAGGAGCAGGCGCAGCGTGCCCAACGGGATGTCAAGACCATGTGGAACGCCTTGCCAACACACAACGAGTTTTCGTCGTTTGCTATGGCGATTTCAGAAATGGGCCGGCTGGAACATGTGACCATCCCAGGGATGGGGTACCATGTGGGAAAGCGCGAAGGGCTCTTGCCGGTGAAAGCGACCCTCACGTTCAAAGTCACGGGTGAGTATGGGGCGATTTACCGCTTTATCCATCGGCTGGAAACGACCGAGCCCTATCTGGTCATTGAAGGTCTGGACGCGGCTCGGGTCGATAAGTCCGACCGGGCCTCATCAATGCTAGTGGTGTTTAACGTCAAAGTCATGACGTTTTTGCGGCCTGAGACGGCTCAAGGGAAAGAGTCATGAGCCTCTTCCTGCAACGAACAGTACTCATCGTGCTGGGAGGGGTGTGGGTGTTGCTGCTGGTCTGGCGATTCATGCCAACGGATCCACCCCAAGAAGTTCCGCTGACATTTGTGTCGGGGCGCTCCTCCACGAAAAAGACTTCTGGTGTGCCAGATCCTTGGCAGGTCAAGCCGATGGCGATGCAAGCGAAGGCCATGCCAGAAACTCCAAAGAAAAACATCTTCGCGCCGCTCGGGGAGTCAACCGTGGTAGGGGATAGAGCAGTTGGGGCGAGCATCGTGGTGGCCAAGCGCAGTAAACGGGTGTCTCCGCCTCCGCCTGTTGTTGTCGTTGCCGAGGTCCCCCCAGCGCCATCGGGGCCGACTCCTGAAGCGCTGGCTGAACAGGCTGCGAAACAACAAGAAGAGCTACGGCGCAAACAAGTGCAGGAACAGATGGGACAGTATCGATATTTGGGATATCTCACCCAACAGGGAGTTCAGAAAGCGTTCGTCGGAAAGGGTAAAGATATCTACATCATCCGACAAGGCGACAAGCTCGACGGCAAGTTCCTCGTGGCTTCCATTAATGCCACGACGGTGAAATTGAAGGAGCCTGTCACCAGCCTTGAAGCTTCGCTCGATCTGAAGAAAGAGACCGAGCAGGGGCCGTCGTAAACGTCTGGATCAGTCCTAAGCGATCTCTCCTGCATCCAGCCAGGTCAGTCGTTTGGCGTAAGTTCGTTGTCCCATTTATTATTTCCGGTAAGTCCGTCAATGTATCAGGTCTCAAGGAAGAGCCCTTGCCCGGCTGATGGCGACGTCCGAAGCCTCCAATTATTCTGACGTTTCAGTCTCGCGGGTCCGCACGGACAACCACGCGGACAACCCATCACCTCCGATCGAGGCTCCAAGCCGCTGGGTTGCTTCGACGATATGCTGCCACTCTGCATGCGTATAAATGGTATGGATCTTGGTCGATTGCTGACCTAACAACTCCATGACTTCGAAGTCTTTGGCACCCAACTGCCGATTGTGCGTCGAGTTGCAGTGGCGCAGGATGTGATGCGTCATGCGCTTCGAGATGCCGGCCGCTTTGGCCAACGCCAGAATGGCCGTCCGGAGATTGCCGATGTGCGTAGTGGGTCCGCCGCAGCGTTGACATGTATAAGTCCGCTTGTCGCCCCGGGGGAGGAGCCAGCGGGCGGTCGGGTTCTGGTGTTTCAAGGTCAGGAGGACGGTGCGCATGGGCTCGCAGAGGGGAATATCCCGATCCTCCTGATCTTTTGGGGACCAGCCCGCCTTCACTCGAATGCGCAAGATATTCTCGTCCTCATCGACATCGCCTGGCTCAAGATGGCGAGCTTCGTCAATTCGTAAGCCAGCCTGATACACGGTTAATAGACTGGCATACGCATAGGGTTTCAGCAGGGCTGCGGCATCCAAGAAGGTGCGGATTTCATTGGCGGTGGGAATCTGCTTTTTCCGCTTCGGGACGGTCGGCTTTTCGATATCAGCGACCGGATTCTGGCTGGTGTACCGATAGACCTTCCTTGCCACGCGAAAGATCGCGGAGAGGCAATGGAGTTCCTTGAGGACCGTCGCGCGCTGAACCTGGAGGAGGCGACGTTGCTTCCAGGCTTCGATTGCTTCAGGCTCAATCTCCTCGAAGCGCAGGTGTCCGAAAGTGGGGATAAGTTGGGATTTTAGAATATCGCGATACCGTGTTCTCGTGTTTCCAGCCCTATTGGCGGTGAGATATTGCCAAAACTGTCCGCCACGATCGTTGGGATCCTCTTTCCCGGGAAGCCGGCAGAAGTCGGCGAGCGTGAGCTTCTGGCCTTTGACTTGCCCCGGTGTCTTTCCGTGGTACTTCTCCAACAAGACCTGGGCCGCTGCGGCGGCTGCGATCATATTGGTCTTGCCGGTGCTCAGATGGATCGGCTTCGCCCCGGGCCGCGGCGCGAACTTAAAATAGATCGTCGGCCGATTCTTCCGGCGATACAGGCACCCTTTGTCGATTGTCACGGTTGTGGCCATGGAACCCTCTGGTAAAACGTGGATGGGGAGTGACTCTTACGAATCGCTCTCGGTTGGCCCGCTCATCCGAGGCCCTCGGCGGCTGCGATCAATCCATGCGATGATTTCCCACTTTACAAACCGAAGGACACCGCCAAATTTTCTGTGGGGGATGCGATCGGTACTGGTCAGCGAGTAGACGTAACTGCGCTTGACCCGTAGGTAGACACAGAGTTCTGGCAGCGTCATCAACTCGGGTAGGGTGCCTCCTGCCGCCTGCTGCAGGGTGGTCATGAACGGAACGGTCCTTTGATCGGGGGCTGTCTTTCCATTCATCTCGGTGACGGTAGGGTGGGCCGTCACGTTCTCCCCAGGACCTGGGAGTGTGGAAGGGGAGCGTGACGGTACACACTTCGAGGCACTCACCTGGGACGTGCCGTGCCGCCGCATTGTCAGGGGAAGCGTCTTGTGATTGTCATCTGGCTGGTTCATCTTGGGCCGCATGGGTTCATCCCTTCTAGTACTTGAATCTGTGAGTCTCTCTAGATAAAGCGAGTATGGGGTGTTGTGGTGCCGATGCGTGCCGAGATCCGTGCCACCAAGGGTGTCTTGCTGGCGAATTGGTGTGTGCTGTGGGGGTGGGTGCTGCGCGAGTACCTGGATCAGGATTGCCGCGACCGGAAGAGAAGTGGAGGGCTCTATGACTAAGAGGGAGTCGGTATAAAAGCCGCCTCCCTCTTAGTCATGGAATCCATGGCGACCGTCACGTATTGGTTTTGGCCTTTCGGAGTGGTACTGCCGTGAACCGGTCAAACCATCCGGCTAAGAAAATCGCTTCATAGAATTGGGCCGTTCCTTCATTGCGAACGATCCGCTGGCGCGTGACATGGTCTGCGCAGCGGACCACGACGTGATACCGTCCATCCTGTAACTGCTTTATCATCGTATGTGCTCCTTTTCGTTTCGTTCAGGGGTCCGGTTCAAGTGACCTAGTCCAGCTTGAGACTGAACTGTGTGAGTAGGGAGAGGTGCGTCCTTCCCGCCGTCAGAGACCTACTGGGGGTAGAGGGGGCAGAATGCACTGCAGTCTTAGCATGGGGGATCACTCGTTCCTCTGTTTCAACGGATGATCGGCTGGCGTATTGGGATGGTTGGCAATTGCGCGGACGATGCGCTGAGATTTGCTGCGTACCATCCCCTTGAGCGTGATCCAGGCCGTATTGGGGTTGGCTGCCACCGCGTACCGGACACCCAAGACAGGGTCCTGGGATAGCTGATGCAAGACCTCGTGCGGGGTGAGGGGATGGCGGGCCACTTGCCGCCGGATAAATTCAACGGAATCTCCCGCCAACGTGGCGAGGAGGGCGGCTGTCACGGTAGGGTTGAGCACCACACTCCAGCGAACCATGTAGTCGGGATGGTTCGTGAATTGTTGTAACCGGGAGAGTGCCATCGGTTGCTCCGAGACCATCGTGGCCAAGGTGCGTGGATTGGATGTGTGGGCAACCGTATGACCGAGCTGACGTGCGATGTCCCCCCAGGTGAGGGCGCGCATAGTGGACCTGCTCAGAGCCGAGACTGCCACGTGTCGAGGCTGATGATGGAGGAACAACCACGGCGTCCCCACATCGACGCCGGTCTGTGTCCCTCCCTTGTGGTTCCGTACCCACTCCTCCAAGACCTTGAGAACAGCGGGGGAGATCTGAAGTTCTTTCTGTTTGCGTTCCATCATGAACCTTCCTTTCTAAGTGAACTGGTGGTCTGTCCGATGTTGAGAATGTACCGGCCAATCGCGTGAGCATGCGTCCCATAACACGGCCAGCAGAACTGACTTGCCGGCAGCACGGCGACGTCGTTGTCTGATGCCACGCGTGAAGGAGTGACGAGCGTCGCCTTCGTGGGTGCTACGATCATGAGGAGCCTGTGGGAGGTACCATGGCTAAGAGGGAGTCGGCATGTAAGCCGACTCCCTCTTGCTCATCGTGTGCGGTGTCCATGGTGGCCAACCCCTGCTTCTGTTGGTGGTCCGACGCGGCGTTTCTGGGAACTGGTTGTACTATTCGGCCAGAACCATGGCTTCCAAGAATGTGGCGGCTCCCTCGCGCGTACGGACCCGCCAGCGTGTGACAGAGGCCGCGCTGGGGACCAACACCCAAACGCGTCCGTCTGGTAAATGTGCAATCACAGCGTGTTCTCCTTTCGTTCTGTGTTCGGGGCGATTGTCCCAATTCAGCGTGAGGCTGGACGGGGTGAGTGGAGAGGGGCTCACCTACCACCGTCTTGGACGTGGTGGCGGTGGAAATGGAGTCATGTGCCACAGTCACGAAGATAGCGGATGGCACTGTGGAGGGCCGCACCACACTCCAACGGACCACGGAGTCCTGATATCCCAGCAGTTCCTGCCATCCCCCCTCCGTTATCACTTGGTCTCCACCCCATTAGGCCAATCCGCAGGATCAGTTGTGCGGAGGAGCTCTTGACCGAGTACTTGATCGAGGTCCCCCCAAGTGAGGGTGCGAATATCCGAGGCGTTCCTGGTGAGGACTAACATGGGAGGGGCCGGGGGATGAGGGAACAGACGTGGCGACTCCGCAGTGACGTCGGTCTGTTTCCGTACCCACTCCTCCAGGACTTTCAAAAGAGTGGGGGGCATCTGAATAACTGTGTGCGTGCGTTCCATTGGGGACCTTCCTTTATAGTGGTGAAACGGTGTGCTGATACTCCCTCCAGGTTAGGACGTGGACAGGTAGGAGGCGACCTCTTATCAGCGTCAAATAATCAGCTCTCCTGTCGCGTGAGCCTCAGAGTGCCGTGTTTGCGAGGTGTGGGCTCAAGGACACTACCCGGCAGACCGATGAATGCAGGGAGGACGTGGAGGTCGATCTATGGCAGCAGCCCAACGAACTCGGGGAGCTAAGGGGGGAAACGATCAGATGGTTCCATGGGACGGTGTCCTCTGGACCTTCGACACCGTGGGTCGGGTGTGGCCATTCTCTGAGAAGATTCTTCCTGAGGCATCGCTGCTCGCATTATCTCAATTTCAGCAACGTAGAATGGTAGAAGTNNACACGCGTGGTCGTACGGCGCTGTTACGAAGTGGAATCATAAACAGAAGCGGTACCGTCCTGTCATTGGAAACTGGCGGTGGCGGTGTTTGACGGCCGCCGCATATCGAGCCAACCTCGATGTCAAAGACAGAGGCCCAGCCTGTAGGGTGCGAGCAGGATGTGGGGCGCAGTTTTGTGACACGTCGGGTACTCCACTGCTCCAGTCAAGCCTTCCTATCGGATTAGTCCTTGCGGCTGCCTACTATTCTTCGGCGACCGTGGAGCATCTTCTCGTGCAATGTGGCAAAAAGGCCAAGGCTATCGAGTTGCGTATGCTCGTACAACAGCTGCAAGAGCAGGCGGACAGAACGATCTGGAAAGGGCTCCGCCGCTACTCCCGGCTGTTTTGTGGATATATCCTGCTGCACGAGTGCCCCGACATCCGTGTCCGGTCAGGCGGCAAGCATCTTGTTGTCGGAAACTGGAAGCGAGAAGCGGCTCGACAGCACCATTTGGCGAGTGTTCAGCAGAATGCGAAGCAACGGCTACGGAAACGGTATCAGCAGGTGGAGACCGTTCTGCGACAATTGGAGCAGGTGGACCAGTCTCGTCTTCAGGGGCAGGTCATCGACAGTGATCGGCGTCGCGAATTGGTGCGTCGGCTGACCGCGGTTACCCGCAAAGTGAAGCATGCCCTATCTGATCGTGCCCCGCTGGCCGCATAGCCCTTACACCAGGACATCAGGGAATGAAGGGGCCCTGATGAGCGCACGCGGGTGTGGGCGTTGGCCGACTCCCGCGTGCTCATCAGCAAGGATTTGTGGCGATGTCTTCGTTATCCTGATGGTGAATATCGCGTGTTCACCCCAGGGGAAAGTCGGCATCTTTGATGAGCTGCTTACCGAGATGGCCGGGCTCGCTCAGTAAGTGCGCTCATCCGAAGGGCCAATAGGCTGATAGGACCGAGGTTCAGGTCTACGAGAGCGAGGCGCCACATGCGCATGACATACGCTGGCGTGAACGGCTTCCCCGTCTGTTTGCTGGTAAATAGGAAGAGGGGTGTCTGTGCGCCGGGGTGTAACCGGATAATCGTTTCTATGTGCTGCGTGAGAACGTCGGCTACCGTGGTAGGAGCGGACACGACACGCGGGTTGCTTTTGAGCTGCGCAAGACCCTTCCCTGACCATACCGTGTTCACCGTGACGGCCGTGCCGAAGAAGTCGTCGGTGGTTAAGGCTAAGGCCTCGGACGGGCGGAGTCCAAGCTCTGCCTGGACCAGAAAGAATGGGTAGGCCTCGGGAAACCGATGTTTGATCGCGTCCAGGATAGCATTCATGGTTTCCTGGGACACGTGGTGATTTTGCATGACAACACTCCTTCTGTTGTAGTGGTCTTCTGACAACTTCTCCCAGTTGCTCCATAGTGGTGAGAAGTCATGATTGATGCCTAGAACATGGTTGGAGCGAATGGCAGAGATGCAGGAGATCTGTGCCACTCTGGGGCACTTCCGGTGCTACTCTGAGGACCCGCCGAGATGTCTTCATGTGTGCTGGTTGGTTGTTTGTCAGAAGCGCTCCGACATCAACGTGAGACGGTTGCTAATTAGGGATGCCGATTCCAGTTCAACAATCAGATTGAGAGTGAGCCGATTTCTGCAAAGTGACCTCCGATCAACCGAAGGACTTTGATGTCATGGTGCGCAGAGCCGTACCTCAGTCTGCCTGGTGATCGAAGATCAGAGGGAGTCGTGCCGGCTGTAAGGGGCAATTGACTTGAATGCGACGCGCTGCACGGAGTGGAATGCGGAGGCGGGGCGTTCGGAGAAAGAAAGTGGTACGGTCGGAAAAGTCAGATTCCCCACAGTTGCGGGAGACGGCTCCGAAGTGATTGTTTTATAGAGGCTCTCAGGTCGCACGGTTTTCTCAAAATCCCATCCGTAGTGCCTACCGAGGTAGGTATTGTCTCATCGCCATCAGGACCGATGAGAAAACGTCGGGGATGCCGATCTCCGGGCTTTTCCGTTCGTGACCCGATATATCTTGAGCGCGGCTAGTGCCGCGACTCTTTGCAAGATAGGTTGCGTTCGGCTGCCTCCGATGAGTCTCCATTCGTAAGGCCAAGCATCTGGATGATAGTGAGGGCCGGTGTATCGAATAATAAGGAGGGGGACGATTTGACGTAGCCCATCGTTGGGATCTGCTCACATATGACCATGATGGGATAGATTGGGGCGTGGCCGTTGCCCGATGAATGGCATGGAGTGGATGGCCACCTCGGACCGGTTCGTGCTGGTGGTGGCCTGAGGCAGATTGGTTTGGTAGTATATGGCGGTGATGGAGAAGATTTGAATAGTTATGGGCTAAGAGACGAATGGCCTACAGTGCCTTCAACGGCATTGGCAGGGCTGAGAGGGAGTCGGATAGGAAGCCGACTCCCTCTCAGCCTCTTCGGTCATTAAAGATGTGTTGTGTGCGGATATCCTCTCAGTTGACGATTGATCCCCCATACCCTGTTTCAAGAGAGAAAAAAGCACCGGGAGAATCTTGGGGCTCGCTGTGATTTGGTTTGCCAGAGGCTCTTCTGGCACGGTGTGCTTCCTCATAGATACTATGGCGAATTCCTCCTGCATCGGTGGGTAGTGGCAGTTGTCACCTGAAGCGGAGCAGGTGCGATGGCTCTGTCCGCTGCTCATGGGTGTGAAGCCTCGTTACTGGCATCACCGTCAGGCCGACGTTTCTGTTCGTCGCGTCTCACGACGCGGAGTTTGGTCAGCAACGTGTCGTAACTGATTCCGAGCAGGCTGGCTGCGGCTTGTCGGTTACCCGCAGTCTGTTCCAACGCCTGGTTGATCATCTCCCGCTCGTACTGTTTGATTGCGCCCAAGAGATCGAATCCTGCCTCCGCGATCAGCGGAGGCGGTGGGGGTAGGGTCGGAGTCGGTTCTGGGCGTGCTAGCGTAGGAGCGCAGGGAGTCTCGGCCAACTCCGGGGTGGTCGGTGTATCCAAGCAATCTACCAGTTTCTTTCCGTGGTGCATATTCTCTGTGTAGATCAGGGTGGACTTGATGCTCGCGTGTCCGGCTTGCTTTTGAGTATAGGGGAGATTCTTGGTTTCGTTGTACAGCCGAGACAGGGACGTATGGCGAGTAGTGTATAAGACTCTATCTGGAAGCTCGAGGAAATCCCGAAGAGAATTATATATCTCCTGAAGAGTACGAAAGGCCATCGGACGATCAGGGTCCCACCCAAACAGGTAGGTGAAGCGAATGCCACGAATCCGTTCTTCTTCCTTCCGCCGCTCCCAGTAGCGTGAAAGCTCCTGATACAGTTCTTGGCTCATGTCGATGGTCCGGCGTCTTTTCACCTTGGTGAGCGGTAGTACCTTACCTTCGGCTAAGTGCCGGTCGATCCGAATCGTACGAGATTGAAAATCAAGATCTTCTGGCTTCAGTGCTAACGCCTCGCCCGTGCGTACCGAGCTTCTCGCCAGAGTCAGAAACAATGGGTGTAATTCTGGCTCATATGTCTTGATACCCCATAAGAATTTAGCTTCCTGCTCGGGGGTAAATGGGATGATTTCCGTGGGATCCTTCTCTCCTGCGATCTGTTTGATAGTTTTGGTGAATGGATTCGTGTCGATAACGCCTCGGTCTTTGGCTACGCAAAAAAATCCAAACAACATGCGTAGCACCGTATGCAAGGTGGAGACCTTGAGTGGAGTGCCGGTCCGTGCATTGAGCTTCTTCTTGAAAACGCAACCAAACATCTCGAGGTCGAGTATGGTAATGGCGCGCATGGCACGAGTGCCGTGATCGAAGAATGGATAAACATGGTTATCCATGTATTCTTGATACTTCCGCTGGGTGGTGTGGGGATTCTTGTTGCGCACAAAATTAGCGATCCACCACAGGCCGAACTCCTCAATGGTCATTGACTGTGTCTGCTGTTCAGCCAGTTGCGTCCGTTTCTTGTCTTTTTCAGGATCCCAGGGAACTCCTTCTTTCCGACACCGTGCAATTTCGGCCTGCCGTGAAGTATAGAAGACCTCGGCGTCAATCTGGGTGTAATACCCCCAGTACTCATGCTTCTTTTGATAGTAAATCCGCACGAAGTAAGTCAGGACGTTATCGGTCTGGCGATAGATGTAAACACCCTCACTGACGAGGAATTCTTCGCCAGGCTGAAGGGCCTTGATATAGTCCCGAAGTTCTTTCGCCGTCATATCTTTGGCACGTGGCTTCTTAGGTTTGTCAGCGTTAGTCATGGTAGTTGTCCTCCTTTGGGGTTATGAGCGTTGCTTGAAGCTGGCAAACAGTCTCTGCTTGGCGTTCGTCTTATCGCGGGCCGTCATTCCAGGTACCTCAGCGGGGATGTTCAGGCACATGGTCGGTACTCGTGCAGGGTTGGCCGTGATCCGTCCGGCAAAGATCATGTCTCGAAAAAACAAGCGGAGAATGGACAGTGCCCGATAGGCCTCTTTCAGGTGACCGGTCTGTTGCATTGGAATGGTCACCCTCAAAATGTCCAATCGATCGAGCGAGTCGAGTACACGGGGCCCCAACGTCGGCATCCACACCGTCGTCATAATAGAAACGCGTTCTTCACGGAGTAGCTTGTCGATAGTGGAGTGTTTCATCCATTCCGTCGCACACTCAAAAAATGATATATGGCCTCCGTCCGGAGCTTGAAATGTCGCGTGGAAATACGTGCGGGATCCCGAGCGGGCGCGACGTTCGAAGCCGAGTTCACTGAGGATTTCTCGAAGCGGGCGCTTCTGAAGAGGATGAGTCGACATATGGCGTCTCCGGACTGCCATATCCAGGAGTTTCCGCATGAAGGTGGTAATGGGCATAACCTGGGATGCCGGCTGATTCGCGATGACTTCCTTGAGCCAGTTCAGGACACGGGTGTCGTCTAAATCCTTGACGTTAACATCGCCTAAGGGGAGACGAATGGCGCGGTTGTAATACCCCCAATAGTCGCGGCCTGTGTCAGCGGTGAAGGGCTGGTTCTTAATCATTTTCTCTGCGAGCGTGGTCAGGGTCATGAGTTGGCCTCCTGCGTTGGTGAGAGGGTATGAGTGGCAATTGCCACAGGGCGCGGGCCCGTTCGCTGAGCCCTAGGGGTGGAGCCTTCCACCCCAGGCACGGTCCTTCTCTGGTCACAGTCCCTGATTGGCCTGGGTTCGAGTGTCCGTGATGAATGCCTCTCGTGATCATCCATGTGGTTCACTCTAGGGTGGGAGGAGGCTGTTGTGCAGGCCAGGCGCGGCCACCGTGGGTGCGTTCCTGGCAGGGTAAGAATGCCCTCGTGGAGCCTGTCCTTAGAGGGGGTGGTGCGAGGCTGATGCGATGACGCGTGAGAGAGACAGACCTGGTCACAGATGCTGGGGCTACTTGCCCTCGAGCACTCTCTGGGTTATGGCAAATCAGCTGACGGGTTTACAGAAACAGACCGAGGACGACTTCGCGAGGGCTTTCCACCGAACGGGGCGCGCTTCATTCTGGCCTTNNGGCGGCGCCGCAGCGGTAGCCAGGCCATTGTTTGGACGCGAGTTGTGCTCGGATCGTGCGTTCACTGATCCGTAAGAACTGGGCCGCTTCTTTGACCGTCATCAGCCCAGGAGATGCGGGTTCTAATCGTGCCAGCAGGAGAACAATGTTCTCATCAAGCCGGTTCAAATAGGCTAGGAGCCTGATCGAGTCAATTGGAGGCGGTACCCCCTCGCAAGGCGAAGTGCTGTGGGTGCTTCGGTGAAGCCCATGAGGGGAATTGCTGGGCGCTTCACTGGGAGGGAGGGACTGGGTATTGTGCATCATGGTGCGATCTCCTTTAAACGTGCTGGTCAATGGCTTGAGTCAGGCTGCCTGGGAAGATCTCAGTAACTTGAGCATGGCAGCTTGGAGTTCGCGTCCCAATCGTCCACGTTGGATCTGATGATAGGGGATGAACCATTCAAGATCGTCACGGGGCCGGCTGCCTCCGGCGATCACAGCCCGAACGCAAGCAGGATTGTCGGCTGGCGATAGCCGAAGAACCGCGTGGAAGGTGTTTACGCGGATGCCGACCGAAAGATCGCTTTCATCAGCGGGAAATACTTCGCAGTTGAGCCCACCGCCTTCCAAAATTGCTGAGAGTCTCCGGAGTTCAGGGAGGAGCGTCTCTTGTGCCGTTGTCAGAAAGTTGCGAATGATGGTGGTGTTGACTGAAGGTACGTGGGGTTCGGTTTTCCATACGTTGAGCTGTTCTTGTAAGTAGGTGTACGAGTCGTGAGGTGGTCTGTGCATGATCAATCTCCTTTTGATGGGAACGGTGAGAGGATGAGATGGTAAACGCTGATCAGGGCTCTGATGTTACAGTGGCGGGCGAATCAGCAGGCGATCGATACAACGTTCGAGAGCCGACGCACATGCTGCGCGGGTGCATTTCCGATAGAGCAGCACATGGGGCTCCTCGACGGGCGGATCCCACCCGAACCGCATGGTTAACTGCATCGATGCGGCATCGAGTGGCTGAAGAAAGAGCCCCACGGTCCGGGTCTCATCCAAGAACAACCCAAACCATGCCGGACTCTCCTCCAAGTTCACCACCGTCTGGGCGGGGATCCCGGCTTGTTGCAGGAGCGTCGCCAGGCGTCGGGTCAGTGGGATGAGGTCGATTTCCGCGAACGCCAGAAAACGCATCTGCGCGGAATCTGGATTCGGGATGAGCAATCCTTCCTCTTCATAGCGCCGGAGTCGTCCTTGTAGCTTCGGATAAGCGTCGAGCATTTGCATGGATTCTGTTTCCCTTCATAAATGATGAGCGTTGTGGGGGCTGTGGCGTTGCGCACGCAAGGTGTTGCGTATACCGGCTGAAGGTCGTTGGCTCATTCCATTCCAAGATTTTCGCTGGCCCGTCTGGGCCCCAGGATCCTCAGGACGACATCTTCGACGATTTCCATGACGTGCCCGAGGTCGAGTTCCAGGTCCTCATAGGTGATAAGGGCTTTGCACTCATCCTCTGGGTTAGCTCGGCGATAGGCGGATAGGTGAAAGAGGTGCGGATTCTCGTCAGGGCCGAACGTGATCGCGATGTTAAACGGCTCGATCAGGAGGCTCACATGGCGTTGTTCGTCGGACATGTCGTGGACCGTCGTCCGAATCCCCTCCGCCTGGAGTGTTTCCTGAAGTGCCGTCACAATGGGAGTCAGCTGCAAGGGCGCCACCTGTCGGAACCGCTCCCAGCTCTGCTCTCCAGCCGAGAGGAGATCCCCGGCTTTCCACTCGCGGATCTTGCTACGTAAGTGACGGAATGGGGGTTGTGGTGTGGATGACATAGAGAACTCCTTTTGTGGGTGGCCAAATAGTGGTCAGGCGCTACGGCTGTCATATCTTTCTGGCCGGCCTGTTCAGAAGCTCATCTTTGGCTGGCTCGCTTTTTCTGGTGAGTGGAGAGAGTCTGGGCAGGGTATGAACGGGTGAAGCTCGGGCGTAGCAATCGGAGGACGGGAATTCTTAGATAGCGGTCTACAGCGAACGGCGCAAGCAGCATGATGGAATGACCTGCTTGGCGAGTCCGTTCTTTACTCGATCGGAGGCGACGTCTTGTTCAACCGAGCCCACCGCGAGCACGTAATAGCCGACGACGGTGTCGTCGATCATTCCCACAGAGGTTTGTGATCCCCCACTGTGTTGATTGGGGAGGGCGTATTGCTAGAGGAAGCGATGCAGCTCTTCCCATCCACAGTCGGCCGCATCAACGGCGTGATGTCGCTGCACCTTTGGAGATCTTCCGAGTCAACGTTTGTTTGTTGTGCGGTGAAGAGGAGTGGTGTCAAAGAACTCCGGCTCAATCAGGAGGTCTTTCATGCGAGGGAGGGGGCGAGTCGGAGCATCGAGGGCTGCCTGAAACTCAGCCCATTGCGCCTTGCTCAGCAGGAAGGTGCGACGATCTGCCAGCGTTTCCTCGGCACAGGCCAGCGCGCTTTCACGGACAAAGTCCCTCACAGATCGACCGGAAGCAGATGCCGCTGCTTTCAGTCTCCGCGTATCTGAGGGACTCAGCCGAAGATCCAGTTTCTCGCTACGAACGGCGCGTGCTGCCATCGGGTCACCTCTCGTTGCCACTGGAGGTAGCTCACGAATGAGTCAATGTCAAGGCAGGGCAGTGTCATGACAGATTGTGCAGCTACTCTTAATGCTTTGGGACACTCAATGAGCAAAGGCAAATAGATGAGATTAAAATGAAGAGCAGAAAGTGATATGTCGTGTCATTAAATATCATTCAGTTACAGATTGAGGTGTCACTAGGGGCACCTCCAGGCTTGAGCGGATGAAACGAGTGAAGCGGTTGCCTTTTTAAGCGTAACAGCAAAGGCTATCAAGCCGTTTTTAACAGGGAGGATCACGGGCTTGCAGGAATGATATTTGTGATAATTGACAATTGTCAGTTGACGTAGTAGGTTGAATCGGTGATCGAGAACTTCAAGCACAAGGCACTGAAGCGGCTTTTTGAAGACGGTGAGACCAAAGGGATCCGGGCCGATCTTCTTGAGAAGGTCGAAAATATCCTTGCAGTGCTCAATCGTGCGGCCGGTCCGAACGATATGGATCTGCCCGGCTTCAGGCTTCATCCGCTGAAAGGGGACAGGAAAGGGTTCTATGGAGTCACGGTTCGGGCAAACTGGCGCGTGATCTTCCGGTTCGAGGACGGAAACGCGTGCGATGTTGAATTGATTGACTACCACTAAGGAGACTGGAACATGCTTATGAAGAGACCCCCTCATCCAGGAAGGATTGTTAGGCAGGAGTGTCTTGAGCCTCTGGGCCTGACAGTGACGGAAACGGCGGCACGCTTGGGCGTGACGCGGCAGAATTTGAACAACCTGCTGAACGGGAAGTCGGGGATTTCGCCTGAAATGGCGATTCGGCTTTCCAAGGCGTTTGGCAGCCGGGCGGAAGTATGGCTTGGGCTCCAGATGGAATATGATCTTGCGGAAGCGCAAAAGACGGCCGGAAAGATCAAAGTGACGCGGGTCATGCCCAAGAAGGAAGAGCTGGTGACCGCGTGAAACAGCGACTCGCCGCAAGGCTCACTGGAAAACCGGGACGGTCCTATGATTGCGATCAGATACTGCTGCAATCGGCGCACTGCAGGCGGCATGGACTTTTGAGGGGCTAGCCGAGCAAGTTGGTGTACCGATGTTCAATGCCGCCGAAATGAAGCGTGGCTCGAGCTGGTACGAGCACGATTTCCTGGATGGCTGACAGTCCGTAGGAAGTCGAAATCACCGCTTACTACTGAAGGAGAACAGCATGGTTAAGAACGGCATGCGACCGGTTCATCCGGGAGAAATCCTGTTCGAGGAGTTCATGAAACCTTCAGAACCACAGATCAATACCACCATGCTCGCGAAGGCCCTCGACGTGCCGGCCAACCGGATTACGGCGCTTATCAAAGGGCAGCGTGGCATCACGGGCGATACAGCGGTGCGGCTAGCGACATATTTTAACACGACTGCTGAATTCTGGATGAACCTTCAGAAGACCTACGAACTGCGCCTTGCAAAATAGCACTCTCAGGTAAGGTCAGGAAACATATTGAGCAACGCAGAGAAGTCCTCGTCTCGGCCTGATGCTGGGACGCTTGGTTCCAGCTTTGCGGTCTCCCTCACCGGATCACTTCTTCTCGCACCCTTAAAATGTCTGTGAACTCAAAGGAAGTCGCCGGATGGACCAGAGACGGTTCATCCCCACGCTCGTGGGGACATTGGAATAGATATTTGCCCCTCGATCTCTATAGCCTTCATAGAAATACTCAAAGGCTGCAGAACGCTTCTGTTTATAGAGATCAGGTGTGTAGCTGCGAGGCAATCCTTGATCTGGCAGTGAACCTGAACTTTTTAATAGTTCGACTTCTTCGGATGCGTATTCCGCTCAAACCAGCCACCTCTTTGTCCTCGCGAAATCAGCCATCACTCTATGCCACAGTGTAACGTGTCATTTTCAGGTTGCGCCACCGACGACAACTTCGTTCTAGTCACATGGCACTGCACTTTCCGTAGGCTGAGGATTGAATTCGTTATCGGTTCAGGAGACATGATGACATGCGCCCCAACAAGATACATTCGCCCTCTTTCTCGACTGCCGACTAGGCCACAACTTCCAAGCCGCGCTGTTGCACCAGGTGGAGCAGCTTGAGGGCGGTGCCCGTGGGCTTCTTTTGGCCAATCTCCCACTTCTGGACCGTCGACACACTCGTATTCAGAAGACGGGCAAACACTCCCTGGCTCACCCGTGAGGACTCGCGGATGCGCTTGATTTGCGCCGGCTTCAGCGGCGTGACAGGCGGCACGCATAGACGGTCAAATTCCCGCAGCGTGAGCTGATCCATCGCGCCGGCTTTGTGCAGTCCCCTCGCCGTTTCGAGGACGGCTTCAAGAATCGCTGATTTGGTCTTTCGCATCGCAATCCACCTCCATCAATTCACCAGCACGCTGTGCCTTGCCGAGCGCCTGCGCCGTGAGTGACAGCACCTCTGCGGCCAGTTTCTTCAGGGCTTCCTCCTCATTCTTATCAATGTTGCTGCGCTCGTTCTTCGGGAAGCCGAACAGAAACACCCACCGAGTTCCCTTGTTGGTCGCGACTAGCGTGCGAAAGCCACCACGCTTCCCTTCTCCAGCCCGCGCAATCCGCTTTTTCAGCACCCCGCCGCCGAGATCCGCGTCATACAGTCCCGCCATCATCTCGCGCACGGCGGCGCAGAGGCTAGGCGTGGTCAATCCTTGTTTGCGGGCCCAACGATCGAACCATCGGGTCTTGTATACCGCCATACTATATCTCCGAATTCATCTATAGCACTAAGTGTCATAGATCGCAAGTCAAACGTACCGTACGTGATCCGCCCCTAGCTGGTAGGACACCACGCCAGTTCAGTCACCTCGCCAGTGGCAGGCTTCACCGGAACAAGTGGCTGATTTCGACCGGAATGCCTGGCTCATTTGGAGCGGAATACGCATTCGGAGGGGGAAGTCGCTGTCTCTCATGGAGTTTTTCGTGGCAATTGAGAGCTTGGGGCGCGGTTCCGGTCATCAGGGGGTAGTCAAAAGAGATATCAGGTTGGACTGGAAAAGTTGAATCGGTGATTAAATCGGGGGTTTTTAGAGCATGAAAAATGATTGCCCATCAGCCCAGAGAGCGGGTTCACAGCATGTGGTTTTGGACAACCATTTGGACAACCAATCGGGCGAAACGGGCTGAAAAATGCTGAAATCGTGACTTTTGGAAGGGACCGAATGAAGCTGGATTTCAGTAGTATTTTGAAGGGGATGTGGTGCCGAGGGACAGAATCGAACTGTCGACACCAGCCTTTTCAGG
>CXWL01005182.1_pt1 | contig 43022 bp, 56 predicted proteins | sample 590931 | NCBI WGS metagenome assembly CXWL01 (sample SAMEA3498368, study PRJEB10139) | groundwater metagenome | biome: water well; material: biofilm material | place: Germany | collected 2015-04-27 | reverse complement strand
CGGGCGGGGATTTGGCGGCCAATACGGAGGCGTTTACGCGGTTGATTGGGGACTGGGGCGTCCCGCTGGATGAAGCGGCGCTCTCGCTGGATAAGGTTTTTGTAGCGAGCCAAAATACAGGCATTGGCACAGACCGCTTGATGCAGTTGATGGTGCAGTTCGGCGCGCCGATGCGACAGTTTGGATTCTCTTTCGAGGAGAGCGCTGCGCTGTTGGGAAAGTGGGAAAAAGAGGGCGTCAATACAGAGTTGGTAATGGGGAGTTTGCGAATTGCGGCGGGTGAATTTGCCAGGGCTAATGTGCCTTTGCGGGATGGATTGCAAGACACGTTCGAGGCGATCAAGAACGCGGAGGACGAAAGCTCGGCGCTAGCGATTGCCATGGATGTATTCGGAGCGCGGGCGGGACCAGACATGGCGGCCGCGATCCGCGAGGGACGTTTCGAACTGGGCGACCTGGTGGAGATGCTGGGGGATTCAGAGGGGGCGATCATGGACAATGCCGAGGCGACGATGGATTGGGGGGAGCGGTTGCAGATGTTCAAGAACAGGGTCACGACCGCTTTCGAGCCTGCGGGCCAGAAGTTGATGGATGTAGCCAGCGGGTTACTGGATACGCTGGCGGAGATCTTCGAGCGGGACGATGTGCAGAAGGGGATCGAGCAGATCGGAGTATTTGTCGGGGATCTGGCGGATGGGATTGCGGAGAATGTGCCGCGCATGATCAATGGGTTCTTCAAGTTTGTACAATGGCTGAAGGATAACAAGCCGATTGTGGTTGGAATTTTGGCGGCGCTGGGCGTGGCGATTTTGGCGTTTGGCATTTCTGTGGCCATCGCGGCATGGACGGCGATGGCTCCGTTACTGCCTGTGATCGCAATCATGGCGCTGGTGGGGCTGGCCGCTTATTTGTTGTATCGGGCATGGACGGAGAACTGGGGAGGGATTCGAGAGAAGGCGGCGGCGGCGTGGGCTGTGATCGGGCCGATCTTGCAGACGATCTTGAATTGGCTGCAGGTGAATATTCCGCTGGCGATTCAGGCGCTTTCGGGGTGGTGGTCAGAGACGTTGTTGCCTGCGATCCAGTCTGCGATTGGAACGGCACAGATACTCATTGGCGGGTTCATGGAGTTTTTCGAGGCGTTGACGAGCGGCAAGCTGGGGAGGGTAAGCGAGATATGGAAAAATACCCTGGACAGCATCAAGATCTGGCTGGATGCGACATTGATTAATTTGAAATTGATCTACAAGGCATTCACGCAGGCGATGCAAGGCGACTGGTATGGGTTCGGACAGTCTTTGGGGAAGATATGGGCCAATACCTGGGCCGCCCTGGGGAAAATTCTTGAGATCGGCTGGGCAAATATGCAGGACATATTTCTCGGATTGATCGAGTGGATCTTCGAGTTGTTCACCGAGACCGATTGGGGACAGGTGGGCGAGAGCATCATCGAGGGGCTGGCCAACGGCATTACGAATGCGGCTGGGTGGCTATATGATGCGCTGGCCGAGCTGGTGCAAAACATGATCAGCATTATTTTGGGACTTATCAGCGGGGCGGGCGACCCATCCCTGACTCCGCCGTCTGTGGGCGACACGTTGAAGGCGCTTGCGGGGTTGACCATCCCCGCGCCTGCGCTGGGTTTTGGCGGGTCCGCGGCATTTTCCGCGCTGGGGGCGATCCCTGCGCTGGGAGCCAGCGGGGGAATCGGCGGAGTGACCAATACATTCTACGCGCCTGTCACTTTCGAGGTGAAGGATAAAAAATCGTTCGACGAGTTAATGAGAACCTTGAGGAAATCATGATCTGGCGAATCAAATCCATTGGCGCATTAAATCTTATGACGGATTATTTCGCGTATCTCGACGACGCGGACAACCCCAACGTGCAGCCGCCTGTTGAATTGGAGGTTGTAGAACTGGGCGAATCCGCGCCTGCCGAGGCGGGAATGACACGCAAGGCAGATTATCTGGTAGTGACCGTGACGCCCAAAGGCAGGGATAAACAAACCAAACTGGACGCTTTGGGCATGGCATTTGACTCCCTGAGAAACTCGTCACAGCAGTTGATTGGGATGGATAACGCAAAGAGCGAATGGTCGGTGATGGGGCGGGTGATCAACCATGCGATGAGAGCGATGACCAGCAAGATCACCCTGCAGGCGGCGGACGGGGTGTGGGAAAAAACAACCGAGACCGAAACGCTGTGGAACATTACGGCGAGCAACCAGACGAAGGATATTTTTGTAGACGGAACTGTGGAGGCATTGCCCACCTTTGAGGCCACCCCGAAAAACGCAAAGACAGGCGGATTCGGATACCGCAAATGGATACGGTTATATAACCCGAACAATGCGGCAGTACTAAACGAGCTGGTGGATGTGACCAACGGCGGATGGGATACCGCAATACTGACGACCGCCAAGATGCAGGCGGGCGGGCAGGATTTGCGGGTGTTCGATGGGGGGCAGGAAGTGGATCGGTTTCTGGTGAATATGGATACCGCGTCCACGAAGGTGTTTGCGGGGCCGTTCAACTTCAGAGGGAAGATCGAGATGACGTTGAGCGGAACGATTGCCAGCTCGGGGATCGTATCGTCGATCAAGGCGAAAGATACGATCACCAACAGGCAGGCGCTGAACCGACTACCGAACAGGCGCGGGATCGTGGAGATCGATAACGAACGGTTCATTTACCTGAGGCGGGATGTCAATCTGCTGACGATCTATTTCGAGCCGATCCTTTCCAGCAGAGCCGCTCGAAAATCGAGCATGGCCAGCCATGCGGATGGCGCGATCATCAAATACATCGAGCATGACATTTACGTATATTACGGCAATTCAACCATTGCCGCGCCTGAGACGGATTCAACCCATGCGGCGGCCTTTGAAATTGCCACTTCGACCAATGGGAGCAGGGTATATACCAGCTTTGGTGATAAAGCTGGGCTGCGGCCTGGCGCGTGGAAACAAGCCATCATCAGCCGCACGGCACGGTCGAGATCGGGCACGTATTCAGGCGAGGCGGGCGACAACACAGCGGACCCGATCACGGCGCTGGGGATGTTGATGAAGACGTTCACGCGGGGAGGACTGCCGATTGCGGTGAACGCGGCGCTGGAATGTAAATTCTCGCACCCTGGCGGTATTACATCTGTGACTCCGATAGGCGAGAAGAAGCGCACAACGGGTCAGTGGCCCGCTTTTGTGGGGCTGGAGAAATCGATCAACGGGATCGACTATACAGAACAGTTCAACGAGGCGAAGCCCGCCAGCGCAGGCGTGTTTGTTACGATCACCAATACAGGATCGCAAACGATCGGGTCGGCCTACAAACATATTCGGTTTCTGATGGAAGGCTCCTTGCGCGCGGTGCTCAATGCGCAGGCGTACTTTGAGATCGACGCGGTGACCGTAGCGCTGGCGAACCCGATCACTGCGGCGATGATGGCCGAGGAAAGCAATTACGACTTGAATTGCGAGATTCAAAACACCTTCACCTATCAGGGCGAAACAAAGACCGAGAGCCTGTTCATGCGCTGGACGATGGAATTGAATCAAACGCTGACCGCAAATTCAAAGTTGCGAACTGTGTTAAATAGCGACGGGACGAATTGCCACCGCGCGAAGCGGCTGGATGCGGCGCGGCTGGAATGGCTGGCGTTTCGGCCTGGGGTCACCAACCAGTTGAGGTTCATCGATACAGGCACGACGAACTTCGACCTGAGGATCAAATATAAACTGCGCAGGAAACGATAATGGGCTATGAGGCGACGATTTTCGACGGGGAAGGCAAGGCCATCGGCGAGGCGGTGGGGATCTTCGACCGCGCCTGGCTCTTGAACGCATACGAGCAAGCCACGTTTCGCATTTCTGCGAAACGAGAGCTGGAGCGACTGGGAGATTTTCAATTTGGAAATTACCTGGCCATCACGGATTCGGCGCTGCCAATTTGGGGCGGATATTGCGATCCTCCGCAGAGTTGGGCATCGAGGGGCAGCGTAATGATGCAGGCTTATTCGGCCGAAAAGTTATTTGAGTGGCGCGCCTACCCAGGGGAGCTGGTGTTGAACGGCACCGCTGGAGGTATCTTCCGCATGATTGTGGAAAACCTGAACACGATATTGCCGTGGCCGACATTGATCCGCCCTGGAAGCATTTATGACGAGGGAGCAAGCAGGCAGGAGCGGATCAGCGCGAAAAAATTGTACGACGATGTGCTGAGAATTTCGGCGCGAAGCAGGAACGATTTCTATTGCGAGCCTGTCGTCGAAAATGGGATGCTGCATTTCGAGGCGCACTGGTATGAGAGGCGCGGCGAGACCAAGGATTTTGCCCTGGAGGAAGGGGTAAACATCGAGGCCAAGGAAAATGTGATGGAAAAGCAGGGGCCGATCTGGAATTATATCTTTGCCTTCGGCAACGCATCGACCTGGCTAGAACGCGAAACGGCGACCGCCTTTGACGCGACCAGCATCGAGGATTATGGCCCGCGAATGTATCCGCTGGCGGTCAATTCTAATGATCCTGTGACGGTGCAGGCGGCGGCGGATGCGTTTTTATCCGCAAATAAAGCGCCACCACGCAGTTTCAACCTGACGGCCTCGCCAAACCGCCTGAGGGAGGATGAGGTCTACAAGGTTTTCAAGACATTGCGAATCGGGGATATTGTGGACTTGAAAATGTACAAGATCGATTTCGAGAACGGCAAGCTGGGCGTGGATACCCGCGTGCGCGTGCGCGGGATGATACATCGCGGCAGGCGCAATATTCTGGATTTAAATGTGAATGAATTGAGGACATCATGAGCGCAGGAGACCAGGTCGTACAAAAATCCATCGAGGGCAATGTGCTTGAAGAAGTGGAGGCGCTGCGCCGTGATGTGGATGAACTGAAATCATCTGCGGCGCTTTTGGAGAGTTTGGATTCATTGACGGAAAATTTAGGGATTGTTCGCGCAAGCGACATTGCCGCCGATGGCGTACACACAAACGCCAATGTGGTGGACATCAACTGGTGGGTGCCGTTGAACCTGGCGGATGATGTGGTGACGCGGGTACGCGCCCTAGTGTACGATGGGGTGGAGTATGTTTATGTGGGCGGGGATTTTACGCGCATCGGCGGGGTGGCGGCGAATTACATTGCCCGCTACTCACTCATCACGCGCAATTGGAGCGAAGTCAACGGCGGGGTGAACGCGCCTGTGTATGCCATAGCGATCACCAACACTGGCGCGATTTTGATTGGCGGAAGTTTTACGAATGCGGGCGGAGTTGCCAACGCCGACGGGATCGCTATTACGTCAGGGTCCACCTGGGCGGCGCTGGGGACGGGCGCAAGCGCGGGGTCAACCGTGTTGGCGCTTGCCGTGGATTCGGCGAACAACTATTATGCGGCGGGCAGTTTCACCCTGATGGGCGGGGTGGCGAATACCAGCGGCGTCGCAAAATGGACAGGGGCGGCGTGGACGGCAATGGGAACAGGCGCCAGCGCGGGCGGGCGGGCTTTGGCTATCAACTCTGCCGACGAGGTTTATTTGGGCACAACGACGCTTAATATTGGAGGGGTGGCGAATGCAGACTATATCGGCAAATGGAGCGCGGGCGCATGGAGCGGATTGGGCAGCGGCACATCTGATGGCGTATACGCCCTGGCTGTTGATTCCAATGACGTGTTGTATGTGGGCGGCGCGTTTACGAGCGTTGACCCTGGTATCAACCCGATCACCTGTTCGGGGATCGCAAGCTATTCCAGCGGATGGGCGGCGGTAGGAGTGGCTGGAGTTGATACTGGCATTGTGTATGCGATTGCCATTGACGCAAATGATTTTGTTGTGATCGGGGGCAGTTTCGGGGATGTGGATGATGTGGAGGGCACATCACGCATAGCGATATGGGACGGGGCGGAGTGGGGAGCGTTGTCCAATGGCGGGGGCGTGACAACGGTGGCGGGCAAGGAAGTAAATGGACTGCTTGTTTTACCTTCCAATTCGGTAGTGGCGGGCGGGATTTTTGATTATGTGGGAGCGATTGCGTGCAACGGGATCGCGCAATGGTGTAAGCCGCTGAACGAGGCGTTTGACATCGCGGCGAGTTTGCTCGAGTTATATGCCCAGCGCTCGTGGAGCGGATGGATTCCAGACGTGGTCACATGGACGTATGCCAGCGCGAGCGCCTTTACGATCCAAGGCGATAAGACTCTTAAGTTACGGGTGGGGACGCGGATCAAGTGCGTCAATAGCGGGGCGAAGCAGGGCTATGTTTCGGCGGTGAGCTATGCCGCAGGAACCAATTTGACCACCGTCACCGTGTCTTTCGTGGTGGCAAATGCAGTCATCACGGAGCCTTTTTACAGTTACATCCTCTATCCTGAAGGCTATGCAGGTCCCACTGTGTTGACTTCGGCGGTGATCGGAACGGGAGGAGACACTATTGACCTTGCAAAATCGGGGTCACTCACGCCCACCATTATTGGGACAACGACATCAGGCATAGGCACCTATACATCACAACTTGGCGAATTTTATGTTATGGGAAAAATTGTATTTTATGAAATCGAGCTTGTCTGGACGGCCCACACGGGGACAGGCAACATGCGAATTGAGGGATTGCCCTACACCTCGAAAAGTAATGATATTTTTGTGCCTTCCGCTGTGTATTGGTCGAATCTTACGCTGCTGGCGGTTGGCAACAAAGTACTGGCAATCGTTATGCCTAACACAACGAAGATTTCTATTTACGAGATTGGTAATGGAGCCTCATCCGTTCTTCCTATGGATGCGGCAGGTTCGTTGCGTGTGTCGGGTTTTTATATCAGAGCCTAAGGAGATCGCATGAAGTGTATAAGGGACATTGCTCTTTTCTGGATTGCGTGGATATTACGAACCGAGCCATGATGTATACGTTTAGTTATGAGGTGATTTGATGAAAAGGAAAATTTGTATTACGTTGATTATTTTGATTGTATTGGCGGTGAGCGTCATTCCTGTTTCCGCCGCGCCCGCAGAGCAATTATGTTACATAGGCGCAGGGACGGCTTTTTGGGTCAGGCCGTGGAAAACGCAACCCGCAAAAGCGGACGGGAAAACATTGACGATGTTGAAAGTACTTGTGCCGTTGAATCCGACAGTTATCGGAAGCGTGCGGGCTGTGGTGTGGCAATCAGAAACCGTGTTGTACCTTGCGCCGCGTAGCGTCTATTGCATTAAATAATGAGGAGTGAAAGATGAACAAAAAACAAATACTAACAGGTGTCATAGTCACTGCCATAGCCGCCGCAAGCGTGTATGTGGGTATGACCGTGACGCAGACGCCAGACTTGATTATTGCGGCGCAAGATGTGGTCATCACCCAATCAGGGACGCCAACTGACTATTTTGATGTGACCTGTTCGGGCGCGGTAAGAAGCGTCCGCGTGCGCGGCTCATACGTGCGTTTGCACGACTGCGAGGTGACGGGGAGCGTCACCCATGCAATTCGCATCGGGACGTATCCCACTGCGACCGACGTGCATCATGTGATTGTAGAAAATGTGACAGTACACAACGCCGTCACTGAAAACGGCATCTACCCTGCCTGCGGAACGATGGGCGGCGGCGGATGGGGGAGCGGGATAAAGGCTGAAAAGGGGTCGCACGATATTATCATCCGAAACAATAACGTGTACGACAATTGCGGGGAGGGCATCGCCGCAACAATGGCGTGGGATGTAAAGATCGAGAATAACCGCGTCGTTGATAATTTTTCAGTGAATATCTATGTGGACAACGCCTATCGTGTGACCGTAGACAGCAACCAAATCGCCTGTACGGGGGAGGTCTTACGCAACGGGAAACGCCCGCTCGCAATCGCCATTGGTGAGGAAAATTATGCTGGTTGGGGTCAACAGCTAAACGATATTCGGGTGACAGGCAATACGGGAATTGACTGCCATGAGGGAGTTAGTGTTTTTGCGGGCGAGTTCACTTCGCCTTTTGCTGGCAGTATCATTATTGATAATAACAACTTCCCGACTGGCATCCACACGGTTGCCATTGGGTTGAATCGGCCTAGGGCGTGTCCTGGGATTGTGGTCACGAATAACATTGTTTGGCGATTGCCTGTGTATACAAAATGCACGGGGGCGGTGATGGCGAATAATGTCTTGCCGTCCACCACCCCACTGCCCGCAACAGCGACAAGGACGCCCGTCCCTACTACCGCTACAAGGACGGCCACGCCTGTGATAACAGTGACATGGACTATATCCCCTGCGCCAACTGCGACAAGGACGCCCGCGATTTGCTATGCGGTGGAAGTTGGCGGCACATTGATTGGGCAATTTTGCCCATAGGAGATTCGAGATGGCAAAATATAAAATCAAGACTGATAGCAATGTCACCGTGGAGTATCGCGGCGGAGTGGTAAGCGGAACAATCAACAGACGCGGGAGAGCGTTTGTTTTGTATACGCCAAAATTGAGCAATACCAATCGGCTTACCTTGAATGATTTTTCGGAGGCGGTGAAGCTGGCGTGCAGGCATATCGGCAAGGTGATTGGCAGGAATGTGAGCGTGCAAGGCAGGAAGGTTGATCCTGATGAGCCTGCCTGGGACGTGACGAAGAATTTGACGGTGACGTATCAGATTTATCGGAATGACCCGAACAAGAAGCTGACGTTCACGCGGTATGTTGAAGATGGCCGTGTGGCGGCAGAACTGCAAGCGTTCATCTTTTCGGATATTCCGTCTGCCATTCAGGCGGCGGCAGTGGCGATGAGAGCCGCGCAACTCATGCTGGCCTATGAGCGAGAGTAGGGATCAAAAAAGCCGCTCTTCTGAGCGGCTTTTTTTGGTGAAATAATAGGATGGCTGAATATTTGCCTATAGAGGTGTGCCCCCACGGAGCGGGAACTTATAGGCAACATTGTATTACCCGTGGGGGGGGATTCAAAAGGGGGCGAATCGGGCGGACTGCTACGCAGCAGATCGGCTAGCGGCGGGGTGAAGTAGGTGATGGAGCCTGTGATCTGTCCGTTTGTTTTTTTGGCGAGTATTTTGTGGATGAAGGATTGAAGTATTTGTTTGACTTGCTCGGCGGGGGCTTCGTGAAGAATGTCAGAGAGCATGTTCGAGACAATGATGATCTCTTCTTCGGTGAGCGGCGGGGAAGCTACAAAGCGCAGGTTGTTGAGTTCTGTAAATTCGGTCAGGACCATTGCGCGCTGGGCTTCGAGTTCGGTCAGCTTGTCAAGGAGGGTGGATGAGTGCCCGCGTTCGGCTATGGCGCGGGTGATATTGACGATTTGGGTTGAGAGCTTTTTCTTTTCGACGTTAAGAATTGCCAGGCGTTCTGTACGTTTTGTTTCGCGGTGATCGGTGGCGTGACGTTCGACTTCGAGCATTGCGGAGAGGCTGTCTGGCAGAAGGATGTGATCATGCAGGGTGGCGAAAACGGCATCCTCAAGTTTACGGCGGGGGATGCGACTGGCGGCGCATTCGCGTTTTCGGCGGGCGGCTGAACAACGGTAGGCTTCGTCACGACCTGTGATGTGGTGACGAGTGGCGGTGTTGCCGAACATTGGGGAGCCGCAACAATCACAGAAAACAAGACCAGATAAAAGGTAGGCTGAATCGACGCGGCGCGGGTGGCGTTCGGATGTGCGGGCCTGGGCGTAGTCGCGGATTATTTTTTGGACGGTGTTCCAGGTCTGCATATCTACGAGCGGTTCACAATAATTTTCTATGACCAGGTCGCCGAATTCGAGGATACCGATAAAGATGCGGTTGGCGAAGAAGGTTTTGTAGGAATTGAGAGAGGTAAAGATTTTTGTTTCGGCGTGGACTTGGGCGAGGGTTGATCCGCTGGCACGCATGGTGAAAGCACGTTGGATGCGGGGGACAACATCGGGATCGGGAACCCAGCGGTGGGCGATGTGGGGTGAGCCGTCGCGCCGCAGTCCAATCTCAACGGGTTCGCGTTTGAAGCCGCGCGGGGGTGTGCCAGGGATGCAGCCATGTTTGAGGACGAGATCACGCAGTCCGCGTTTGGCATCGGTGGAGGTTTGGCGGCGTTTTTCCTCGTTGGAGATGTCTATAAAAAATTCGATGATGCGCCCGTACTGGCCTTCTGGGATTGGGTCGGTGAGGGAGTGGACGATGATGCTGCGATTGCGGAGGAGGGCTTTGTAGTAGATGGCATCGTCGAGGTCGCGGGCGAAGCGGGCGTAGTTCCAGAGGAGCACACCTGCAGGGCGATCTTCGACGCGGCGGGTGGAGTCTATGAGGTTGTTGAATTCGTCGCGTGTGGATGTGGAGCCTCCCGATTTGGCAACGTCTGCAAATTTGTGACGGAGGGTGAGGCCGTATGTTTGGCAGTATTTTTCGATTTCGGCGATTTGCTGGTCGGTGGAGGCATCCTGGCGCGGACCGCCAGAGTCGCGGACGTAGGCGTCTACGATGGAGCCTGGTGGGAGGGTGGAAGGCGGAGGGAGGTGGGGCATTCAGAAGGCGGTAATTAGAGATTAGAGATTTTTGAATTAGGGTTCATGGATGGGTTCGTCAGGGGTTGATTCATCCTCTTCCGATGAGGCAATTTCAGAGGATGGGTCTTTTGCAACTTTTTTGACGATCCGTTTTGTAGAACGCGCGACTTTGCGATGCGCTTCTTCGGCCTTATCGCCTTCCATGACTTCGCGTTTGATGATTTCTTGTGTCAATACACCCATAATCTGGTCGTTGTCTATTTTGACATCAGGCGAGATTTTGCGAAGTTCGCGGCGGATTGCATCGAGGACGGGTTCGCTGAGGATGACGGCGCCGATGAAAAAACGGCTGAGCGCCTGGCGTTGGGTGTGGTATTCGCCAAGAACAGATTTTCCCAGTCCCTCTTTCGTGAGCAAGTACAGATTCTCAAGGTGCTCTTGATTTTTGTGGTTGGAGTTCAGGAAATCTATTTGAAGAACGAGGTCATAGCCTATTGGTTTACCAAAGGAAACTTTATAAATCTGCCAGAGCGCACCGTTGGTGAGAACCACCCATTCAATGCCTTCGTTTGCGCCATAGTCCACTGCTTGTTTGACGTAAGCGTCTTTGAGTTCAAGCCCAATGGCTTTGACTTCGATGAGCAACTGCGCTTTGCCATCGAGTTTGATGGCAAGGTCGACGAATGTGCTGCGGATGACATATTCGGAGGTGATCTCTGAATATTTATCATAGCCAAATACATCGGCGAGCATGTCGGTGATGATGGTAACGGTGTCGGATTCGTTTACGTCGCGCGATTTGGCGGAAGTGAGGACTGGCAAAAAACGTTTGATGCCTGTGGTCAGTCTATCTTGTACTTTTACGGGGACGGTTGCCATGCGCTTTTCTCCTTTTTGGCTATTGAGTTCATAATAGGGATTCAATATGCTGTTTGAGTTTATCAGTTTGGGAAGGCGGCATAAGAGAAACCCTGTGTTTTTTACCATCACTGGTGTTGATGTCAATACAGTTCAAGAGCGGCGGTTTTTCTATGCTGGTGATATTACGATAAATAATCATTTCTTTTTTTCCAAAAAATCCGCCTGGAAGTTGTATCTCCATTCTATTCGCGTAAAGAATGACAGTTGTTCCCATTGAAGAATATTTTGCAACCGAATCAGAAGTGGACATAGGTATCCTTTTGTGCGTTAGTAGACATTCAATTATTTATTTTTACCCAATACGCTGTTCGCTTCCATTTACGAGGGCGAAGGAGAAAGAGGTTGAGCGTTGAAAACATAAATGCGGTGGAGAGGATCGCAAAGATTTTGATTGGATGCGGCGGAAAGTATTTTGAAGTTACAAGGCAGGTCGATAAAAAGGCGAGTGGGGGAAAGAACCAGAGATCCACACGATAAAGGAATTTTAGAATTGATTCAGCGATGCGCGGAAATTCGACTGCGAGGAATATTCGCGCAGTGATGTAGAGCTGCATATCAAAAGGGAGGCGCTCCCAATCATTTTGATTTGGGGGATTGGGTTTCTGTGGCTTCATCAGGTATGGGTTCTTTTGTGTGTTTGGCTATTGTTTTGGCGAGTTCAAGTTGAATTTTTGGAGATAGTTTTTCCCAATTACGAGAGGCATATAAGTGAAGAATATTGGGGCGATCTTTTCCAAGAATTTCATAAACTTCATTCCCAAGTTTTTCAGCAAGGACTACAACATATTTATAGTCCTTTGGGATTTTTCCATTCATCCATGTATCAACATTTTGTTGTTTGACTTCAATGTTGAGCGAATTGTCGGAAAGCCAACGAGCAAAAGCGCTGAAAGATGATCTGCGTTTTGTTTGCTTTTTTTCCCATTCAACAAACTTTTCATACAAATAATCTTTGAACAATATCTGGCTCATAAGTTCTATTTTATCTAAAAAACCTGTCTGTCACGTACACTTGACAAAATAACAAACGAGGAGTAATATCTCGTCACGTTGAGATTACAAATGATTTGTAAAATACAAATAAGGAAGTCACATGGAAATAACCTTTCAAGAAGTAGTTAAAGAATATCGCCGCCAGCAGGCGTTGTCTGTGCGCGGGTTTGCCGATAAGTTGACCGAAAAGCTGGTCAATGTGAGCATATCAGGCGAGACGATCTCCAAGTGGGAAAACGACCCGAACCGCGCGCCCGACCTTTATCTCTTCCTTAATTGCGTCACAACTTATACAGACTGGCGGATGTACTTCGCGGTTGATTCACTCAAGGCGATCATGCCGCATGTGTTTGACAGCGGGATGATCGTTTTTCGATTACCAAAAGCGGAATAAGGATCGAGCGCACAGGGACGGGCTGTGCGCTCAGATGGACGGTGCGGCTTGGGACGGGCAAGCCTTTTTCTATCGGTAATTGTAGAGCAGGTATTTTGATTTGTGGGATTTTTGACCACCCCCTCTGTCCCGATTACGGGACATCTCCCCCAAATCGAAGAGCGCGAATTTGGGGGAGAGAAACCAAAAGGAGATCACCAATGATTGCAAAAGGAACGATTGTCGAAGTGTACGAAGACCCGCTGACGATGATGCGTAAAGAGGGGAATGCGGAAATAATCAGGCACGTATCGGACGGTAGTGATGGTTTAAGTCTTTATAGCGTCCGTTTCATCGGCGAAGGCATGGATGTGCAACGCTGGGTTGCTGAAAAACCGCTCTGTTGTTGTTTTGAGAAGGTCGGGGACAATGATCAATGCCCCGTCCATGTGAAGGTGAGCCATGTTTAGCTATCACCACGATCATGCGAACGATCAATGGAATGTTTTCAAGGATGTGAACGGGCATCAGGAATATGTATGCTCGTTTCACGAGTTGGAAGATGCGCGTGATTTTTGCGCGATCAATAATGGGGTGATGGAGGCGGTCAATGTTTCCTCAAATTGATATTACCCAGTTGGAAGTTTCGACATCTCATTGGATGGATGATTTCAAATTTTGGCTGCGCGAGCATGACCGCGTTGAAATAACGATCAGCGCATATATGCAGGATTTGCGTCATTTCTCTGAGTTCTTTCACCGTGAGAATGCGAGTTCATTTTCGCCCGATCAACTCAATGCGACGGATGTGAAAAAGTATTTTGCGGGACAGGATGCAGATAAAGCAGTGAAGCCAGCCAGCCGCAACCGCAGGCTTGCCAGTATGCGCGTGCTGGTGCATTGGGCAGTGGAAGCAGGGATGCTTGAATATGACCCGACTATATCGGTCAGACGTCAGCCTGTGGAGCCGAGTCCGCGTGATAGGTCGGGGACGGAGATGGAGAAGTTGAATGCGGTCGTTGGGGCGGGATCACATCTGAAATATCAGACAGAAAATCATTTATGGCTTGGACTGCGCGACAGAGCAATTTGGATCTTGTTCAATAGCGCGGGGTTGCGCGAGAGCGAGGTCGCAGGGTTGGATGTTTCAGACCTGGATTTTGTCTCGAACAAAATCAGCGTGTATGGCAAGGGCGCAAAAAAAGAGACGATTGATATAAGCGCCGAGGCGATGAATGAAATTTCCGAATGGCTCACGATGCGGGGGATTGAAGCGCAGGCGGTTGTCACTGATTGGAATGGGCAACGTATTACGCGCGGTACAGTGTGGCGCAGAATCAAGATGATTGGCGCGGCTGGAAACGTTGTGGATTTGAAGCCGCATGATCTACGGCATACGTTCGCTTACGCATATAACGATGCTTTGTCGAAAATCGGCGTGCCAGAGATGGCGCGCAGGAACGCAGTCCGCAGGCAAATGCGCCATGCGGATGTGAAGACGACAGATTTGTATTTCGGCGTGCGGGATAGCCAAGTCCGCGCGGCGTTGGAGGTGATGTGATGAGCGGCAGACTCCAAAATCTTATGATTAGCAAATTGCTGGAAATAGTGCGCGACGGAGAAGCGAACACCCCGAAAGCGCGAACAATCGCAGCTGAGGAAATTCTTCGGCGCGAGCGTATGTTGGCGATCAATAAAAAACTGATTGCGGAGCGGCTGGCGGCGTATGAAGAGGACGAACGCGGGCATTATCCAGTTGCGACTGTGTTTGAAAACGCACCGCTTGCGCTGATTCAATTGAAATTGGAAACGGGCAAGCAGGAATTGAAATTCGTGTTGAAACTCCTAGATGACAAGGGAGATGGGCAATGAAAGAGAAATTTATTGACCATAGATTCAATGCAGAGAGCATGAAGCTGATCGAAACTGCGAATGGCATTCTGAGCGAATATCGAGCGCAGGGTTATCGCCTGAGCCTGCGCCAGTTGTATTACCAGTTGGTAGCAAGGGATTACATCGAGAACACGGTCAAGTCGTACAAGCGGGTTGGGAACTTGATCAGCGATGCGCGTTTGGCTGGTCTGATTGATTGGGGCATGATCGAGGATCGCGGACGTGAGACGACCATCCCTGTGGCGTGGACGTCACCTGCGGAGATCGTGCGAGCTGCGGCGAATCAATTCCGCGTGGATCGGTGGCAGGGTCAAACGATGTACGCGGAAGTGATGGTCGAGAAGGACGCATTGAGCGGCATTTTGGAGCCAGTTTGCAGAGAGCTGCATGTTCGATTTACAGCGAACAAAGGCTACTCATCATCATCGGCAATGTACGAGGCTGGGAAGCGACTTTATAAAGTCTTGCGAGATCAAGATAAGGTTGTAAATCAAATCCACATCTTCTATTTTGGCGACCATGATCCGAGTGGGATTGATATGACGCGAGACATCACAGAGCGTCTGGTGATGTTTTCGGGGCTGAAGAATTGGATTGAAGAAAGGGGATATGAAGTGGAGGACTTTATCCAAATCCATCGGCTGGCTTTGAATTATGACCAGGTCGAGCAATGGAATCCGCCCGAAAATCCCGCGAAGGAAACAGACAGCCGATACCAGGCTTATGCAGATCAATTCGGCGAATCGTCATGGGAATTGGATGCTGTTGAGCCGCGCACGTTGGCAACGCTTGTGCGAGAAGGGATTACAGAGTTGATTGACCCCTATCAATGGGAGCAAGTGAAATTGACGGAAGAAGGAATGCGAAATGAACTCACGGGCTTTGCCGATGAGTACGAGAAGAAAGAGCGCAATATCGAGAAGGTGATGAAAAAGAAAGGCAGGAAGTGATGCTTCAACAATTGTCTTTTTTCGGCGCGAGTCGAATAAGTTATTGCTCTCGGTGTAAAAAGCCATTGAGCAATCCAAAATCGGTGGAGGCTGGTATGGGTCTCATTTGTAGAGGCCATGGAGGAACAATGAAAGATGAATGCAAGAAACAAGAATTCGAGGATACATATATTGAAGGTCACATATCTCTCAATCAGGCATTAGTTTTGCAGAGAGATGGTGATAACGATCACGCCATTGTTCGCACGAATGTGCCGCACCTGGTCGTTCATCATTCGCCAGGCGGGTTTGAGTTTGGCTATGGCGGCTCTGGTCCCGCAGATTTGGCTCTCAATGTTTGTCAGTGGTATTTGAACAGCCTTGGTTATTCAGGTCAAAAAACAGGCTGTTTTGATGGCGTATGCTGGTCATTGGCATGGATATTACATCAAGAATTCAAGTGGGCGTTTATTGCCAAGGCTCCTCATAAGGGTATCACTATTCCGATGGCTGAGATCAGGAAATGGTTTGAAGCGCAAATCACGGAAGAGCGCAAGCACATGTACGACGGCAAGGTCGAGTAATGAATGACTAAGCGCGCCGAGTTGGTAGTGAGATTGACGGTCGAATATATACCCATCCCTGTGGAGAGGGTGTCCGCTTGGCGCGCGGGTCTACTGCTACTTTTGAATTTGTTATATGCGGAAAGAGAAATCTACAGGGCAGAGGTTGCAAATGAGACTAAGGGATTTGATCGTGATCGTGGTGTTGACAGAAGGATTGCTCCATTACCTGCCGTGGCGATTGTGGATTGGAAGAGAACTGCCACGCCTGGCGGCTTACGTACTTGGTTCATTGGGCATGATGGTTCCGTTGAGCTTGTGGCTTATGGATCAAGGTGAGGTCGAGATTGTGCAGGCACTGTGGATCGTGGTCATTTCGGCGGGGGCGACCGTGTTTGCCCTGTATGGTCTTGACCATTACATGGAGTTGCAGAAGCGGGACGTGGAAGCAGGTCAACGCGAACAGGTGATGACCAACATGCTGAAGGGTAAGGGTAATGAGTAGGGCAAACAAGCGGGACACGGAGATCCGCGCGGCGCTGGAAACAATAGGCGCTGAGTTGGCAGTAATCAAGCATACGGTCCCGCTCACGCAGGTACGGATACAGCAGGCACGTGACCGCACTGGATTGGATGCGCTACTGTCCCCTGCACAGGTGGAGATGGATGAGGTGGTCAAGTGTGTGAGTGAGATAGGACACCAAGTCCGCGTGGCGTTGGAGAGGCTGGGTCAGTGTTAATGTCAGTCCTTCACTCTTATTGCAGTAGTAGAAAGAATCGAGAACTTCCCTTTTCCCTTGCGTTTTGCAATGGGCGCGTGCGCTGTGTAGAAAAGGTTCGTGGCGGTCAAAAAAGGATGCAACATAACATGGGGTTATGTTGCATGAACAGGCAAGGGGAGGGGGTGGGGTCGGTCACTTCTTTTTTTTTATGGTGGGTGGCTCGGTAAGCGGCTCGAAAATTCTGAACATGTTGTAAGAAATGGTGTGTGGACGGTTTGAAAAAATCTGAATGGTGTGAGCGGTGAAAATGACAATTGTTGACGACATCAAAGCGCAAGTGGATTTATCCGAACTGGTGAATGAAATCGCTTCGGTTAAGTTGAAGAAGAGCGGGCGGGGGTGGGTTGGATTTTGCCCGTTTCACAACGATAAGAATAATCGGTCATTGGTTGTGTATCCTCCGAACCATAAGGGAGGATGGCGTTGGAAATGCTTCGGTTCATGCAATGACGGCGGGAGTCAGTTTGATTGGGTGATGAAGAAAAATCCAGGGTGGGATTTTGATGAGGCTTTGCGAAATTTAGCGCAACGGGCTGGAATTGATCTGCTTCCTGCTACTGCATCGATGCCTGAACGAAAGGCAGCGCAGGCAAAACAGGGCGCGTATCGCGTGGCAATGGATGTCATGCGCCGCTGGCTGTTGGGGACAACTGACAAGGACGGGAAAGTTGTTCGCGCTGGCGATGAGGGTGCGTTGAATTACGCGCTGGATCGTGGGTGGGAGTTGGGGACGATTCAAAACGGCGGGACGCTTGGCTTTAGCGGGCGGGCTACTGTTGCTGAAAAGAAGGAAATGCGCGAAGAGTTGAAAATGCACGGAGTTGATCTGCTCTCACCAGAGGCGGTAGTGATATTGGGGTTTCAGGGGAATGTCGCAGAGTGGGCAACGTCGCGGGGTCTTGATCCGCATAGTTTTTCTAAGAATTACGTCAGTGGGTTGATGGATAAACCTGCGCTGGTGTACGCGCATAAGTTCGATGGGCGAATCGAGTATTTGAGCGGGCGAATTCTGCCTGGGTTCGATGAGGAGCGGAAAAGTCGCAACCCGAATGAGGGTTTGATCGGCAAGCGCCGCGCATTTCGGAATTCGTTGTATCGTCATCATCATTTGGAGGGTCAGGAAAAAGGCGCGTTGCTTTATGTTGTGGAAGGGCAGGGCGATTCGAAAACATACGAACAATTCGGTTTGCCTGCTGTCGGGTTATGTGGTTCCTCGTGGGAACATTTGGTCGAGAACGGAGAGGTGGATGATTGGCTGAATGATTATGAGGAATTTATTTACGTGACCGATGCGGACGCGGCAGGGGAAAAGGTAGTAACGGGACGCGATAATAAATTCGAATTGTCCAACGCGCTGGGGGCGATGTTGTGGGTGGGTCGGACACCGAAAAAAGAATGGATGCGTCCAGACGGAAAGCAGAAAACCCTCAAGGACGTGAATGACATCGCGCAGTTTATCCGTGATACAAAGGCAGATAAAACTGATGGGTATGCGCTGGTGAATGAAATTCCGATGAGGGCGGAGCGGATTGTGGTGCTGGCGGCGCGACATGCGGGGTCGTTGGGCGGTCATGCGCGGAATCAGATGATAGATAAGATCGTGCGCCCGATGATTCTTTCAATCCCAGAAACGCAACGGGTGAATTTGTCACGGGATTTATCGCTTGCGATCTATCCAAATGTTTCAAAGGCGGAGGCTGCTACTGCATACAACAAATGGCTGCGGGCTGAGGTGAAGGTTGCGGCTGAGGCTGGCGATAGCGAAGATGGGCTTCCTGAAATTGAAACATACGGGGGATGGTTTCAGAACCGCGATAATAAAGACAGCGGGCATTTGGTAGAGATGTATTACGACCGCGAGGCGCAGAAATTGCGGCTGGCATGGGCGCATATCAAGAGCATCAAGAATGATGAGCGAGAGATTGGATGGGGGAAGACTCTGACGCTGGAAAATAAGATTTTGATTCCGCCTGCATACGACCAGACGATACAAGAGGAAATCGAGTTCCACTCTTCCGCGATCAAGTTCCCGTCACGGGTGGGAGAGAAGCACACAACGGCTGAGATCATCCAAATGAATGCCGAGTTTTACAAGAAATTCTTTTATGCCGAAGATAAAAGCGTTTTCAAATTCAGCGCGGTGTGGTCAGTCAATACGCATGTGTACGATTGTTTCGATACGATCAATATGCTGCGCTGTTTGGGGCCTGCTGGAAGCGGTAAATCTGATTTGATGTATTTGGTGGGACTGACTTCTTATCGGTTCGCAGTGACGGCTGCCACTACTACGGCGAAATCACATGAGGGGCTGGCAAAAATTTATCACGCGACTGACATGATTGATGAGTATGACTCCGCGCTTCAGCGGGACGATGGGACACTGGCGGGCTATATGAAGGCGCGTCCGATGCGTCGCATGGCACATTCATTCAAGATGATGGAAGTGATGACGCCAAACGGAAAAACTTTTATCCCTGCGAACACGCCGATTTATGGTCCGACAATGGCGACTGGTTATAAGCCCACGAAAGATAAAGGGCTTGAAAGCCGCTTCATGACTTTTTATTTGACAAAGACTGACATGATTACGCTCGATAGAGATGGATATGAGCCTGGATATTATCCGCCTGAGTTGGAGGAAGAGGCTGAGGGGATTCGGAATATATGCCTGCGGTGGCGATTGGAAACATGGATGCCACGGATTGAGTTAACAAAGGAAGAACGCGCAACACATAAATTAAATGATGTGCTGGTGGATGCGCGCACGAATCAATTATTTCGCGCGGTAAAGGTGATGGCGATCAAACAAAAAGATATGGATTTATTCAACGATCTGTTTGTGATCGGACGGGCAAATTTTGAAGATCAATTGATTGAGTTATCGGGTTCATTTGAGGCGATGGTTTTGCGCGCGGCGCTGGCGGCGGAAATTGCAAAGGATTTGGAGGATGGAATCAAGCCGAAGGCAAGCCCGATCTACGCACAGAAAGTGAGCGGATATAAGAATTTAGTGAAGTTCGGAAAATTGGGCAAGCACGGGGTAGTGCGCTACATTTTGTATAAAGATCTGGCGAAGATTTTGAATGAGTTTTTCGATCTTGAGAGTATTGATGAAACCGAGGAAGAAAAAAAGCGACGCAAGAAAACGCAGAGCCAGACAGCGGGCAAAGTTTGTCACGAGGCATTTCGGCTGCCCGTGGAGCGTGCTGGAAGCGCAGGGGGCGGGTTTGCGGTAGTTTTGGAAAGGAAGCGTTTGGATATTGCGCGAATGCGGCTGGGGTTGGATTTAGAAAATGATTACAACCCGAACTATAAGAGCGAGGACGAGGCTGAACCAGTTGCGTCTGAGCCAGCGCAGGCGAGATTGGATGATTATGTTCCATCTGCCAACGCGCAATGGATGGAAGATTATCAAGATGGAGACGAAAAGTAATGAATGGATTAATGAACCTTATGAAGCTTATGAAGCAAAAAGGGGGGCATACGGCATTAGGAAAAAATATGCGCGATTTTTTTTCAAATGAACGGTACGGAACCCTGTTTTTAGGTTCATAAAGGTTCATTTGCTTCATTAAATTGGTTTTTGACTGGCGTGGAGGCGTTTTGGGTGGGGTGAAAACCAATCCGAGCGCATATTTAATGAACCTTATGAACCTTTATGAAGTAAAGATATTTAATCGTTTTTTGAAAACATCGCCTATTACGGCAGTGAGTTTATGAAGTGAAAATGAAGCGGAATGACGGTCAGGTTCATTAACTAGGTTCATTTGGTTCATCGAGAAAGGAGATTTTATAAGATGGACGATAGAAAATTGTATTTGATTACGTTGGTGTTGATGATTGGTGCGTGTTTTTTTAGCGGACTGGCTCTGTATTTGATATTTTTTCAATGAATGGAGGCACAATGAAAAAGGTTCTATTTGTATTATTGGTTTCCCTGGCATTGGCTGGCTGTGCGCCAAACCCGAAGGATGTTGCCAAGGCGGATGTGATGCATATCGAAGCGGAGCAACAAGCGATGGATGCGACCCGCACGCGTGAGCAGCAGATCAAGCTGGATGAGATTGCGATCCAGAATGCAGAGCGGGAGCAGGAAGTGAAAGATGCGGCGCTTGAGAATAAAAAACATGCGATGGAGATGGTCACATATTGGAGCGGGATCGCCATTACTATCTCGCTGGTGATCGTGATCCTGTCTGTTGGCGCAAGCGGAAGCATTGCCATTTATGGGAGTGGGAAAGCGGTGGCGCGCGCGGCGATGGTGAAGGCGCAACTTATTTATTTGGATAAGTCAACTGGTCAATATCCGTTGGTGCTTGAATATGCGGGTAAAGGGATCGTTTCGCTGACGGACCCGAATACGAATACGACGCTCTTGCTCAACACGCGCAACGAACCTGACAGATTGATGATACAGACTGCAGGAGCGATTCGGCACGTTGGAGTTTTGGCAAGCGCCGCAAGTAAAAGCAATGATCCGACGGGTGTGGCGATGGTGCAACCGTTGATCATCGATGCGGAGGAGAAATGAGCACATTTGAGAAAACACAAGTTACACAAGCGCAATCTGCCCCAGCTTATCCACAGGAGACGCTTCACTATTCAGACCGTCAGTTTTTGCACACCCAGAATGCAGGGGTGGTGGTGCCGCTGTTACAAGCCATGATCACAAGCGGACTTCTTGCGTTCGGTGTATTGATCCTGTCATGGGTGTTTGAATGGTCAAGTGGATGGAAGGTGGCATTGGTTATTTTCGGAGTGATGCCTTTTTTCTCGTGGCTATTCCTGCAACGGCGCTGGCTGGTATTGACTGCGGAAAAGGTTATGCAGCGCGATCTGAATGGGGATGGAGTGGTTGAGTCTTCAACTTCGCACAGAACAGAGCCGCGTCTGGTGAAGGTGCAGGTCAATCACATCAAAGAAGGAGGCAGTTTGCAGGTGGACTTGATCAGTTTGCCATGTACGGATAGCCAGTTGCGGAAATTGGCGGAGGGTTTGTTGAACGGGATTCCTTTTACTGAGGGGGCGTGGTCTGGAGGTGGTAAACCGTTTTCCGTGGCAGAGATAAAGCTGTTGAGGTCAGTTATGTTAGCCAGGGGATTGCTCAAGCCGCGAAGCGAGAAGGATCAGAGGCAGGGGTTTGAGTTGACCGAAGAAGGCAGAGCGGTGATGGAAGGTTCGTTGGATAGTAAGTAAAAATTCAAAACATATAAAAGGAGAAATGACATGAATATAAAACTTGGTGTGGATATGGGACGTTCGTCAGTAAAGATAACAGGCGTGGCTGGAAGCATTTTGTTTCCAAGTCTGGCGGCGCTGCCTGGCGGGAATAGCGCGGAGTTGGTAAGCCGCTCGAAGAAAAATCGACCGATGCTGGTTGAGATGGATGGACATGAATTGTTCGTTGGTCATAATGCACACCGCGCGGGAATTCAACCGTTGGAAAACTTTTCGATGGATCAATTGACGAATGCCACCATTGAGATGCGTGCAATTTTAGCGGGGGCATTGACGGCATATCAGCGCAAATTTGGCGTGGATTATTCAGAGCCGATTGAGGTAGTAGTTGGTTTGCCATATCAATTGTTGGATGGAGATAAAGGGCAGGTTGATAAATGGAATCGCCAGATTAAGGGTTGGATTGGCGGGTTGCATGAGTGGCTGGCGGACGGGACAAATATGTCCGCGACGATTGTGAAGGTTGGGCTTGCCCCGCAGGCTTTTGGCGTGCAGACGGATTATGTCTTTGGAATGGATGGGAACCCAATTGACGATGCAAGGGCGCAGGTAATGAAGCGCGAGAATGGCGCTATTTCAATTGGTTCGTCAACTGTCGAAACACAGGTGACGTGGAAGGATATTGATACACGTCGTTATTGCGGCGGTAAGCCGATTGGGGTGCGCTGGTTGAAATCTGTTTCTGATCCGCATGACCGCTATTATTTTGGGGAATGGAGCGAGTTACTACAATCGGACGAGTTGCCTGAGCAGTTCAGCGTAAATCCGTTTCTCGATGCGTGGTGGACTGAGGTTGATCGCTTTTTGAATGAGAAATGGCGCGGTGAGGAGTGGGAGCGTTTTGCAAAAGTCTTTGTAGTTGGCGGCGGCGCGATCTTATTGCGAAACCATTTGACCGAGAAATTCAATGGGCGTGCTGTGTTTTTCGACGATCCGATTATGCCAATCAGCCGCGGGTTGTATAAGGCGGCACTACGAATGAAGTAGTCGACGGATTGTGAAACGGATTTGATTTGGAGATCAGATGGCGAGACATAAAAATATTATTCCGTCGCGGCGCATGGAGTTGAATGTGAGAGTAGCGCAACCGATTACTGATCCGCGTGTGCAGAAAGCTGTGGATTGGGTAGTTGAGATGAATAAAAAAAAGAAAGCTGCTCCGATGGCTTGGGCGTTGTTGGTATCTGCGTTGAATGGGGAGTTGGGGAGCGGAGTACAGGCTGCGGTTGAAGCTGGCGCGAAGAATTCCGATGAAGCGGTGAAGGCTTTGGAAGATGCCATTGATACATGGATTAGTTGAATTCTTAACCGCCAAAATGAATTTAACCGCCAATAATCCCCCGCTTTGTACGTGCGTGCGTGCGTGCGCTGGGTGTGGGCGCGGAAATGGACATCAGGCATGTGTAGGGGAGGGGACGTGGCGAATGATGAATTGTGAATTATGAAGGATGAATGAGGTACATGATGCCAGCGTATAACTTTCAAAGTTAATTTGTGCCAATGATATTAGATGGGTCAAAGCGACATACGATTCGGAGGCGGAGGAAACATCCAACAAAAGTTGGGGACGTACTCCAGATGTACATAGGTTTGCGAACGAAAAAGGCTTTCAAATTTGCTGAGGCTCCGTGCATTGGTGTTGTATCAATCTTGATCCTTCCATTACAGAAGCGGATCATGACGATCACGTCTCCAGAGTTTTCTGAGTGGCTGTCCAGGGATGAAATAAGAAGACTTGCGCAGCGTGACGGTTTTGGCAGCGAATATGACGCCGTTGATAAGTTTTTCAATTTCTTTCTGAAGACATATCGAGGAAAGTTGTATTTAGATGATTTCGAGATTATTTGGTGGAAGCGTGAGCAGTTGACTGTTATGGAGGTGCGCGATGAGTAAAACAAATATTGAATATGGTGATCGGACTTGGAATCCGCTGGCGGGATGCGCGATCAAGAGCGAAGGTTGCGTGAATTGCTGGGCTGCGGCGATGGCAAAGCGGCTGCGGGCGATGGGGCGACCTGAATATCAGGATGTGGTAGATGCTCGCGGTCATTGGACGGGGAAGATTACATTGATTCCAGAACGTTTGGGCGAACCTTTGAAGTGGCGTAAGCCCCAGCGCGTGTTGGTCGAGTATATGGGCGATCTGTTTCACGATGACGTGTCAGATGAATATTTGCTCAAGGTGTTTGAGATCATGCGCGAAACGAGAAAGCATACCTATCAGGTTTTGACAAAGAGACCGCGGCGAATGATGGGTTTTATTCAGGGCTTGACTTCACGAATTGAACCGCTTGAAAATGTTTATCTGGGCGTTAGTATCGAGAACGACAAACGCGCAGAAGAACGTTGGGCTGATTTTAGCGAGGTCAGTGAGATGGGCTGGAAAACATGGGTGAGTTACGAACCTGCTTTGAGTAAGGTTGATTGGAAAGGATGGGAGTTTTTGAATCAACTTGTATGTGGCGGAGAGAGCGGAGCGCGGGCGCGAATCATGCACCCGAATTGGGCGAGATCTGCGCGTGATTTTTGCACGGCGAATGATATTCCTTTCTTTTTCAAGCAATGGGGAGATTGGGCTCCGATGGATCATTTGCCGTGGATTACCGATAGCACTACATTTCGGCATAAACCCATTGATTGGGATGGCACAATGATGTGCTGTGTTGGAAAGGGAATGGCTGGGCGTGTGCTGGATGGGCGTGAGTGGAGTGAGATGCCGCAAGGGGACGGTGGTCAATGATGACTGAGTTGGATAATTGTCAAAGTTGAAAGGAGAATTTCAATGGACGGAATTTTGACGGACGGACGAGCTGGGAAGTTGTGGATGTGCAAGAGGCATGATGGCCATGCGCTTGGGATTATCTTGTCAGGGCTTGAGCGCGGGGATGCTGTGGAGCGTTTGTTGTTGTTCCGCGAGACGTTTGCCCCAGGTGGGGATTTTAAAGGCAAGACCCTTGTATTGCCGCTAATAAAAACAATGGGACTTGCCGAGGGAACCGTGCATGATATTGAATGTGAGATTTGTGGCGCGAAACGCACCTGGTGGATTGATAAGAAGATCGCTATCAATCTGATTATGCCATTGCATGAAGGCGGCAAGGTATGAAATGAAAAAAACTGGTCATGTTTTGAAAACTCTACGACCTGGCGACGCAGGTACGGAAAATTTAGTGAGGAGGTTTGGAGAAAAGTTGATAGTTGTGCGTTATCGCGGAAACCCATCACGGCGGGTACGCTCAACGACTGTTGAGATTGTCGTGGATGAGGGCTTTTGGATGCCTCATTGTCGTAGTGTGGCAGCAATGCTGGCGAAGGCATGTCTAGATATGGACATGCTGGTTAAATCATAGTTGGGCGCTTCGTGGCGCAAAGGAGTAAATCGCATGGCAACATATTATGAGCCGTCAGACGGCGACTATAACGAAGATGATTTTGGAAAGTTCTTCGATGACATTCAAGCGGAAGCGGATTTTGACATTGGCGAATTTCCAGAAATTTGCACAAGCCTTGAAGAAGATAATACTATTTTCGTTCTTGGGGCAAATGAGGAATGCGATAATTGGATATGGGAACGATCATTTCCAATTCCGCAAGGCTGGGATATTGAGCGTGTAAACGCAATGTTTGGCGGCAATGTGTATTTGAAACCATCAACGCGCCCAACATTGCATGCACCTGACGCCGCTAAGTCTGCGGCTGAAATTGAGTAGTCTAATAAAATCGCGGCGCAGGTAATGCTCGCCGTTGGGCGTTTCGTGGCGCAAGGAGTAAATCGCATGGATATTGTCGTATTGCTAAGAAATCAAGCGCAAGAGATAGCCGAAGAAGGTCATGATGGGTGGGGCAACACAATGACATTTGCGGCGGATGAAATTGAAACGCTTCGCAAACACAAAATCGAACTTGCTCTTGCGAATGTTGGCGTTGCTAATTTGAATGCAACCCTAATCGAGTTTCTCACCGAAGTGAGTTATACACCGTACAGCGACAGCAATTATCTTTCGTTGTATGAAGGTCTACGAACACGGGCAGCGGTAATTTTGCAAGACATTGCCAGCGCCCAACAAAGCGTGCACCCGACTAATGACGGGCACGCCAAATCTGACAGTGAATCCAAGCCCGCCGTCATTAGCGGGTAACGCAAACCGTTAGCCCGCTCTGGCTGTTCAAATGGCACTTGGAGAATATTATGTACATAACCATCAGCGACGAAGGCAAACAAATAGAGCACTACGAAAGTTTGAGCGAATACAAAGATATGCACCCAGAAGATTTTTCCCCGATCATTCCAATTTCTTTGGGAACGGCTGAAATGATTGTTGTTTCCGAATCAGTCGCAATCGAAGAACTCCCATTCGATGATGTTGTAATTCATCCACATAAATAATAACGCGGCTAACAAATGCGTGGAGCGGACGGAATGACTCACACGGTTATTCTGACAGTTGTTCCGTCCGCCGCTCACGCAAGCCGTTAGGCTTGACAAAATAGAACGAGCGTTCTAAAATCATTTTACGAACGTCTGGCGTGCGGGCCCGCTCCCACGCTGGACGTTCGCATTTAAGCGGGCGTCATTATCCCTTCGGGCGGGGGAGATAGGAGTATCGAATGCCAATCGTAAAACCTGTTTATCAGTTGTCGTTGAATCTGGACATTGCAGAACCAGAAGATGAATCACAATCACCTGAGGATGCAAAAGAGAAGAGCAATGTTGCACGCAAGGCTCTTGAGTTGTTGTATGGCAGGGCTGGCGCTCCGCGCTGGTTGGAAGATTATCTGGAGTTGTATAAGGGCGGATGGCCCTGGAGGGTTGCGGCGTACATTGCATGGGCTTCGACGCCCAAAGGGGGAAGAGAACCCAAAACACAAGATGAGCTTGCGCGCTTTCACCTGGGACTTTCAAGTGATCGAGCAATCGTCACATGGCGCAATAAAAATCCTTTGATTGATCAGATGGTGCATAAACTACAGGGGAGTCCTTTGTGGAAACATCGCGCAGAGATCATTACTGCGATGGTGGCTGTGGCTGTGAAGCCTGATGCGAAGAGTCATCAAGACCGCAAGATGGCATTGAAGTTGATGGGAGATTTAGACGATGACGAATAACCCGACCCCACCCCTGACCCCTCCCCATTTGAGTACAAATGGAGAGGGGGAAATCACTCACGATGAACATAATGCCAATAAAGGCACGGAGCGCGGCAAGAAACTTTTGACTCAGTCGGTGCGCGAGCTGGGAGGCGGACGTTCTGTCCTGTTGGATAAGAATGGAAAGTTGATCGCTGGCAATAAGACATTCGATGCGGCGCAGGAGGCAGGGTTGAAAGTCCGTATCGTTCAGGCGGGACGGGATGAGCTGGTCGCTGTTCAACGAACTGATCTGGATCTGAATGATTCATCTGGTGAAGCTCGACGCCTGGCATACATGGATAATCGCGTGAGTGAATTGGACTTGAATTGGGATGCAGAGCAATTGGCTGACGATATGGCGGCAGGTCTTGAACTTGATGGGGTTGGTTTCCTCGAGGGGGAGTTGCGCCAGTTGCTGGATCAGGCTGGAATTGGGGATGAAGCAGGAAAAGACCCAGGTGACCAGAGCGAAAAGGGCGACGAGCTGACCGTCAAATGGGGCGTGGAGGTGGGACAGGTATGGAAGATGGGAAACCATCGGTTGATCTGCGGAGATGCAACTGACATGGGGAACATGGATCGTCTGATGGGAAGCGACAAGGCGGCTTTGACCTTTACCAGTCCGCCTTATTGGGTGGGCAAGGGATATGAAACACAGACGAGCGAAGAACAGATTTCAGAATTCATTGAACAAATATGCGGCGTGATTGACGCAGTAACGCGGAGAGACGAAAGTAGAATTGTGATCAATACGGGCACTGGATTTACAACCGCATTCGACAAGAAGGCAAAGCGGCATGTATTGCTATTGATTGACCAGTGGACAAATGATTTGAGATCTCGCGGTTGGAATTTGCGGCATGTACGTCATTGGCTGAAGGAGGGACAATTGATGAGTACATCGCCCAGGGCGGATGTGATAGATCAGCATTGTGAATTTTTAGGGACATACGAACACGCTGAAGGTCAGACGATGAAATTTGAAGATGCTGTGCGCGAAGACGATGTGCAGAGTCTTTTGACTTTTTATCATAAACAAGGAAAACAACGCGGGCAGGAATGGACGGGAACAACGTGGGCGCTGCGCGCATATTGGGACGATATAAAAGGCAATGCCAGGTCAAACGGACATGAGGCGGCGTTTCCGTTGGAGTTGCCAATCCGTCATTTGATGCTTTATACAAAGCGCGGCGAGATCGTCTTTGAGCCATTCTGCGGAAGCGGGACAACGTTGATCGCCTGCGAGGTGATGGGCAGAATTTGTTATGGCAGTGAACTGTTGCCCAAATATGTGGCGGCTACATTAGAGAGGTGGTATTTATTGACGGGCAAAAACCCGATATTAGCGGAGGATGTATGAGTGACAATTTACAATATGACAATCACAATGCGAATAAAGGCACAGGGCGCGGAAGAGAACTGCTTGAGCAATCCATAAAGGAATTGGGAGCAGGGCGATCCATCCTGGTGGATAAAGATGGGCATGTGATTGCTGGTAATAAGACGTTGGAGGCGGCGAGGAAGGCGGGAATGAAGGTGCGGATCATTCCAACCAATCGGGATGAACTCGTTGTCGTTCAGCGTCAGGATTTAGATCTTGAAGACTCTGCAGGTGAGGCGCGACGATTGGCATACCTTGATAATCGCGTGGCTGAAATTGATTTGGAGTGGGACGCGGATGTGATCGCGCAGGATGCTGCGCTTGGTCTGGATTTTGATTCGCTCGGTTTTCTGGACAAGGAATTGCAGAAGTTACTTCTTCAGGCGGATGCAAATATACAGGAGGAAACCGCCGATCCTGCTGAACTTATGGATCAAGCCGATGAATTGGTTCAGAAATGGAAAGTGGAAGAAGGTCAATTGTGGACGTTGGGAAATCATCGGTTATTTGTTGGAGATTGCACAGATGAAAGCGTGATGGATAAATTGATGCAGGGAGAGAAAGCGCAGATTTGCTGGACTGATCCGCCATGGAATGTGGATTATGGCGGGCACATTGAAAAAGATAACCCTCAGGGTTATAAAAAACGAACAATGAAAAACGATAATTTGGGAGAGAAATTTCCTGAGTTCATGCGCGCGGCAGTGAATAGTATTTGGAATGCTTGCGAGCCAGGCGCGTTGATCTATTTGGCAATGAGCGCGCAGGAGTGGCCCGTGATTGACAAGGTCTTGAGGGATAAAGGCTTCCATTGGTCAAGTACGATCATTTGGATGAAGGATCAACTTGTGCTTTCACGCAAAGACTATCATACGCAATTCGAGCCGCTCTGGTATGGATGGAAAAGCGACGCTTCACGAGTGCGAGAAGTTACAGACCGCAAACAATCAGATGTTTGGCAAATAGATAGACCGAAGCGCAGTGACGATCATCCAACCATGAAGCCGCTTCCGCTGGTGGAGAGATCGCTGAATAATTCGAGCTTGCCTGGCGATATAGTGATTGACCCATTTGTTGGGAGCGGGACAACTTTAATTGTCTGTGAGCAACTCGGGAGGCGATGCAGGGCAGTGGAGTTGGATACGATCTACGCGGCAGTGACGATTGAAAGATGGGCGCAGTTCAGCGGACAAACGCCAGTTCTTTTATCAACACAAATGGCTTGACTTCCTTTGGGTACTACATCCTAATGATGAAAATCAAACAAAGGAGATCAACATGAAACAGAACATTTTGCAAATTCGAAAGGCAAACGCAAAGAAGCGCAATTTAGCAAGCCGCGAAGGAAGCCTCGAAAAATACGAGGAAAAGCAGGCTGAGATTGAGAAACTTTTGAGGGAAATCAAGGTTGGATTGCAGGCGCATGATCGCGCGGCAAGCGGGCAGGGCGGGCACCACTGGGGACACGTTGGAGATTTGACAGACATCGCGGCAGAATTGCGGGAAATCAGTGACCGATTGAACCACAAGGGCGAATACGCCAAATAGAATAGGGAGGCAATCATGCGGAGCGGGCAATACAATATAAACCCAAAGGAAGTTTATGCGCTGGAGCTGGAGAAGCTCCAGCTTTGTTTTTCAAGGGTGCAGGAGATGGCTGAAGGAATGAGCGAGGTTGAACGCGCGGCGTGGAAACAGATCGAGTATTTGCGGCAATTCAACTTTTTATTGGAAGAGGCTTTGATGGTTGGAGATGCATTGCTAAGAATTGGCAGTTGACAATTTACGAAAAGATTCTATAATTCGACTTGCAAACGCCATGACCTGCCCCCCTCAGGCCGTGGCGTTTGTGCTTTAATTAAAATCTTGACATTGACTCATTTAATGTTAAAATTTATCTACAAATAAATATTCTGCTGTGACAGCAATCCGCAAGGATTCTGGCAGTCACAAAAAATTGGTTGAGAGGCGCTCGACACTCCCCTTCGGGAGGTGTCGGGCGCTTTTTTTGTTATCTATTTCAAAAAGGAGATTTGTACGATGAAAAAGATTTTTTTTGTTTTACTCGTTGTTCTGTTTGTTTCGGCATTTTTTGTGATGCCTGCATTCGCGCAGGGTGAAGCGCCGCCCGTTGCTGTAACCGATGCCGTGCAGTTGTATGTGATCGGTTTGTTTGCCTCGGCGATTCTATACGCGCTCAAGATCGTGATGGACCGCTGGCCGCAGATCGAGGTGAAGCGTGAATGGCTTACCGTGCTTTTGTATGGCGTGTCACTTATTCTGGCAGTGTACTGGGGCGGCGTGGCGATTCCTGCATTTCCTGCATTCACCGACCCTGTGACATTCGTGAGCGCGTTCTTCGGCTTCGTCAGTTCGTTGCTGGTTGCATTGGCTGTCCCTACATCATTCGCAACACTCATCTACAACGTACTTCTCAAGCGCGTCTTTGACGGTCTGGCTATCAAGGCTGGATGGATTACATTACCCGATGCAGCCAGCGGCACGATTGCGGCTCGTAAAAATAAATAACAAATGGGGATGGCATGTTGATTGAACAACATGCCGTCCCCTATGAATGAGGTTTTATGAGTGATTCGGTAATCAACCTTCTTTTGCAAATTCCGCTTGCAGGCGTTGTGGTGTTCGTTGTGATTTTATTTTTGAAGCAGTTGAAAGAGACCAATTCGCAGATGGTTGCTTTTATTGGTCAGCAATCCGAAGTGAATCGCCAGTTTTTGCAAACACAACGCGAACAAATGAACGCGGCCATCGGCAGAATGGCAGATGAAATCAAGTTGATGCGCGAAGATCTGGCCGAGGTTCGCGGTCAACGCGCCATGAGTAAGCGTAATAGGAACGTGTAAGGAGCTTATTATGCCTATTACAGTTCCTTCGTATCAACTCATGCTCAACCTTGACCTTCCCGAAGAAGAGTCTAATTCTGCTTTAAGCGCGGATGAGGTTCGTACTCGAGAAGAGGTGGCACGCAAGGAATTTGAGAGCGGAGCGATCTGGGAGCTTGATCCGCAGGGCAAAAGGATCGCGCCCTATTTATTTGAGTTGTATTTGTCATTGCGCGTTGGACGATGGCCGTTCCGTGTTGCCGCTTTGATCATGTGGCTGGGGACGCCGAAGAAGCACCGTTGGCCGAAGACACAGGATCAACTTGCGAATTTACTTGGCATGAGCAGTGACCGTCAGTTCAGCGTGTGGCGCGCAAAAAACCCTGGTATTGATGCGATGGTGGGGGAGGTCTGGAAGAAAAGCGCGATTGAACGTCTGCCAGATAGTTTGGAAGCCATGTATACCGTGGCGGCGCAAGACAACTACAAAGGCAAGTATGACCGCGAATTACATTTCAAACTTGCAGGTGTATTAAAGGACCGCTCGGAAATTGATTTGACCGCTGAGGGCGGGAACCTGGACGAAGTTTTGAAAAGTATTCCGTTTGGTAAATTGCTCTCGTTGGCTGGCGTGGACACACCCGAAAAAATCTCCGAGTTCAAAGCGAAAATTGAAAAAGATCGCAAAGAACAGGAAGCATTGCAGGCACTGGATACAACACAGATATTTAGCGATGTACTTGCAGACGCAAAAACCATGGCTGAAGAAATAAAAGAGGATCGGGAAGGCGGGGACAATGAATAATGCCTTCCTGCAATTTGACCAGCAGCAATTCCTGGAAGAGGCGGCGGGGCGCACGCTTGCCAGTGAAGATATGGCGTCCTTCGGCGAATATATCTATCCTGATTGGTATCGCGCCTACGACATGCACCGTTACATTGCCTATTACTGCGAGCAGGTATTGAATTTCCTTGCAGGCGATACCAAGGAAGGCATTGAGAACTTAATGATCTTGACGCCTCCGCAACATGGAAAATCTGTAACGGTCTCAAATGTTTTTCCATCGTTCGCCTTGGGCAAGCTGCCGAACCTGCGTATTTTGATGGGATCGTATGGCGCGGATTTATCCACCGATAACAGCCGCGAGGTAAGAAATATTGTGACCTCATCGGGATACCAGGCTGTGTTTGGAAAATTCTCCGCTTCAGACGAGCCTGTGCGTTTGTCCTCCGACTCACGCGCAACTTCAAAGTGGGATCTTGCCAAACCAAACCGAGGCGGGATGATCGCAACGGGTGTGGGCGGCGCATTCACAGGACGGGCAAAGGGTCTGGTCATTCTGGATGACTTAATCAAAGATTACCGCGAAGCTGAAAGCGAAGCCACACGCGACGATATTTGGGATTGGCTGAGATCATCTGTAGTGCCGCGCGCAAAGGCGATGGTACTGGTCATGACCCACTGGCACCCAGACGACCCAGCGGGCAGATTCATGAAGCTGATGATCAGCAATCGTAAAGCCAAGCAATGGACGATCATTGCCCTGCCTGGCTTTGCCCTGGATCAATCTGAATACGCAGTATCACTCGAAGAGCAACACGCAAAAATGCTGGATGGCGTTTATCTGCCTATGAAGGACCCGTTGGGGCGCGAGCCAGGAGACGTGCTTTGTCCTGCAATTATGACGCGCGATGAAATGCTGAAGGTCAAAGAAACGTCAGACGATTATTTTTTCAACGCACTTTATCAGCAATTGCCATACCCGAAAGCGGGTCAGAAATACAAGCGTGAATGGTTCAGGAAAATTGCCAAACTGCCTGAAGATGTGAATATCCTTTTCGTCTTGCGATATTGGGACAAGGCGAACTCATCCACTGGCGATTTCACTGCGGGCGTTTTGATGGCGTATTGCTCAGACGGATATTTCTATATTCTCGATGTCGTGCGTATACGCGGCACATCATACGAGCGGGATCAGAAAATGAAGAAGACGTCTGAAACCGATCGAGAGCAATACGGCAAGGTTTTCATTTGGCACCAGCAAGACCCAGGCTCGGCGGGCAAGGATTCGGCAGAGGCTACCAACCGCCTATTGATGGGATTTCCCGCAAAGTTTGAGACTGTGAGCGGCGATAAGGAAACACGTTCGTCAGACCTTGAATCTGCGTTTCAAGGCGGGCTTGCAATTCTATTGCAGGGCGCATGGAATCAGGCCTTCATCGAAGAGTGTCTTGCGTTTCCACGCGGGCGCAATGATGACCAGGTGGATGCAGCTTCGAGCGCGTATCACAAGTTGCTGGAAATGATCGGCAAACGTAGGAAGAGCACAATCCAATGAAATGGTTCACTGGTTTATTCCGCAAAGCGGCTTCTTTATTTTCTTTCGTGCCTGAATGGGTGCGTCATAGTTTTTCGTTGATCTCTTACAGCAGGCTAATCCGCGAGGGGTATCGGGTAAATTCTGCTGTGAGCGCGTGCGTAACGACGCTGGCATTTTCATTCCCTGAACCTCCATTGCTGGCTGGATACGATGAAGAAGGACGCTTCGTACCAGACTATAACCACCCGATCATGAAGTTGATCAGGAACCCGAACCCAGATATGGGTGAGGCAGAGATGATGCAGTTTGCGATTACCTATGCCCCCACAGGAGGTAATTGTTATTTCTGGAAGCAGAGATCGGCGAGCGGCAAGGTCGTTTATTTGTGGCCATTCAATGATGGACAGATCTCACCTGCGCCAGGGCATAACACAAGCGAAGGGTTTGTAGCTTTCTACGAATACGATTCTGGCGATAGCAAGAAGATACAAATTCCAAAGAATGATGTCATTCAATGGAAGTGGATGATTGACCCATTACAGCCTGCGAAAGGGATCGGCGCGATTGAACTTTCTGCGCGTGAAGTGGATAAGGACAACGAAGCATCATCCTATATATTTTCCCTGCTGAAAAATAATGCAGTGCCTTCGGTTGTGATCACGAAAGAGGAAGACGATGATTCAACGCAAGAGGAAGTTGATCGGATGGGAAGACAGTGGATACAGAAGCATGGCAAGGGCGAACCCGCATTTATTTCGCATGGAATGAAGGTGGAACAGATGGGGTATGACCTTCATAAATTGGCGGCTGAAACCCTGGCTGATATTCCTGAATCACGGATTGCGGCGAATTTCCGCGTGCCTCCATCAGTGGCTGGCTTGAACGTTGGTATCAAGCGCAGCGATTATGGTGACGTAGCCGCGAGACGCGCATTTACCGAAACGACATTGATACCCTTGTGGAGATCGCTGGCTTCGGAATTATTGAATGGGCTGAAGGATGAATACCCTGGTCTGCCTGGCAATTTCACATTGCAGTTTGATCTGCGGCGAGTGGGGGCATTGCAGGAAGAAGAAAGCAAGCGTTGGGATCGTTTGACCCTGGCATTTGATCGTGGGGCGATTACACGCGAGATGATGAAACAAATGCTCGGGTTGAAAGCCGAGCCAGGCGATAAGGTCTACAAGGTTTCATTGGCTACAGAATTTTTACCTGCAGATGGGAGCGGTGAGGTACTGCGAAATAACGAGCCTAAAAAACAGGCTTGGATGCGCGCAGAGACAAAAGCACAAAGACGATCCGTTACAAGCTCATTGCTGGATATTCGTAAAAAACTTGCGCCCAAGATGAGCGCGTCTGTAGGCGCATATTTCAGCGGGCTTGCAGGGCGCGTGGTTGATCGGGCAGGGAAGAAGTCAGTGATCAGTTATCAGTTATCAGTGAAAAAACTGCCTGACGCTGATGATCTGTTGAATGATTCCGACAAGCAGGAATTGGAAACATTGGTCAAACGTTTTTATGTTGAGGTTGCCCGCTTGTCCTGGGATACGTGGAATGTTGCGCTTGGCGTGGAGAAGGCATTTGACCTGAATGACCCTGCCGTAACCCGCACGTTGAAAATGGCTGGAAAGCACGCTGAGGACATACAAGGTGAAACATTGCAAGCCCTGCGTGAAGCCTTGCAGTATGGAAGCGAGAATGGATGGGGCATAGACCAACTTGTGCGCGGTGATGATACCCACCCAGGATTGCGCGACATTGTTGAGGAAACCTACAAGAACCGTTCGCGCGCTGTGGCGATCTCTGAACTGGGTCAGGCGCAAAATACTGCCACAGCCGAACGCTATAAGGGCGCAGGCGTGGCGAAGGTTGAAATTCTGGATGGTGGCGCTGACGACAGCGCACCTGCGTGCGATCTGGCAAACGGTCAAATCTGGACTGTAGAGTTGTTCGAAGCGAACACATTACAGCATCCGAATTGTTCACGCGCGGCAGCGCCATATTTTGGCGACGATGAAGCAGAGACCACGTGGTCTTATGCGTTTGGAGATAGAGGATAGACCCCCTCCCGACCTCCCCCAAATGCGAAGAACAAGAGCGCATTTGGGGGAGGAGGAAGATTGTTGTAAGGAGAACAATATGAGCGACTTGGAATACAAATCAACTGCGGTGGAGTTCAAAGCCATTGGCAACGAAGGGCAATACGAAGGACATTTTTCAATCTTCGGAAACGTGGATGATGGCAGTGATATTGCTCATCCTGGCATGTTTCAGAAGACGATCACAGAACGCGCAAAACGTGTGAAGGTCTTCTATGCTCACGATTGGAATAAGCTGATCGGACCGCCCCCCACTGTCCTGCAGGAAGATGCGGTGGGTCTGTTTGCGGGCGGTCGTCTGACGCTTGACTCATTCTGGGGCAAGGAAGCCTGGGCGCTGATGAAGGATGGCGCGTTGACCGAAGGCTCGTTTGGTTACGAGGCGGTCAAGTTCGATTTTGAAAATATGCCTGGCGGTATGAACGTCCGCAATTTGCGTGAAGTGAAACTATACGAGATCAGCCCTGTACCTTTGGGCATGAATGCGTTGACGGAGATCCGCGCTGTGAAGGCGGCGTTGATGAAAAGTAGTGGTCAGTTACCAGTGAATAGTGATCCCCTTTCAGGGACTTCGCAGTCGGACGGGGCGATGGTGAAGGCGTACGCTGAAAAGTGGAATGCTTTTATCGTCGAGATGAAAGAGGGGCGTGTGTTGAGCACTGCCAACAAAGAGAAAGTGACGAACGCCATAAGCGCGATGGAGGGCGCGATGGAGGCTTTGAATAATCTACTTACAGCCGCAGAGCCGCAGAAGGTCATGCACTCTGCACTGTTGACGAAACGCCTGCGAGCGGCGGAAATCCAGCTCGCGCATATTTCAAATTAGACAAGGAGAATTTTCATGGACCCGAATATCAAACGGCTTTATGACGAAGCCAATCAATTGCACGTACATGCGAAAACCATTCTGGATGAGTTCAAGGGCAAGGATCTGCCAAAGGACAAGGCGGATGCAGTAGATACCCTGCTTGACCAGGTGGAAGCCAAGACCGCAGGGGCGAAACGCCTCGAGCGCGCGGCTGGGATGGATGAGACGTTCAACAAGCCGAACTCGCAACTGCCGATGAATGGCGGCGGCGAAGGCAAGGGCGCGATCTCCGCTGAGACGAAGAGCGCATTGCGGCAGGCTGGTTTCAAGAGCGCTGAAATCGAAGAGCGATTCTTCGATGAGAAGCAAGCCAAGCAAGCCATTGCGACCATTATGTATTGGAAGAATGGTTTTGAAGGTGTGGAGCGCAAGGACCTTGCCACCAGCCCCGCTTCAGCAGGCGGTTACCTGGTGACCGATACGCAACGTTCAGAGCTGCTCGAGAAGCAGGAACCTGTTTCTGCCATGCGCCGAATTAGCCGTGTATTACCCGCGATCCCTGGCGGTTCATCCATCACACCGACCGAAGAGAATGAACTCTCGGATGCCGAGTGGACAACCGAGATCAAGACAGGCTCGAAGGATGAGATCAAGCCTTTCGGCGGACGCATCTTAACCCCGAAGCCACTGGCGAAGCGCATCCTGATCAGCAATACAGAACTGCGCGCTGGCCGCTTGATCGACATCGAGAGCTGGATCACCAACCGCATGGGCAGGCGTTTTGGCGTGCCTTCGGAATATGCGTTCATCAATGGCAAGAGCGCCAATGGCCCGATGGGTATTTTGCAGTGGAGCGGCATTCCGAAGTACACCACTGCGGCATCGAATGTTTTGGCTCCAGACGACATTGTCAACTGGGCATACAGCCTGCCCGCGGCTTACGCGGGAACGGCTCGCATCCTGACCAATCGCTCCTTCCTGCGCAAGGTGCGTTTGCTGAAAGACAGCAACAACCAATATCTTTGGCAGCCAGGCTTGAGCAGTGGTCACCCGAGCACCATTTTGGATTGGGCGTATGAGCTTTCAGATCAGTATCCGACTGGTTTGGATACCAGCGATGTTTATAAGGACAACGAGTTGATCGCCACCATCGGTGATTTCCAGTATTACTGGATTGTTGATTCGCTGAACCTGAGCATCAAACGCCTGGACGAGTTGTATGCCGAAACCGATCAGACTGGCTTCATCGGTCGCTTGGAAACTGACGGTATGCCCGTATCAAATGAGGCGTTCTATCACCTGAAGGTGAAGGCGTAAGCCAACCCCCTCCCGACCTCCCCCATTTTCAAAAAACGAAAATGGAGGAGGAGGAGGAAGATTGAAGGAGAAAAAAACCATGTTATTCAAAGATATGTTTGAGGATACGAAGTTTGTGCCGCAGGTTTTGAAGGCGGCTGATAACGAGACGCTGGTTGGCGCTGGTGTGGATATGTCTGGCTATGAAGGCGTCGCCTTTTATGTCTATGCCCTGAAAGGCGAGGCGTTGAATTTCACTGTCAAAGCCCAGCAGGACAGCGATTCGGCTTATGGCACTGTGGCTGATTTAAAAGATACTTCAGTCGCCTTCGCCACAACTGTTGGCGCGGATGGCTCGACGATGCTGGACATCTATCGCCCGACTGAGCAGTATGTGCGTCCGTCTGTTGCGGTGCCGAATGCGGTTGCAGCGACACCTGTGGCGGTGATTGCCATTCTCTATGGCGGTCGGAATCGCCCTGAGAGTAATGCGGGCGAGATTCACGCAAGCCCTTATGAGGGGATTGCGTAAACCCTGACCCTGCCCTCCCCCATTTCGGTCTTTGAAATGGGGGAGGGTAAACCCGAGGAACTAATGACCAGTCTTATATTGCCCGCTGATGTGAAAGCTCTTGTGAATACATCCATGTCGGATGTGAACTTGCAGAAGATCATTGATCGTGTCGAGGCTCAAATCATCGAGAAGATCGGCGCGCCGTGGACGGGCGTTACGCCTTCGCAGGTCGTGAAGACAATGCGCGGCGAGGGTGAGTCGCTGTTTCTGCCTACAGAGATCCATGATGTTGTGAGTATTGTCGAGGATGACACTGCGCTTACAGCAGACGACTATCACGTATGGGCGGGCGGCGTGATCGAGCGATTGCCGATCAATGCAAACTGGGGCGATGTATGCGTGGTGACGTATCAGCCTGCGGATGATCGGCTGAAGCGCGAGCAGGTAATCATTGACCTGATACGGATCGTGCTCGAGCGCACGGCGATGAAAAGCGAGAACATTGCGGGTGAATATTCGTACACGGCTCCTGACAATTGGGATGCCGAATTTCGCAAGACGATGAAGCGATTGATGTTTCAGGCGTTGTAGCGACTGGTGAATAGTTAGAAAGGAGATTCTATGGCTAGGACGAATTTGAGTGTGCAGCAGATCGTGCGAACTGGTTTGACTCATACCTTTGCGGCGGTGGATCAGCCGAATGGAAATGAGTTTGTCAATGATGGCGCGTGCTTCCTGTATGTGAAGAATGCAAGCGGCGGGTCCATCAATGTGACGACGATCACCCAGCCCACGGTGGATAGCCTGGCTGTGGCTGACCTGGTGGTGGCGGTTGGCGCGGGCGTGAATAAGTTGATCGGGCCTTTCCCGCCAAGCATCTATAACACCGATGGCAAGGTGCAGGTTGATTTTTCAGCAGGCACGAGTGTGACCGCAGCCGTCATCAGACTATGAGCCTCGACACCCTGCTGATCCATACCTGCTCGATCAGGAATGCCGCACCAGGCGGACTCGATGCACACAATAACGAGGCGCCAGCGTTCGACCCGTTGATACGCGGCACGCGATGCAGGCTGGTGGAGAAGCGGGAACGAATCTGGAGCGACGAACGCGGCGAGAACACGGTGAAGACCGTTTATTTGTTGATTGTCGGCGCTGGCGCGGACTTGCGCGAACACGCAGAGGTGACCGAAGTAACGCTGGAAGATGCGAGCGTGATGGCTGGAATGTTTGTGGTGACGGAAATCCTTACGAGACGAAGGATGGTCGCACATCACAAGACAGCCATGCTGGAGAAGGTTTCGTGACCCCCTCTGCCTTCGGCATCTCCCCCAAATTGCTACCCCTGAAGGGGACAAAGTCGCAATTTAGGGGAGAGATATAGGAAGTGGTATGGCGAGAAATCCAGTAAAGCGACTCGTCTGGCGCGGCGTAAAGGTTGTGCAAGCTGTGCAAGATAACATGGCGGAAGCCTATATGGAATTCGGCTTGACCGTGGAACGCCATGCCAAGAAGCAATTGAAGCGCGGGCATGGCGTGCTGACTGGCACCCTGAGGCGATCCATCCACGTGGCTGAGCCTGGCTATGCATGGTCCGCCGATGATGTGACGCCAGGCAAGGCCAGCCCAGAGCGAGGCGGCCGCGGAGTGAAGGCCAAGACCATTGGCGTAAAGACAACCCTGCAAATTGGAAGCGGGTTGACGTACGCGCTGCCCGTGCATCAGGGACACCATAGTTTTACTGGCTATCACTATCTGACGAACGGCCTGGCGAAAGCGAAGCCTGAACTGCCAGGGATTTTGAAGAAGCATCAGATGAAGAAATGACCCCCGACCCCCTCCGCCTTCGGCACCTCCCCCAAACGGGAGAGCGCCATTTGGAGGAGGAAAAAAGGAAGTTATGGACATTGACCCGATCGAGACGATCATCCAATGGTTGGAAACCGCGCTGACGAGCGCGAATGGCCGCGTGGCTGGGAAGCATCGCTATGGCAGTGACTGGACCGTGAATGATTTGGGCGTGACCGTTCATGCGGACGGCGGGCCGTTCGATCTGTATGCCGAGGTTGTGGACCAGCGAATCGAGCTGAGTATCTATGGCCAGAGCACGGCGGGCATTACGACCGTGTATCAGGAGTTGATCGGTTTGAGCCGAGACAATGAGCGGTTTGTGGTAACCACCAGCAAAGGAAACGCGCTCGTGCATTACTTCTATCCAGAATCAGGATTGTCATTTTTATATGAGGACGAGCTGAAGATGGACATGGGCGTGGTGTTTTTCAAAAGCGAGATCAGCGAGGAGGCTGTGCTATGAAAGATGATTTTGAATTAGAGAATAAAGCTCTTCAGCCAAACGAGAATAAGAGCAAAGAGAAAGAACATGTTCCTCGAGGAGGAGCCGCAGCAACTGTGCGGGTGAGGATCAAACCTGGGCGGGCTGTGGAAGGCCTGGGCGAGGCTGGAAGCGAGCATGATGTCGATCCCAAAGAAGCCAAGCGCCTGGAGCGCATTGGCTATGTCGAAATTTTATAAGGAGGCATGAAATGCCATCAACAAAACCATATCAATTACTGGTGGGAGCGGGGACGCTGTACATCGCTCCCTCTGCGACCGCAAAGCCCGCGCTGGACGCGACCCCTTCGGGAAGCTGGCGCGCGCTTGGATTTACCGACGGGGGCGTGAAGTTCACAAAGACGCGCAAACGCAACAAACTATTCGCGGATCAACGAACGGGGCCAATCGGCGTTACGCAGGAAGAGGAAGGCGTGATGCTGGAGACGAACCTGCAGGATATTACGCTGGAGAACCTGGCGGATGTGGTGGGCCTGACCGTGACGGATATTGCGGCTGGCGTGGGAACGATCGGCTACCGCAAGGTTGGAATGTACACGGGTTCGGAGGTGAGTGAGTTCGCCTTTTTATTCCGCGGCAAGTCGCCTTATGGGGCTAGTATGCCCGCGCAGTATTACGTGCCGCGCGGATACTTCGACGATGACGTCGGAAGCGAGTTCAAAAAAGGCGAGAAGACATTGATCCCCGCGAAGTTCGAAGTGTTGGAAGACCTGGATACGGCAACCGAGGCGGAGCGCTTTGGCATCTTTGAAGCACAGGATGCGGCGGCGCTGCCGTAGGCACCCCCTCTGTCGCTGACGCGACATCTCCCCCAAATATCCCTTCGGGAGTATTTGGGGGAGAAAAAGGAAGCGAGGATTTATGGCTGAGGTAAAGAAACTAAATCTGGATGAGCTGTTTGGGCAATCGAATAGCGTGAAGGTGACGCAGGGCGGGCGCGATTATGAGTTGATGAGGATCGAGGCGCTGGGACCGAAGCAGGCCGTGCAATTGCAGAAGATGCAAAAGAAGGCCGATGGGTTGAAGCTGTTGAATGAGGAGATGACCGATCAGCAGGCTCTTGATATGGAGAGCACGTTCGACGACATGATCCGAATGCTGTGCCCCGACTTCCCGATCGGCGAGATCACGTTCCTGATGAAGATGCGGATATTGACGTTCTACATGGAACAGACGCAAGGAAAAAAAGCGATGGAGACCGCCTTGAAGAATATGACTGGGCGGAAGGGTTCTCGAAAATAAGTTTCTGGTATGGCCTGGGTTTCGCGGATGTAAGCGAGATGCCCATGAGCGCCATCGGAGCATATTTAGAGAGGCTGCCCGTGCGTCTGGCCGAGATGAAGCTGGCGATCTCGGAAGCGGTCTCCTTCCCGCATTTGAAAGATGATGATCGAAGCGACCTGTTGGACCTGTGGAAAGGGCAAGCCCGCCTGCAGGAGATGGAAGCGGAGATTGCCAGCCCAGCGGTGTTGAGGTTGTTGGGCGTTGGTGTGGTTATGACTCCACCCCCGTCCCCTGGTCTCAATACCCCCTCTGCGACCCCCTCTGCCGCTAAAGCGGCATCTCCCCCAAATGCTCCGCATTTAGGGGAGAGTGAACAAGGAGAATAAATGTCAGGTAGTTTAGGCGAGGCTGTTCTTGATCTGGCGGCGGATAGCGCTGGGCTGATCGGGGACATCAACAGCGCAAGACCGAAGGCGCTCGGCGCGCTCAGTGATTTGGGGCGCGTGGGCGGTCTGTTGCTTGCGGCGGGGATCACTGCCGCGGCGGCCGCCGTGGTTGGAATCACTGCGCTGGTGTGGAATTCCGCCAATACGCTGGATGCGGCGTATGACACGATTCAAACGCGGACGGGGGCGACGGGGGAAGAGCTTGAACTTTTGAAGGAAGATTTCAAGGAGGTTTTTACCTCGGTGCCTGCGAATGCAGAGGACGCGGCGTATGCCATCGGCGAGTTGAATACCAGACTGGGGCTGACGGGGCCGATGCTTCAGGACACCTCGGCGCAACTGCTGGAGATGGTGCGAATCACGGGCGGGGATTTGGCGGCCAATACGGAGGCGTTTACACGGTTGATTGGGGACTGGGGCGTCCCGCTGGATGAAGCGGCGCTCTCGCTGGATAAGG
>CXWL01022734.1_pt1 | contig 43029 bp, 31 predicted proteins | sample 590931 | NCBI WGS metagenome assembly CXWL01 (sample SAMEA3498368, study PRJEB10139) | groundwater metagenome | biome: water well; material: biofilm material | place: Germany | collected 2015-04-27 | reverse complement strand
TGGGCCATCGGTGCAAGGTAATTGAACCATCCCCTGGAATGGTCGGCTTCCCAGGGACCAAGAAACGTCATTTCGTATGCCGCATTGTCGTCGAGGCGTCGGAACTCAACCCTCGTTCCGACGGCCACGTGGTCCAGCGAAACATCTCCCGGTGAAAGGATCCTCGCTTTGGCCATTTCCGCGTTCATTTGTGCGAGCCTTGCCCGAAGCAAATCGCGTTCTTCCAGGGCAAACTTGTACTCCGAGTTTTCGCTTAGATCGCCGTGCTCGGCGGCCGCGCCGATGGCGCGGGCATTGTCGCGCATCTTGACGTTCACGTGGTATTCGATCTCGGCCTGCTTGCGGGCCATGCCCTGCTCGGTGACGTACAAAACGTCGTCACGTTGCCACGCAGGAATGACGGGCTGCTGATCGCGGAGAGGAAACGCGCGGCTGAGGTGGGTCAACATGTCCTCGGGCACGGACCGCCCCAGATTGTCGAGCTGCGCGATCTGGCTCCGCAGGGCCACGGCCATTCCGCGATCGATGGTCTTGACCAAGGCAATGAATCGTTCGTAGCGGCGAGCCCCCAGAACCGACCGCGCGCGATTGGCGAGCTTCTTGGCAAGGGGGCGCGGCACCCGATCGTCGCGGCGGCAGTCGTCGAGCGCACGCAGTTTGCGAGTCAGCACGGTGACCGGGGAGACCCCCGCGAGTATTTCCTCCTTCTTGGGACCGTCCCAGAGCCAGAGCAATGCATCGAATGACTCGATGGGCATACTCAGAATTCGCTGGACAACTTGTTGCAAATCGGAAACAGGGCGACCTGCTTTGAGCAGCCGACTGGCGGCCTGGTCGCAAACGCCGGTGGGCAGGTGGGGAAGCAGGGTCAGAAGCTGGTCAGGCCAATCGGTTCGCGCCGCGACGAGGGCTTCGCAGGCCATCTCCACCAGCGTTTCATCTTCGACTTCCCGGAAAATAACGACCAGGTCTTTTGCCCCGGCCAGTAGCTGAGTCAACCGTTCGGGCGTCTGCGTTTCTCCGACCAACTGACCCAGTCGCCAGGTCAACAACCACAGGATGACCGCGGAGACCATGCTTTTTTCAGTGGATCGCTCCGCTTGAGCCCGGAATTCTTCGTAAAATCCGCGGAGAAGCTCGGGCGACACAGGGGTGCCCTTGCTCTTGGAGTCCTTGATGTACCGTTCGACGCATGCCAGTTGTGCCCACGGTTCGCGCAGCCGGCGAAACTCGGTGGCGACCTCGTCGTCGCCTCCGGCACGCGTCTCAAGGTAGCTGACGTAATAGGGTGATCGTCCCTCCAGTTTGAGATTCGGCTGTTTGCGGATCGCCGTGCGCGCCTTGGACCACCACTTGTCGTAGGCGTCGGCGGAAAAGACTTCGGGGACCAGCAGCGCCTCGAGTGCGATGGAGTCGATCTTGCCTCCGCGCTGCATGCACATGTCCAGAACGAACGAACCCGGATCCTGTTGAAGCCGCGCGACGAGCTGGTCGGGCGAAAAATGTTTGATGACCGCAAATTCGGTGGGGGAGGCTTTGCGATATCGATCCGCAAGCGTGACCGCGTCAAACTCTTCGCTCTCCTCGCCGTTGTTGACCGTAAACGTCCATGAGCCTGGATCGATCACCTCAACCCTGGCCGCCGTCTCGTCGTCGCGGGCGGTCAGGAAATCGCCCTCATGGAGCGACAAACTCACTTCCAAAGCCCTCAGCGCGCGTCGAACGGGCCGCCCGCCCGCCAACCCGGTCGCCTTCAAGAGTTCTTCGAGATGGTCGCGATCGGCATAGGTCGATCGGTAAAGCTCGGTGACCAGTTTGCGGAGCGGTGCGCTGTCGCCGATGGCCAGGAGAAACGCCGACGCCATCTTGACCGTCTGTTCAGGATCGTGAGAGTCGCCCAGCGTTTCCATGGCCGTGGTGACCAGCGTTTCGGCTTCCGGAGTCTTGCCCATTTTGGCCAGCTCGGCCAGCACGGTGTAGTAGGGCTGGAGATTCGACGGGGTGAGGCCTGGTGATTCCAGCAGCCGCAGCCACTCCTCTTCGACGGTTGAGGTGTTTCCGCTACCCACCAGCTTCACCAGTGATTCAGGTTGCATCGTGCAGATATGTCCCTTCTGTAAAACCAACGGCCCGCCCGGCCGCAAAATCGAATCGAGCCGCCCAGTATCCCATGATTCCGGCCCGTTGTCGAGAGAATGCGAATCCAAGTGATTGAAAAGGGTCCGTGACACTTCCGGCGGATTGCGTTCGACCCCGACAGGGGTCAAGGAATGTAGCCATGGGTGGAGCGATGTGCGCCGAAAGGTGGACATCGCGGAACCCGTGGTTGGCAAGCGTTCCTCTCGTTGCCGCCCTGAATGGGCGGAGGATCGCTTCCATTCCCAGATTCCTCCGCCCCGCCGGGGCGGGCCGATCTTCTTCGTCCATATTCCACGGGCTACAATCCTGCGCCTCTCCGAGGCGGATAAACGGCTCCGCCGGAAGCGTCACGGACCCGATTGAAAAGCGTCCGGCAACATAGAATGCCTCTACGATCTGGCTATATCGCGCCCCCGTCACGAGGTTAAGGCGTACAATGGATTTGGCCGACTCTGTAGAGTAGTCCAACGATGTGCCAAAGGAGTAAAAGTATGGGCTGGGAACAGATAGGGATTTTTGCGCTGGTTGCTGCCGCCGTCGTTATCTTTGTGATTTTCCGCAAAGGCGGCGGGTGAGGCTCGAAGGGATGCAGCTAGGCGTGCCCTGGCATCATGATGGCGAACCACGGACTTCGGTCCGCGCGGACGTTCAGAGCTCCGTGCCATGTTTTTGAACAGTGGCACAAGGTTCAAGCATAGAAGCGGGGGCCGCGCGTCCCTCCGGATCGCGCGACCCCTTTGTGATAGTTGGCTGGAATTGCCACCCGCAGGCAACTCCGAGAGAGTTTGAAATCTCAGATTTCAAATCTGAGATCGCCGTGGCAGTGCCTCGGCGTGGCATTATGACTGCGACTTTGTCTCCGTTGGCTTGCCGTCCTTGTTGTCGGTCGGTTTGGCAAGGTCGCCGGCCTTGACCTTCACCAGACGACCCTGATCGATGTACTTGGCGATTACCTGCTTGATCTGATCCTTGGTCAAACCCTGAATCTGTTGGTCGAGTCTCGCATGATAATCCATCGTGCGGCCGACAAACAAACCGTTGGCGAGCTGACCGGCCACGAACGAATCGCTGGCCATGTTGCTTTGCAGGTCCTGGGCCAGGCTCTTCTTGGCGTCGGCGAGTTCCTCGTCGGTCACGCCGTCCTTGCACCAATTGGCCAACTCTTCGAGCATCACGTCGTACGCCTTATTGGCGTTTTCGGTGGCGCAAATCCCATAGCCCATGAGCAAGGCGCGCTTGTCCAGATCGTCGGCGGAGAGGAACGAGCCGGCACCGTAGGATAGCCCTTCCTTCTGGCGAAGACGATTGAGCAGGCGTGACTTCGCGCTGCTTCCCAGCACGTGGTTGGCCACGTGCAGCGCCGGGTATTCCGGATCATCATCGCGCATTTCGATGCTCAGCCCCGCGCCAATCATGGCCATTTTCTTGTCGGCAGTGTAGATGATTTCCTCGCCGCTCTTGCAGTCCTTTCGGCAGGGTGTGGCGATACGGGCAAACTTCGCAGGCGACTTCCAGTTGCCCAGCAAGTCCTGAAGCGCGTTGTTCACCTGCGACTCATCGAAGTCGCCTACCGCAGCGAATTCGCCGGTCGAAGCGCCGTAAAGTTTATTGTAAATGTCCTTGACCTGTTCGATTGTGACGGTCTTTAGTCGCTCAATCGACTCGGCAATCGTAGGCACATACCGCACGTCATCGACAGGCCAGGGCGAAAGCCTGCGAAGCACGTTGTTGAACGCCAGCGCCTGCGGATCGCTCAACTGTTGCTCGTATTGGGCCAATTGTTCTTTCCTGAGCACGTCGAATTCGTCGGCGGGAAACACCGGATCGCGTAGGATTTCGGCGACCAATTGAAGGGTCGGAACGAGGTTCTCTCGCGTGGTTTCGATCGACGCGCTAACCGTGCCCGGCTCGCCTGCGAAGATGCCCACGCGGGCCTTGAGGCGGTCGAACTCGTCACGGATTTGCTGGTAAGTGTGCTTGGACGTGCCGCGCATGAGCATGGTCGGGACCAATTCAAGAGCAGTGGTTTTACCCTTGATATCGGCTTCAGAGCCGAAACGAAGAGTGAGTCTTGCCCGGACGGCCTTGCCTCGCGTGCCCTTGGAGAGCATCGCCATCTTCAAGCTGCTGGGCAGCTCGGAACGCTTGGTGCGCTTCTCGATGTTGGCGGGAGTGGCGTCGAAGACTTCGCCGGCGGTCATTTCCTCCGAACCCTTGTAATCCTTGACCAGTGCCAGCACGTCCGGGGTCGGAGGCACCGTCGTGCGGACCGGGTCTTTGGTCGGATAGAAAATACCCGAGGTACGGTTGCTTTGCATGAAGTAATGCGCTGCCACACGTTGCACGTCCTCGGTCTTGAGGGCTTTGATGCGGTCGCGGTGGATGAAGAAGAGCCGCCAATCGCCCATCGCCGCCCACTCGGACAGCTCGACGCCGATGCGGTCGCTGCGCGTCAGGTTGAGTTCAATCGCCTTGATGCGTGCAGCCTTGGCCCGGTCAACTTCTTCGGCGGTCACCGGCTTGGCGGCGAATCCCTCAAGCACTTCAACCATCTTGGCCAGCACCGGCTGCGGATCCTGCTCGACCCGCACTTCAGCGGTAAACTCAGCCACGCTCGGCTCGGTCCAGCCAAACGCATTCCCACCGACGCTGGCAGCCAATCCTGATTCGACCAGTGCCTGGTAAAGCCGTCCGGAAGGCTGATTGATGAGCACGTGTTCAAAGGCATCGATGGCCGGATAATCTTCATGCGAACCGGCGCAGGTATGATAGACCGCGGCAACCGCGCCCACGTCCCCATTGCGACGTAGAACCACCTGCCGCTCGCCATCCTGGACCGGCTCGACGGTGTATGTTTCCGAAAGTTTGCGGGTCGGACGCGGAATAACGCCGTAATACTTGGAGATCAGCCCCAGCGTGCTTTCCGGGTCGAATTTGCCCGCCACGACGAGCATGGAATTGTCCGGCTGATAGTACTTTTTGTAGAAAGCCTGCAAGTTTTCAATGGGTACGCGCTCGATGTCTTCCTTTGAACCGATCGTGCTCTTGCCGTAGTTGTGCCAGATGTACGCAGTGGACATCATCCGCTCGGACAGCACGCCGGACGGATAGTTCTCGCCCATCTCGAACTCGTTGCGGACCACGGACATTTCCGTGTCCAGGTCGCTCTTGCGGATGAAGCTGTTGATCATGCGGTCGGCTTCCATCTTCAGCGCGAAATCCAGATTCTCATCGCTGGCCGGGAGTGTTTCGAAGTAGTTGGTGCGGTCTACCCAGGTGCTCCCGTTGAAGCGGGCCCCGTGATCTTCCAGCACGCCCCAGATGTTTTCGTAGCTCGGCGTGCCCTTGAAGACCATGTGCTCGAGCAAGTGAGCCATTCCCGTTTCGCCCAGACCTTCGTGCCGCGAGCCGACGAAGTACGTGACGTTCACCGTGACGGTCGGTTTGGAAGGATCGGGAAAGAGCAAAACGCGAAGGCCGTTTTCATATTGGTATTCGGTGATACCCTCGACGCTGGTGATTTTCTTTGGGGCGGGGGCCTCAGCCCGCGCGACGATGGGTGCGACGGAAAAAACTCCCAGCAGGAGCACCCACTGTGCAAAAGAAAAACGCTTCCTCTTGGTTTCGCTCATGGTTCATTCCTTTCACAACCGACGACTTGGAATCTCAATGACGCATCCTCGCGCTGCGGCTTCTTGAAAGCGCACCCGTCGCATCAGGATATCACACCCCTTCCCAATGCACAATTGATCCGGCCGTATGAGGAATGTGAAATCACTGTGAGAAGTTGTCGGGCTCAGTGTCTTTGTTTGGAGCCCAATTCGGGAGGGGGAGGTTCTCTCCGCATCGCAATCCGAACCCCGAACGCGAGCTAGGGGCGGTACGAGCCGCGGAATTCAGTCCGCGTGGAGATACCGGCATCCTACACATTCGAAGTGAGGACCGTCGTCTGATTTGACCGCAACCCTACTGAGCTTCTACGAGATGAGCGTGACGACGAGGGGAGGTCGCCCGACCCGGCAGGGGAGCATGGAAAACCGGACCTACCTTGGAAGCGAAGTCAGTCCTGGGCGTAAACTCGAACTGGACGGCGCCTTCCTGCCAGTCCGTGTATTGCAACACCCATTCGCTGGCATCGGACGTCGTATCGGGCTCGTCCGACTCGTTCGCAACTGCCATTGCTCCAATGGAAAACAACTCTTCGTTCTCTCGAAATTGCATGGCTCACTCCTTTTTGCCGCCGATCGATGGCCCACAGGCTTAAGCCCAACTATCGGTCAACTTTGTGAAGAAGTTTTGAATGCTGCGCAAAAACCGCACAAGGAGCCTGAGATTCTCGTATGAACGAACTTCCCCGGACAAGAACCGAATCGTCGAGACACCTCCATTGCACGAGTCAGGTCGCCTGTATCCCAAGCGTGATGCCGTTTTTAATGTTGCCAGCCGGCCCCTTTGCGAAAATGTGCATTCCGCGTTTGCTTTGACCAATAATAGCGCCTATACACAAGTAGGATTCATACATTCCGTAGTACGCGTTCAGAGGGTGACGCATCGCCGTGGAGGACTTCGGCGGAAAACCCGAAATTCGACGTCTATCCACGACGACGCTGGATCGCGCCCGGATCAATTGGGTCGGTTCCTGCACGCCCCGGCGTTGGGCCTCTGAACGCACAGGAAAGCCCTTTCGCGTCACGACCTACCCGTACGTGACGCGGACGACCACAGCGCCGCATGTGTTCCCCCTCCGGACACATGCGGCGCGGCCCTTTCCAACGCTCCTGATCGCGCATTCCGCGCTGCGCACAGGAAACGGTGATTCAGTTTTTCAGAGCGTCAAGCGAGGCGGAGATGCGCAGTACCTACCGGCCCTGTTACCTTAGAAATTGATCTGGATGTCCGCGTCCGCGGCCAGTTGCCTGGCCTTGTTGATGGGAACCCACGGATCATCGCAGATCTTCGAAACCATCGGCCCGGTCAGCGATACGATGTCTATCACCGGGCTGTGTCCTTTGGCTAGCGCATCTTCGGGAACTCGGAACAAGCTGCCCGTATTGATGTTCACATAGGCACCCTGCTCATGGATTTCCCCAAAGGAAACTCGTGTGTACTTGCCTGTTCCATGCAGATTCGGTGCTTCCATTGTAGTTGGCATACATGCCTCCTTTCCGGACAAAGTAAGCGACCGCGCGCCGCCTCGCTTGGCAGAAGAGAATCTCCTTCCCATGCCCGTCCGAATGCACTTTCCCGTGCCCGCTCCGCGCTCCGGCTGCACGAGTATCAGAACTCCACCGGCAGTGGACATCGGAAATGGGTATTCATGCCTTGGTCCAAGGCAACCCACGGGTCGTCGCTGATTCGCCCGACGTGCATGGGAAGTCGCCGAGTGATCGCGACATGCGGGCAGGATTAAGTATGAAACATGCGGGCAGCAGAGTCAAACGAATCCGGAAAAACATTACAGATGCGCGACAATATTCGACAGAGGCTTGCGACTGGCCGGCACCCGATGAAGCCGGGCTCGGGCGTGCCATCCTCAACCTGCGATTTTGGTCGTGTGTCGAACCAGTAGAGTGACATTAGGCACGACGCATCGAAGACCGGGAAATGCGGATCATCGTATCCATGTCACGCCCCCTGGAGCGCTATCATTCGGGATTGTTCGAACGACGTTGAAACCGCTCGATTCGATAACGGATGGCGTCTCGCGAGATGCCCAGAATCTGCGCCGCCCGGGTTAGATTGTGCGATGAAAACTTGAGGGCCGCCTGAATGATCTGGGATTCAACTTCTTCGAGCGTGGGACAATTCTCGGAGAAATCCAGACGGATCGAAGTGGACCCCGGTATCTCAACGGCCACGTGCTCCTTGCCCTGGGCCTCCTGAAGATTCAAATGAATGGGTCGAATCAGCGGCCCGTCCGCAAAAAGCACGGCGCGTTCGATGGTGTGGGAAAGTTCTCGAACGTTGCCGGGCCAATCGTAAGCCCGAATGGCCTCGATCGCATCGGGACTGAAGTCCTCGGCCAGCGATCCCGATCGGGCGGCATGGACATGGAGGAAGTTCCTGGCCAGAACCTCCACATCGTTGCCGCGCTCCCGCAGCGGAGAAAGTTTGATGGTTACGACTCGCAACCGGTGATAAAGATCCTCGCGAAAATCGCCCTCCGCGCAGGCCTCATCGAGTTGCCGATTGGTGGCGGCAATCAGGTGAACGTCGATCTTTCGCTCTTGCGTTGCTCCGACAGGCCGTATGGCGCGCTGATCGATGGCGGTCAGGAGCTTGGCTTGCAGTGGAAGGGGCATGTGTCCGATTTCATCGAGGAAAAGAGTGCCTTTGTCGGCCAGCTCGAACAATCCGCGCTTATCGCTCCGCGCATCGGTGAATGCGCCCTTGACGTGACCGAAAAGCTCGGACTCCGCAAGGTGTTCACCGATCGCAGTGCAGTTCACATGCACAAATTGTGCGTCACGGCGCGGGCCGCAATGATGGATGGCTCGGGACACCAGGTCTTTACCGGTGCCCGTCTCGCCGGTGATCAGCACGCAGGGAGGCCGGTTCGACGCCACGGTGGGAAGCTCTCCGATCCGGCGAATGAGATTGCGGACTTCGCGGACGGCGGGCGATTCTCCAATGATATTGTCCACCGCGCTGGCCTGGCGTTCTCGTTCGCGGCGGTAGGAGAGCTCGCCGATCTCATGCTGCCGTCCCAGAATCCGGTCGATCGTGACGCACAGGAGGTGGAGGTCCAGCGGCTTGGAAAGAAAGTCAGCGGCCCCGGCCTTCATGGCGGCCACCGCCATGGCCACGTCACCGTGAGCGGTGATCACGATGCAATCCACGATGGGCTGCGATCGCCGCACCCGGCGCAACACCTCCAAGCCGTCCATCCCAGGCAGCCCGTAATCGGTCAGGACAACATGCGGACGCAGTGTCTCGATGATCTCAAGGCCTTGCTCGCCCGACGAGGCAATCGTCGCCTCATGCCCGGCCAACTGGACGGCGTCGCGAAGATTTCTGGCCAGAATGGGTTCGTCTTCGATAATCAGTACGATTGCCAAGGGTTGCTTCTCCTACGAAGATACGGATTGATTGTCTTCACCCGCCAGGTGGCGTCAATTGGATTCCGTGGTTGAAGCTCCAACTTGGGCTATGATGAGGCCAGAAGCTACCAAACCAGACCAAGATCAGACTGCTCAGCTAGAGGCGTCGTCGCCGCACGCACCGGGTCACAAGAACCTCCCGCACGGCGGAACCCGCTGGCAGTGGTACCATTACTATTTTGTGCTGGCCATCGTGGACGTGCTGGTCATGGCCGCCAGCTTCCTCCTTAATTATCGAACGACAAACTCCTATGAAATCGCGTTGCACAAGCTCTTCAAGACGCATGCCCGACAGCGGTCGATCGCTAATCTGCGATTGAGTGCCATGGAACTGAACGCACCGGGTAATGATGTTTTTGAAACCCGTGATATTGCCGGAGAAAAGGCCCGCTTTGAACGCCAACGCGCGGTCATTGCTGCGAAAATGAAGCAAACTAGAGAGTTTGCGCTTGATCTGAAAGAATTCCAATCCCATTTGAACAAGATGATCCACGCGGAGGAGAGAATCTTCGAATTGCTGGAGATTCACTCCTCTGCGGAAACCACCGACAAATCAGTCGATTTTCTGGAAGCAGCGTCTCGGTCCATGGCTTCTATGGACCGCCATCAATCCGCCGCCATTACCGCGCTGACCGAGATCGAACAGGGGTTCCTCATGAGCGTTGAGAGCCTGCTGCGCGAACACGGCAGCCGGATTCAGGGAAATGCCAAAATCGAACGGTTGTTCATTGTCCTGATTTGTCTCATTCTCATTGGGATGCTCTGGTACGGTCGCAAACTCCAGCGATTGAACGAAGAAATGGTGCTCCAGAACAAGCGGGCACACGATGAACGAATGGCCCGGCTGGCCGCGGTGGGCGAAGTCTGCACGGCGGTGGCCCACGGAATTCGCAATCCGCTCGCATCGATTTCCAGCTCCGCGCAGCTGGGTCTTGTGGGTGACGGTTGTTCGGAAGCGGCTCGGTCGCGAATGCAGGACATTTTGTCCGAATGTCGGCGTCTCGATGATCGCGTGACTCACCTTCTGAGCTTTGCCTCGTCCACCTCGACCATGAAACGGTCGTTCAACCTCAAGGACGTGGCCGAACAGGCCGTAACCGAATTGGCGCCCCGGTTTCACGACAGTGGGGTCAACGTGATCTTGACGTTCGCCACGTCCCCACTGATCCAGGGCGACCGCGAGCGAATGGTACAATGCATGATCGAACTGATGTCCAATGCCCTCGAATACGCACCGAGCAATAGTCAGGTTTCTGTCAGTTGTGATTCCAGTCCGGACCGCACCGGCTTTGTAGACATGCTCGTTTCCGATCAGGGGCCTGGAATTCCACCCAACCTGGCGGAAAAGGTCTTCGACCTGTTCTTCACCACCCGCCCGGGCGGTACAGGCGTTGGACTTGCATCTGTAAAATACACCGTCCATTCGCTCGGTGGCGAAGTTACGGTGGTGCCCAACGCCCGCATGGGCGGCATGATTCGAGTAACTCTCCCCGTTCGAAACTGAGCAATAAAAGGTGTCAGGATCATTCTCATCGGCCATTCCGCCGGTCACGAACTACAAACAAGGCATCCTGACACCTTTTATGCCCCGCTTCCGACATCCCGGACATTGCGGCTCCGCCGACACCTATATTTCATCGAACCGGCTCCGCGGTACACGACACAAGAATCGGAGGGAGTGAACGGTTACCTTTTCTCTTGCAAAGTCTCCCCAACCCGGTACCATTTCATCGTTCAAGTTGCCTCGCCCAACAATCACGCGGAGTATTCGTAATGTCGTCGCGTGGTGGTTTTGGTTGCAGTCAGTCATCACAAACCGAGGAAGGTCAAGCCATGAAACTGTCTTTGTATGCAATGCTGATTTCTTCCACGGTCGCGGTTTGCGCCAACGCCGCCGAAGTCTCATTCATCCCCGTTCGCGCCACGGGTGCCCACCAGATTATTGCCCCCAACAACATCTACATGGCCCAGGGAGGGCAGCGAGTCTATTTCGATTTCTTTGTATCCGGATGGGATCCTGATCTGGATGGTTCCCCTGCCATCAGGACGATTCAGGTGGCCACATCCGTCGGATCGTACGGCAATCCCTCCTCCCCAACTCCGCTGGCGTTTCCCGTTTTGACTTGCAACACCGCTCAGCAATGCCGGGACGCTTTTGACGCGCCGGGGATGAATTGCGACTCGTTTCATGCACCCGCATGTCAGGGGCCGGTGGACTGCTGCCAGGCTTTTTTCATCGATACAACAAGACCCGATTGGATATTGCCTGAAGGTATGGATGGCGTTTGGGCGGTTGACACCCAAGGATCTCGAGCAGGGGTGGCTACATATCCGGGAGACGCGATATTCGATGATGGCACTCGCAAGTACATATCCTCCCTGGTATTGGACGTTCCCGCGGACGCCTTTGGGGAATTTACGCTCACCTTCCGCGAGAATGAGACTTTTATTCAGGATGATAGGCCGCCGCCCAACAACAATGTTCCCATTACGTCGTTCGTGCCGGCCAAAGTGTTCATCGGCGTTCAGCCCAGCGTGGAATACCCCATCAAGCCTCGATATTTCTCCTTCACCCCAGGCGGCATCGGTGATCCCCATGGATACGCCGTGCGATTGACTTCGTTGCACCATCCCACACGGGGTACACCTGGGTCGCCCTATCAAACGGCTGACTTCAGCGGATTCGAAGGGCAAATTCGCTGGCTGGGGCCGCCCGTTCCCTATGTGATCGCCGAGGCCTCCCCGACACAGACGTTTACTGCTTCGAAAGTGCAGTGTGATCCTTATTTTGCCGCCGATGAAGTCTGGCCTGCGACTTCACTTCTTTATGTTCTTGGGGCCGAGGTGATTCCGGATTCGCTCTACGAAGTGAAAATGCTTCGGGCCGATTGCATCGATTTTGATGTCTGCGGGTTGAGTGTGGGCAGCTTCCAAACCGGTCGCTGGGCCGATGTTGTGCCACCCTTCGAAATCAATGCGCCGGGGTCGCAGCCCGACATCGGTGATATCAGCGGTATGGTGGAACGATTCAGGAATTCCTTTGGTTGTCCCAGCAAGGCCCAGTCCCAGCTCCAACCCAATATTCCAGACCCGTCGCGCAAAGTGAATTTCTCGGATATTTCCAATGCAGTGAACGCGTTTAGAGGCTTCGCCTATCCATATGCAGGCCCGTCGCCTTGCCCCTAAGCGAAGCGAAAAGACAGTCCGGAGGCTGGCCCAGCTTCGCCGTTTGAACTTGGGATCGTGATTTTCTTGCCTTTTCGCCACCCACTTTAATTCGCCTTTCTTGTTTCGCCATTCGCCATCCAATTGTGCGCGCGCCACATGTTATTAGAGGCGTAGTGGCGGATGGTCCGCGCGCACTGGGAATCCGCGCGTCGCTGGCGAAAAGATGGAGCGAACTGGGAAATGAAAATTACGGAACAAAGCGATTTGAAAGATCCACTTTACCGCAATCGCGCCACAGCGAAGTCCACTCCAATGACCGAAATGAAAAGTGAAGGAGCGAACCCATCCTTCAACAAAAACCCGCGTTTCCAGGCTCCAATCGCCGTTTTCACCCCTTCGTCTAACCCTTCATCCAGCCTTCGCGGAGCCTTCGTCTCCCCTTCGTGCTGCCTTCGGTTCAATTACCCGGAACCCCAAAGTCGATCCCGGGGCCCCAGTTCAATGACGCTAGACCGAGACTTCGGCGAGTTCGCGGCGGTGGAAGAGGAGGATGGCCAGGCCCAGGATGATGATGGTCTTGATCATGGCCAGTTCGGCGACGGCCTGGAGGACCCAGACGAGGCTGACGTTGCGGCCACTGACCAATTCTTCGATGGCGTCATAGCGGGAAAAGTCGGGGACCACCCAATAGACGGCGTTGAAGACCATGAAAACGGCTTGGACGATGAATTCCTTGGCCGACGTGAACATACTCACCTGATCCGCGGAGGCCATGTCGAGGGCGTCGATGAGGAAGCCGCGCATTCCCGCAAGCACATAGACGGTGAACGACACAAGGCAGGCGACGGGGAAGGAGAAGACGGTGACGGCCAGCACGGAGACCGCGGCCAGGAACATGAGCTTGCAGAACATGAGGACGAGCAGTCGGAACAGATTTCCCTCGAAGGATCCGACAGTGAAGAGAATCTCGACCGGATCGGAGGCGCGAAACTCGATCACGTTGGGCCAGGTGGGTTCGTCGGGATTGGTATTGAGGTTATAGAAACGGACTTTGAGGGTGTGGTCCTGTGCCACTGCGTCGGCGGAGGCGCGGAGGGTGTGATAGCGTCCCACCATGTGTCGCACCGAAGCCTGGTAGACGGGCGTTCCTTTGAATTGGTCGCCGAGCTGCCACACGGCGCGGAAAATTTCGTCGGGGGGATACTGGCTGACCTCGGTCTTGTAGCGAAGCTGGATGGAGTTTTCGGGGGAGCGATCGACCAGAATGTTCTGAAATTCGAACGTGCGATTGTTCTGTGGTCCCACCACCCGCCAGCGGGCCTCATACTTGGCTGCGAGGCGGCGCTTTTCTTCGGCAGTGTCAAAGTTGGGGCGGTCGGCGTACATGCCCCCTTCGAGGTTGTTTTGAAATTCCAGTTCGGCGTCCTCGGAGAAATCAGGGATGATCATTTTGCCGGCGTGGCGGGCGACGAGGACTTCGTTTTCCAACTCGGCGGCGTCGAAGCGCGGCTCGATCGGCGGGTGGGTCCGTTTGATGTAGTGAACCATGCCGTACACGGCCAGCCCTGCGCCCGCGAGAAAGACGGCGTTGAGCAGCGTGATGCCCAGCCATTTGCCCACGACGTATTCCCACCGGGCGATCGGCTTGGTGGCGACCAGGTAAATCTGATGGCCGGTCATGTCGTCGGAGATGGACCGCGAGAGGAAGATGGTGAGCATGCCCAGCAGCAGGCCGGTGCTGGCCAGACCGTAGGTCATAAAGCTCTGGACCGCGCCGGTGAGCGACGAGTCGCCGGAGACGGAGAAGGGGAGGCCCAGGACGACCATGGCGATGAGCAGCACGAAAACCAGGGCGATCTTCATGCGGACGCCTTCGGCGATCATCTGTCGAGCCACTGCCCAGATGCGAGTCACCGCTTGGTAGCTCCCTTGGCCGTGTCTTCGTCATCGGGCTTGTTCAGAAGCGAGTCGATGACGGCGCGGTCGGCGGCGGGGCGCTCGCGCGAGCCATCCGACTTGCGTGTTGGAGGCGTTGCTGCGGCGGGGAGGGCTCCGCCGTCCGATGGTTTTTCGGCGGGGCGAGATAGGAGGTTATCTATGAATTCGCGCTTGATCGGATCGGGCTTGGGCGTCATCGGCACCGGTTGCACTCTTTCCGTTTGGCGTGAGGCGACCACCAGTTGATCGACGACGCCGCGAGTGGGTTCGGTTGCTTTTTGCAGGAAGTCGGGAATCGCGCCGCCCTTTCGCGCGCCGTAGGTTCGCAGATTCGCGGTTTGGGCTTCTTCGACAATCTTGAGGAAGAAATCCTCGAGCTTGACGCGGGGATGCGAGACTCCGACAACCTCCTTGGCTTCGAGTCGCCGTATCAAAGCGCGGACTTCCTGAAGCGTGTCGTCGCTGAGCGTCGGCGCAGTGATTTGGGTGACGTCTTTTTGTGCCAGCAGGTCGGACATTCCTCCGGCCGCCCGCTCCTGGCCGCCGTAGAGAATGGTCACGCGGTCGCACACGTCTTCGACGTCGGCAAGGATGTGGCTGGAAAGCAGGATGGTTTTTCCCTTGCGGCCCAGTTCGCGGATGACATCTTTGATCTGCCGCGCACCGATGGGGTCCAGGCCGCTCGTAGGCTCATCGAGGATCAGGAATTCCGGATCGTTGATGAGCGCCTGAGCGAGTCCGATGCGGCGGGCCATGCCCTTGCTGTACTCGCCGATGCGGCGGCGGGCCTCGTGGCGCAGGCCGACCATGTCGAGCAAGCGCTCCGTGCGATCGCGGCGGATGCGAGCGGGTAGATGGAAGAGGCGACCGAAGAAGTCCAGCGTTTCGTGGGCCACGAGGAAGCGGTAAAGGTAGGACTCTTCGGGGAGGAATCCGATGCGGCTCTTGACCGAAACGTCGGTCGGCGGCTTGCCGAAGACGGAGATGCGGCCTTTGGTGGGGTATAGCAAACCCAGCAGCATCTTGATGGTGGTCGTTTTTCCGGAACCGTTGGGGCCCAGCAGGCCGAAAATTTCCCCAGGGCGGATTTCGAGGTTCAGGTCTTTGACGGCCTCGACGCGCGGACGCTTCCAGAAGTCGCGGAAGGTCTTGCCCAATCCGGCGGTCTGAACGACTGGTTGATCTGAGGCGTGCGTCATGGAATCATCAACTCAGCTTGCAGAATACATTTGAATGACTCTACCCTCACCCCAACCCTCTCCCTGATAGGGAGTGGAGGAATACCGTCAGCCGTCATCGGGGCCAAGGGGGACGAGTTTATCCGGTCGAAGCTTTTTGGGGTCGAACTCCTTGGTCTGAAGCTTTCTGGCTTCGTCGATGCGGGTCTGTTCCGGGTCTAGCGGCACATGCAAGCGAAACTGACTCTTGCCCGGCCGGTACATCTTGGTCACTCCCGGATAGCGCAAGATGGATTCGCGGGTTTGTTCCCACAGTCGCCCCACGAGCAGCTGGGGATTCCTTTCATATTCGGGCACCAGTGTGCTGTATAATTCAACGTCGGCCTTCATCTGGCCGACGGCAACGGCCTGATACGCCCCCGCGTCCTTGATCATGCGACCTGCATGTCCTTCGACTTTCGTGGTCAGGAGTGTGTCGAGTTCCGCGCGAAGCGAGTCCAGGGGCTCGTTCTTTTGTTTTGCAACCTCGGTGGCATCCAGTAATTCAATCACGCGAGCATGGGCAGCACCGGCGGCTTCGTTCAGTATTGTGGTTCTCTTTTGTTCCGCGTCGCGAATACGCGATTGCTTGGCGTTCTCGGCACGCTGCGTGTTGTCGAACGCATCGCGGACGGGAATGGGTGGAGTCGGTTCGAACATTTCGACGCGAACGACTTTCAATCCGCTGGTCAACTCCGCGAGCCGGTCATTGGTTCGCAACACCATCTCGCTTTGCACGTAATCCACGCGGGTGCGAATCAACTCCTCGGCGGTGAGTTCGCCGGCGATTTGAATGCCGGAAGTTTCCACCATCAGCCGGATCAGATCTTCCGCGGCTTCAAGCTCTTTGGTCATGATCGTGGAAATATACGCCCGCACGTCGTCGATTTTATAGGTGACCTTCCATTGCACGTGCACCAGGCCGCCGTCGGAGGTGACCAGTGCGCCGTCCAGGGCGGGATGAAGCCCGTCCCCGCTCCGAATGATCATCGCAAGCGGCTTACCCTCCTCTTCAGGCCTGCGCATGAAGGTGTGGCTTTTGACTTTCAGTTCGTTGCTCTTTTTGGTGGGCAGCGGAATGATCTCGTCGATGGGATAGGGAAGTGCCCAGGTCAATCCCGATTCGATCGTATTGGGTTCAAGGCTCCCCATGCGCAGCTTCAATGCCTGTTCATGGCTATCCACGCTGCGCACATTGGAGAAGAGATACAAAACGACGAGCAAGAGCATGATCGCCTTGAGAATGCTGAAGCTCGATCGGAGCGCTTCTGCGAGCGATTGATTCGCAGCGTCCAGCGGCTCCTCGGACAGTTCAGGATTGCGATGTCCATGATGGTCATGATCGTGGTCATGGCCGTGGACGTGATGATGGTCGTCGTGTTGGTGCACGGTTAGTCCTTCTTGGGCGAGGTGGCCGCGGCGTTGGGTTTTTCAGCGGGGGCAGCACCCACATTGAGATCATCCGGGGCCGAACCCGGCTTGACACGGGCCCTGGCCGCGACATCGAAAACATCCCAAGGCGGCTCGCTCGCATCCAAAATCAAGGTGGTTCGTTCCCGGAGGGCTTCGGCCACCGTACGCAGCTTGTCGAGGAAAATCCGCAACTCCGGGTGCTTATTGAATTCTTTGTAATACACGCCGACGACGCGTTCGGCCTCGGCTCTGATGGTGCCTACCTTTTCCTCGGCCGCGGCGAGAATCCGCGACTGCGCTGCTGATGCCTCGGCGAGTATGTCGTTGGCTGTGGCGTCGCCCTCGGCAATGTAGCGGGCGGCCTTGGCCTGTTCATGGGCCTTCATGCTTCCGAAAATGGTGCTGGTGACGGACTGCGGCAGACCAAGCTTTTTGATGCCGAAGCCCACGACTTCAATGCCGTACTCATCGGACGCATCCTTGGCCACTGCGGTTTCGATCTCCCGTTCGATTTCGCGTAATTTGCGTCGGGCGGGATCGGTGGTGACCAATTCGTCGAATGTGTGATTTCCGGCGACCGCCTGACGCTGGGTGACGATCGTCGTGCGGAGCTTTCGCTCACCGTCGAGTTCACCTCCGGGGAAATTGGTGTGGAATTTCGACGGATCGGTGATCTTCCACAGGGTGAAAGTCGTCAGCAACAGATTTTTGCCGTCCCTGGTTCGCGTTTCTTCGGTTTTGTCCTCCAACGTTCGAATGCGCTTGTCGTACACGACCACATTCTGGACTGGCGCCGGCCATTTCAAGTACAGGCCCGGCTTGGTGAGCGCCTCTTTGGCCGGACTGCCCCAGGTCTTGCGGATGGCGACTTCCGTGAAACGAACCTGGAACGTACACATGTAGAGGACCAGCACGGCCGCCAGGAATGTAGCCGCGACAATGGTTCCTATGTTTTTCACGGTCGTACTCCAGCTACGCAGACTGCGTCACCATTCACATGCTTCCTCCACCCCTGCCGGGGTGGGGTCATAAAACCGACTCGAATCCACGGGTTGCGCTTCGCTCCACTCTTCGGGCTTCCGCCTTGGTCGCCCTCAGCTACCCGCCTTGGCCCCGCAGGGGCCACCATTGCGCCAAATAATGTCATTACTTCCCTTTGCTGATGCCTTCGTCCAATACCCGATCCAGCCCGCCTTGTTCGCTGGTTTCGTATTCGACAATCACGTTGGAGGGATCGCCCACGATCAAATATTTACGCACATCGCTTAGGTCGCGGTACATTTCCAGAAATTTGCGCTGCCGGAATAGATCGGGGGCGACGCTATAGGCGGCCACATCCGTGCCGAATGCTCTAGCTTTGGCTGCCGCCTGAGCCACCCTTTGCGTCGCTTCGGCCTTGGCCCTGGCCATTTGCGCGGCGGCTTTTCCGCTCAGAGGGGGGATCGCTTTGCCTGAATTTCCCAGCAACAAGTCTTCGACTTGTTGATCGGCCTCCGCCAGTGCTACTGGAGGCTGGGTTTCCTGATTCCTCAATGCGTCGCGCTTCTCAATGGCGTCATTCAGTGCCCGCGCGCGCGATTCTGTTCCCGCCACAGAGATCAATATCTTTCGAGCTTCGCCTTCGGCCACTTCGATGGTGGCGGCGCGCTGCGTCTGGGCGTTGACCACGGACAGAAACGTCTGCGCGACGTCGTCCTTGGCGGGGGGATGGGCATCGCGAATACCTGCGAAAACGATCTCGATTCCGATTTTGAGTTCGTCGAGCTTCTCTTGCAATTGGCCTTTGAATTTTCTGTTAAACTCGGAGCGCCCCGGTCCCATGAGAGTGTCGATATCGGTGCCGGCCGCGAAGTCGGAGAGCATCTGGTATCCGATGCTTTCCATAAGGCCCACCGGGTTGCTGTAGTTGTGCAAAAACTTCACCGGGTCACTCACGCGATAGGAAATAGGCACGGACACCATCAACAAGCTCACCGCAACACTTTGCGTATCCTCCTTCGAGGAACGCTCGCCCACCTTCGTCGGAGACGCCGCCGCTTCTCCTTCCGTGTGCCCAGAGCCCACCAGCAACATAAGCTCCGGCGAGTATTCGTGCTCCTCGGTCCAGACAATAGCGTCCTTCGGATGCTCGTCGATTTTGCCGCTCACTTCCCCCAGCACCGATTCACGAATGTGCAGGGCCGGCGCGCGATGGACGATGTCCACGGGAAATGGCAGCTTGAGGTGCAAGCCCGGTCCGAGCACGGTTGGCGGATCGGTGGTTGGTCTGCCGAAACGTTCGACCACGACGGCCTCGCCTGCGTCCACGATGACGATGCTGGTCAGGGCCAGCACGATCATCGCGGTGCATACGACGATCGGTAGAAGCCATTGCTGCAAGAGCTTGTAAAACCATGTGGAGCTGACTTCGAAGCCAAACTGATAGTTGATGGTCTCGGCAATCGACCTGGCGATACCGCCCGGATCGGCGATCAAGGCGAGTATTCGACTGTCGAAGGAGGGACGCGGCACGACGCCGGCGGTTCGTGGCCGGTAAAAATCCAATACGAAGTTGACGGCCAGTTCGATGCCCACGAGCAAGAGTGCGACGCGGATGACATAAGCGATGAGAGGTTCGGCCCAGGCGATATTTGACCCCGCTCCGAGTGCGATGGCGAGGGCCAGGCAAAACACCGCGTTGCCGGCCATGAAGCTGCCGCCGGAGTGCAGCAAACGGAACGATGGAATTCGCGAAAGTGCAACGCTGTAATGGGCACCGACAAATGAGCAAAACCCAATGACGATAACGAACCACATCAGCATTGTGGGGTTGTCGGTTCTCCGCACACCCGTTGCGGAGTCCCAGGCCTGTCCGAGTGTCCACGGCCAAAACAGGAATTGTCCGACGATGAGTAGGAGCGCCACAAACACCGTGGTGCCCGGCAGCATCCATTTCACCATCCAGCGAAGCCGGTTTCGCTCCAGCAAGAGCGCCTCGTCATCCACCTCAAAAATGGAATCGGACGCTCCGGCTTCGCGGGCGTGCCGCAACTCGGCCGTCTCCAACTCCTCGGCGCTCACGCGACCAAGCTGTTTGAAAATAAGATATAACACCCCCCAGATGGGGAGGGCGGCAAACATCCATCGGGCGAGGGCGATGATGGCATCCGACTTAGACCAGATACCCAGAGCCAGCATCGCGCCGAAGGAGACGAGTTGGAGGAGAAAACCCAGCGCCGCAACATGTCGTGCGCGGCGGTCGCTGGTGACGTTGGTCTGGCTCATGCTTTCTTAACTACCGCTCTTATTCAACGAACCGATTGTTTGCACGCTCGTATCAAAAAGAAGTCCGATGCTTGGCGATCGAAAACGCAAAGCTTACAGTAGACGCCCAAGAGTGCCAATGCGTGCCGCAAACGTGGGCTGATGAACCGACTGCAATGTTCCAACGACTCTACACCCTCGCAGCCAACACCTTCGTCGAGACGATTCGGCAGCCGATCTACGGCGTCATCCTGCTGGTCACCGCCGGGCTGATGATATTCAATGTTTCGCTGGCCGCCTTCACCCTCGATGACGACGACAAGCTCCTGCTTGACCTGGGACTCTCTACGCTGCTGCTGAGCGGTTTGTTCTTGGCCGCGTTCAGTGCGGCCGGGGTCATCAGCCGCGAAATCGAGAATAAGACTGTCTTGAGCGTGATCACCAAGCCGATCAGCCGGCCTGTGTTCATTTTGGGTAAGTTTTTTGGACTTTTGGCGGCGCTGGTTGTCGCCTTCTACCTTTGCTTCCTCGTTTTTGTTTTGGCACAGCGGCACGGGGTCCTGCAAACCAGTACGTCGCCGTGGGACTGGCCGGTGCTGGTTTTTGGGTTCGGTAGCTTGGCGGTGGGATTGCTGGCGGCGGCCTTTTGCAACTATTTTTACGGGGCAGATTTTCCGACGACGGCCATGGCGTTTGTAGGCCCGCTGCTGACGCTTGGCGTGGTTCTTGTTGGCAAGTTCAGTGAGAAGTGGGAGGTCATTCCTTTTGCCAGCAACTTTGTCGGCGGACAGGTGATCATTGCGGCGTATCTGGTGATGCTGATTGTGATCGTGATTGTGGCCGTCGCGGTGGCGGCGTCCACTCGGTATGGGCAGCTCGTCACGCTTATGATCTGCACGGGGGTGCTGGGGCTGGGAATCGTCAGCGACTATGCCTTTGGTCGCAAAGCGGCGGACTCCTGGCTCGCTTCGACCGCCTATCACCTTGTGCCCAACGTTGGACCATTTTGGGTACTGGAGGGATTGCAGGCCGGCACCGCCGCCACCATCGTCCCGTGGAGTTACGTTGGCTACACCACCGCCTATGCCGCGTTGCTTACGATCGGGATTCTCTCCGTGGCCGTCGCTCTCTTCCAGACTCGCGAGGTGGGATAATTTATCGCGGTACAGGCGGTACAGATTGACTCGTTCGCAGATTGGCCGCATGTGCCGCGAAGGCCACCACGGTGACAACCAAACCAGAGGCGATGCCGTAGACGCCGAAAAATGCCCGCCGGTCGTACGCGTCGGTCCCGCTCCGGGTGGCCTCCAATAATCTATCGAGGCCCAATCCGTGGGGGAGGATAATCATTCCGACCGCAATGGCGACCATGCCCAGCGCGGCCAGCTTGAGCCACGGCGACGATCGCCGCGCCGCACCACTGGCCCGCAGTCCGCTGTGTTGAAATCCATACGAGGTGTAGACGGACATACCGAGGACGAGCCAGCCGACGAATCTCCACCAGGATGCGGGGGGCAAATAGTAGATCAGTCCCAGGCAAGAGGCGGCTCCAAGTGACGGCAATAGAAACGAACCTCCCGGCACCCGGAACGGGCGGCGTCTGTGCGGATCACGCACGCGCAGAATCATGATGCCGACGCTTACGAGAACGAAGGCAAAAAGGGTGCCGATGTTGGTCAGGTCCACCATCTCGTCGATGCTGGAAAAAGAGGCGAGGATTCCGACGATCAGGCCGGTCATGATCGTGGTCACATACGGCGTGCGAAAACGAGGATGGACTTTTGCAAACGGCGCGGGGAGCAATCCGTCGCGGGCCATGGCAAAAAAGATGCGCGGCTGGCCCATTTGAAAGACCAGTAGGACGGCCGTGTGGGCGACCACGGAGCCGAAGGCAACAATGGCCGAGGCCCAATTGGCTTGTGGAGCCACATGGTTGAGTGCGAGCGTGAGCGGTTCGGCCTGCTCCGTGGCTAAACGTGTGCGGAGTTCGTCGTAGGGCATGATGCCGGTGAACACCGCGGCAACGGCGATGTAAATGATCGTGCAGATGATGAGCGATGCGATGATGCCGATAGGGAGGTCGCGCGAGGGATTGCGCGTTTCTTCCGCGACCGTGGACACCGCGTCGAAGCCGATATATGCGAAAAACACCACGGCGGCACCGGCCAGGGTGCCGGTCCATCCGTTGGGCTGGAACGGAGTCCAGTTTTCCACCATTTTGCCGGGCGAGACGAAATAGAACGCCAACGCCACAAAAAACGCGAGTACGAGGATCTTGATGCCTACCATGACCGCGTTGAAGCGCGCGGATTCTCGAATGCCCCACACCAGCACCGCCGTAATGGACATCACGATGATGAAGGCGAGCACGTTGCACACGATGGGAACGCCAAAGATGTGGGGAGCGCTTTCGAGGAGCCCGGGAATTTTGGCGGCCGTTCGATAGTCCACCGCCAGCCATTGTGGAAAGTGGATTCCAATATCCTTGAGGAACGTGCGAAAGTAATTAGCCCAACTGATCGCCACGGCCACGTTTCCGATGGCGTATTCGAGGATCAAGTCCCAGCCGATGATCCAGGCCACGAACTCGCCCAGGGTTGCGTAGGAATACGTGTAGGCCGACCCTGAGATTGGCACCATGGAGGCGAATTCGGCGTAGCATAGGGCGGTCAGCCCGCACACGGCGGCAGTAATGACAAAGGACAATGTTAGAGATGGGCCTGCGCCCAATCGTGCGGCATCCCCTGCAGCGGCAGTACCAACGGTCGCGAAGATTCCCGCCCCGATGATGCCGCCGATGCCCAGGAGCGTGACATGAAACGCGCCGAGCGAGCGACGCAGCGAAGTCTTTTGATGGTCCGCGGTGGCCAGGATCGCGTCGAGACTCTTGGTGCGGAACAATCCATTCGCCATGAGCGGTTCAATCCATCGCGGTTAAAGGGCCTTTGGTGGTGCCAGGCGTCTGGCCGCCCGTGGACGCTAAGGTGGCCGGAGCGTACCCAAGGGCTTTCGGTGCGGCAAGGCGTAGGGGGAGTTCCGCATTGCACGGTACGGCCTTGGTGGCCCTGGCTTTGACTTTGCCCGGCTGCCCGTATAATGAGCGTGTGTCGCTAGGTGTGCTCGCCGGCGTGGCGGGCTGAGAGAGTGCCTACGAACCTGATCAGGCAGTTTTCGCGGCGGAGCCCGGAGACGACCTGCGGAGGGAAGCGACGATGCACCTCGTCAACATTAAAGTTCAAAATTCAAAGCTCGAAGAATCCGTCGCGACGATTTTTTGCATCTTGCATTTTTTGAACTTTGAATTTCAAACTTTAACATTGGAGTTCTAACATGCCGACCACGACGAAGCCGAAGCATGCTAAGATAAAACAACCCGCCCTGACCACTACGGGTGCTTTCACCGGCTCACGAAAAGTCTATGCATCCGGAAAGATCCACAAAGACCTTCGTGTTCCCATGCGCGAAATCACTCTGACTCCGACGCAGGTTACACACGGCGCGGGTCGAGGCGCCGGGAACGGACCCGCAGACGCAAACCCGCCATTGGTTGTTTATGACACGTCCGGTCCGTACACCGATCCGGACGTAGCGATTGATTATGCACGCGGGCTGTCGCCACTTCGGAGCCAGTGGATTATCCAGCGCGGAGATGTCGAATCAATCGACAATCAAATTCTACGCGCCAAGCCCGGTCGCAATGTCTCGCAGATGCACTATGCACGAAAGGGAATCATCACTCCCGAAATGGAATTCATCGCCATCCGCGAATCGCAGCGTTGCGATGCCTATCGCGAACTCGTCGCTAAGCAGCATCCAGGCGAAAGCTGCGGGGCCGCGATTCCGCGCGATATTACGCCTGAATTTGTCCGCGACGAAGTCGCCCGAGGCCGGGCGATCATCCCCGCGAATATCAACCACCCTGAATCAGAGCCGATGATCATTGGCCGCAATTTTCTCGTGAAAATCAACGCCAACATCGGCAACTCGGCTCTCAGCTCCTCGATCGACGAGGAAGTCGAAAAAATGGTCTGGGCGATTCGATGGGGCGGCGACACGGTCATGGACCTCTCGACCGGCACGAACATTCACGAAACGCGCGAGTGGATTCTCCGCAATTCGCCCGTGCCCATCGGCACCGTGCCGATTTATCAGGCCCTCGAAAAAGTAGGCGGCAAGGCCGAAGACCTGACTTGGGACATCTTCCGCCAGACGCTCATAGAGCAGGCCGAGCAGGGGGTTGATTACTTTACGATTCATGCCGGCGTGCGGCTTCGTTACGTACCTCTGACCGCGAAGCGCGTGACAGGCATCGTCTCTCGCGGCGGCTCGATTCTCGCCAAGTGGTGCCTCGCGCACCATCAGGAGAATTTTCTGTACACGCACTTCGAGGACATCTGCGAGATCATGAAGGCGTACGATGTGGCGTTTTCGCTGGGTGACGGCCTGCGGCCCGGCTGCATCGCTGACGCCAACGACGCCGCACAGTTCGGCGAGCTCGATACGCTGGGCGAGCTGACCCAGATCGCGTGGAAGCACGACGTGCAGACGATGATCGAAGGCCCCGGCCACATCCCCATGCACATGATCAAGGAGAATATGGACCGGCAGCTCGCCGTCTGCGGAGAGGCCCCGTTCTACACGCTCGGCCCGCTCACCACCGACATTGCCCCCGGCTATGACCATATCACCAGTGCGATCGGGGCGGCCATGATCGGCTGGTTCGGGACGGCCATGCTGTGCTATGTGACGCCCAAGGAGCACCTTGGCCTGCCGGACCGCGACGACGTTCGCGAGGGCGTGATCGCGTACAAGATCGCCGCCCACGCAGCCGACCTGGCCAAGGGGCATCCGGGCGCGCAGCTACGCGATGATGTATTGAGCAAGGCCCGCTTCGAATTCCGCTGGGAGGACCAGTTTAACTTGTCGCTGGACCCCGACCGGGCCCGGGAGTACCACGACGAAACGCTCCCGCAGGACGGAGCGAAAGTCGCCCATTTCTGCTCCATGTGCGGCCCGCAGTTCTGCTCGATGAAGATCACCCAGGACGTCCGCGACTACGCCGCCAAACTTGCCGTCAGCGAATCCGAGGCTATCGAAATTGGGTTGGCCGCCAAGGCAGATGAATTCCGCGCCGGAACCAGACAATGATGAAGAACTATCAAACCCAGTGGGCAGGCCAATTTGGTGCTGCACACGAGCTTGCGCGACGCGGTTATTTGGTAACATTTACAATTGGAAACGCGCCAGCGGCTGATCTGCTGTGCCAAAGCTCAGGCGGGGCGACGTTCTCTGTCCAAGTCAAGGCCAGTCGCACAAAGGCGGATTTTCTATACGGAGAGTCCGTCTTGAAAGATATTCCAAACCTCCACTTCGTATTCGTCTTTCTCCCGGCGATTCCAAGTCCGCCGGAGTTTTTCATTTTGAACAATGAGCAGTTCCACCACGCTCATGAGGAGTATCGAGGCCTTCTCAAGAAAAAAGAAGAAAAACGGGGCAAACCCTACGCCCCCTATTCATTAGGGATCAAATATGACATAGTCGCTCCATTTCGTGATGCTTGGTACAACCTGCCGCAATAATGAAGAGGAACTAAGGCTATGAACTGGCAAGAACGAATCAAAGTTGACCCCAACATCTGTCACGGCAAGGCTTGTATCCGCGGAACTCGTGTGATGGTTACCGTGATTCTTGACAGCCTTGCCGCTGGCGAGTCCGCCGAGGAAATTGCAAAGGCATTCCGCGTGAATCCGGATGATGTTCAGGCTGCGCTCTTGTATGCCGCCGAGTTGGCCAAAGAACGAGTCATTCCTTTTTCTATTGCCGGCTGATGCATTTTAAGACTGATGAAAATCTGCATCCAGAGGTCGCTGACCTCTTACGTGAATATGGGCACGATGTCTGTACGGTTTGGGACCGGGGCAGGGCAAGGCGGACAGCCAAATCGCAGAGGCATTACGGCAAGAGAAACGAGTGCTCATTACGCTCGATAAGGATTTTGCCGACATTCGAACCTATCCACCGCAGGACTGCGCAGGATAGATCGTCTGTCGCCTTTCCTTGCAGAACCTTGCGAATGTTCTGGCTGTTTTTCATCGTATCCTGCGTTGGCTCGATGTTCACCCTCTCGAAGGGCGATTTTGGATCGTTGAAGAATCCGACCTTCGAATTCGAGGCGGTAATGAGTAGCAACGAGATTCAAGATCACTCCCAGCACGGTCTGATCCGCGACACCGATCTTTTTTCGATAGCGTAAAAGATACTCACACGCTGAATGGATTTACGGCGGGCAGAGCCCGTCCTACAAACCTCACTCAGCTTCGCCCCAGAGGGCGGGGGGCATGAGTTGGGGGCGGCCGTCGCGGCCTACGCAGGCCAGCGTGGTGGAGGCGTCGCAAGTGTGCTGGGCGTCGCGCTCGATGTTGTAGGTATGATCGACGCGCGTGCGGGTGACGCGGGCCACGGTCACGGTTACGCGGGCGAGGTCGTCGTAGTGGATCGGAAGCACATAGCGGATGGCGGCCTTGTAGACGACGAAGAAGCAGCCCTGAGCTTCGAGGTCGCGGTAGCGGAATCCGTTCATGCGGAGTCGCTCGGTTCGGGCCTGCTCGAAGTATTCCCAGTAGCGGGCGTGGTGGAGGTATCCCATGGCGTCGCACTCGGCGTAGCGGACGCGGACTTCGATGGTGGTGGATTCGCCGGGGTTGCCGAGGGAGGTGGACATGGCAGGAAAGTTACCGGCGAAATGTCCAAATGTGCAAGAGTTCAATATTTCAAAAGTTCAAGGGGTGGCCCATTAGCCAAAGTCTCCAACAAGTCCGAACCACATTGCCATGGCCTGGCGGGCAGTTGGAGTCCTGCTTGACCGGACAGAAGGGGCGGGGATACTTTACCGTAGCGAGGCTGCTTACTATGGACATCGGCAAGCCTGGCAGCCAGATGCACGAAGAAGGCATCGTGCCCGACCTTGTATGTATTCGCAGATGCGGATCAGCCTAATCGGAGACTGCTTTTGACAATCCAACGCTTGTTTTCTTCCGCCATGCGGACGCACGCGATGCTGGGCGTGATCGTTCTGGGAATGGCCGGTTGTGACGCCCTTAATCCGGCATTCTCAAGCCTGGTCGCTCCGGAAGTGACCGCGACCTACGCGACAGTGCCCAACCCGCCTGGTTACGTTGTTCTTGCATTGCAGGACAACGTGACAATCGATAGTAAGTTGCTGGCCTATCTCAGCCCAAAGCTCGGCCTAACGTCTGCTGAGGAGAATGCCTTGCGTGCCCGCATTCGAATGCGTCTGCGAATAACGCATGTGGACGGCACGTTTATAACGGTCGAGATGATCTCCGGCAGCGGAGAATTTGTGGACCCGGACTTCAATGCTCAGTCGTTATCCGATTTGAATCAGAATACGCTGACTAACGTCGTGGTCCCCTGCGACGTAGCCTCGATTCAGTTGGAGCCAGGGACGAACATCGAAGTGTTCATTCCGGTGCCTCTGGAGAGATGGGAGTTGGTCGATGTCGGAGAGGGGGAACAGGTGGAATTGCAGGCTGTGCTGCGGGGAGATCCGATTCCGCCGCAGTTTCAGGTCATCCTGGTGGACGAAGTGGATGAGGATGAGAATGTGATTTTGCGGCGCAACGTGGATCCGCGCGATGTGCCGATTCCTAGAACCGATGTGGTTTGCGGGTCGGTGGTGCCGGTGGTGGTGGAGGGTGTTCTGACGGTGCCTTTTTTCTCGCAGTCCACTACCGGGAATCCCGGCTTCGATCAGGAAGATGACATCACCATCGCGGGCATCGGTGGACGGTATCAATTCCGCGTGAGTGCGCAGTAAACCGTTCGAAAGAGAGCGAGAACGACCCTTCGAGGAGATTTGATACGTGCGTATTGGACAAACAACTGTGGCGTTAGCGTTAGGCCTTTGCGGGATTGTCGGCGTGGCGACTTCCGGATGCGGCAACGGCTCGACGCTTTTTTTTAGCTCAGCCTTCGTAAACAGCCGGTTGGGCGGGGGCGTGGTCCCTCAAACTCCTGGGCCGGAGGCGGATTTCTTGTTGGTGCGGGTAGTGAATTCAACGACTCAGACCGTGGAGTTCATTGTGTCCATCGATCGCGACGTCCTGGTCCTGGACGACGAAGGCAATCCTCGGCGCGACGAGGATGGGAATTTACTCACGGAAGCCAGGCACGAGACCGTCCGGTTGCAGACCGCGGCGACCGGCGATTCGGCCGAGTCCGGGGTCTTGTTTCCTTGTTCGGATTCCAGAATCACGCGCGTGGGACTCGGCGAGAATTTGCTGCTCACGGACGCCGCTGTGTTGGTGGGCGGCGAGGGTGCGGGAGGGGCCACGGGCATCGGGGTCCGCGCGGAATCGCTCAATGCGCTCAGCCTGGCGGAGGGCGACTTCAACTGCGGTGATACGGTGATTTTCCGCGCCATCGTGCAGACTGGTCTGGCAGGCGGAATCAAGCTTCAATCGTTTCTTCTGCCGGGCTACGAGCAGCCGCGAGATTTTTCCGGCCCCAGCACTTTTGTGAATTTCCAACAGTTCCTCGAGACGCAAGTGAGCGAGGACGACTAGTCGGTTACGGCAAGGCATGCCGCAAGATGCGATGTGCGGAGGACAACAGCAATGAAAATGGCGTTTCGTCGCGGGGCCGGACGCAGGGCTTTTCTTTCGTTGGTGGCGACGCTTGCGGGCGGGTCCACCTTCACCAGTTGCGACTCCAAGGTTAAGACGGCAATAACGAGCGGACTCGAAACTACGTTTCTAGGTCTGTTCGAAAACCTTTTGGATACGAGCAGCGCCAATGGCACGGGTACGGGCGGGTTGTTCGATCCATAGTCGCGCTTCCGAAGTGACCCCTTCCCAGTCCAGCTCCGATAACGCATCAATATCCTGCCGCGCAACCATCCTTGCGGAAGTCCGATCCGGCGAAATAGAGGTCGCGTGAGGCATCGTAGAGAATGGCCTGATAGCCGCCGAAACCATCCGACTCAAACCGCACGTCGTGACCTTTTTGGGCAAGCGTTCGCTGTACTTCCATCGCCACGCCCGATTCGAGGGCGACCAAGCCGCCCGCATCTTTGTCTTTTTGGCCTTTTCTTTGAACTTCGAATTTTGAACTTCGAACTTCGTCGGTCGGTTCCGTCGAGCCTTGATGGTGGAATCGGGCGGCGTCGCCTGCCTCCTGCACGTTCATGCGGAAGTCGATCAGGTTGCACAACACTTGCACATGGCCTTGCGGCTGCATGTCACCACCCATGACGCCAAAGCTCAGCCACGGCTTGCCGCCCCTGGTGACGAAGCCGGGGATGATGGTGTGGAAGGGGCGCTTGTGCGGGGCGTAGACGTTGGCATGATCGTTGTCGAGCGAGAAAAGCTCGCCGCGATCCTGGAGCACGAAGCCCAGACCGTCCGGCGTAAGTCCCGAACCGAAGCCACGATAATTACTTTGGATGAGGGAAACCATGTTACGGTCCTTGTCGGCGACGGTGAGGTAAACGGTGTCGCCGGTGGCGAGTTTCGGGTCGCCGGGTTGGAGGCCGCGCGAGGCGGCACGCGGGTTAAGAAGCTTTTGACGATCTTCGGAGTAGGACTTTGAGATCAATGCAGCCGTGGGGACCGCCGAGAACGAGGGGTCAGCGTAGAAGCGGGCGCGATCTTCGAAGACGATTTTTTTCGCTTCGATAAGGCGATGGAGGTAGTCGGCGGAGTTGTGGCCCATCGAGGTCAGGTCATAGGGCTCGATGATGTTGAGCATCTGCAGGACTGCGATGCCCTGCGTGTTGGGCGGCAATTCCCAGACGTCGTAACCTCGGTAGTTCGTCGAGACGGGATCAACCCACGTGGACGTGTGGTCGGCGAAGTCTTTCTCGGTAAGGAAACAGCCGGCTTGCCGGCAGAATGCGACGACGGCGGCACTGATTTCGCCATGATAGAAGGCATCTCGCCCGCCCGAAGCGAGCAACTCATAGGTGTGGGCAAGACGGGGATTGCGGAAGACGTCACCGTGGCGCGGCACTTTGCCATCGGGGATGAAAACGTCCGCGAAACCGGGTTGGTCCTTGAGTGCAACGGCCCCACGGACCCAGTAGTGAGCGATCAATTCCGTAATGGGAAATCCATCTTTTGCATTTTGGATGGCGGGGGCGAGCACGGCGGACATCGGCAATTTGCCGAAGCGCTTGTGCAACTCGAACCAGCCGTCCACGCAGCCGGGCACAGTGATGGGCAGCGGTCCGCGCGGCGGAATCCCGGTTGGCGTGCGTTCCTGCAAGTATCCGAGCGAGAGGGAATAGGGGCTGCGCCCACTGCCGTTGAGGCCGTGGAGCTTTTGGGTTTTCGCATCCCACACGATGGCGAAAAGATCACCACCGACTCCGGAGCCGGTGGGTTCCATCAGACCCAGCGCGGCGTTGGCGGCGATGGCCGCGTCCACGGCGCTGCCGCCCTGCTTGAGAATGTCGATGGCGATTTGAGTCGCGAGCGGGTGGCTCGTGGCGGCGATGCCACTTCGGGCAATGACCGGTGAGCGGGAAACGAATGGGCGGCCGGTCATTCGATCTCCGCCGCCATCGGCGCACAGGAATTGAGTGCAGAAAACAAAAAACAAAGCGGGCAAAATCCGTCGCGTCATATTCGGACCCTCTCCATAATCCATTGGATCGTGTCAGAGTGTATGTATATCGGACGGTGTGTACGGACGCGAGTTTCCCGCGAAGGATTGGCACGGTCTTGCGCCGTTTGCAAGGCCGTGACGTATCAAATTTCATGTGAAGTTGGTACAGTAAAATAAGGAATCTGGCACTGTTTGTGCGGAGATTGACTGCAATGCCGCCGGTGGAAATCGTGGGACTGCTGATGACCGCAGCGCTGGTGGGGGCGCTGATCGGCGGGTTTTTGACCGCGAGGTCAGTCAACGCCGCGCGGCGCGCGGCCCACGAAGAACATTTCATTGAGGCACTCATTCTGTGGCTTGCCTGTCGCCGGAACTGGCGGCAGACCGCGCTCGTTCTGGTCCGGGCGGTTCGTGCCTTGGCCCAGGAACCACGCGACTCGATCCGCTTTGAAAAGCTCTGCAAGGCCGCCCGGCGTGCCAAGAAGAAATTCCGGCAGGGAACCGATCAACTGAGGCTGGCCGAGGCAGCGATGGAGACTTGGCGCGGCGACGCGCTCAGCACACTCAGCGACCCTCCGCGCCAGCCCACTTCCGGCCAGGTGAAGCGAGTGGCCATGCGCGGAGGGGCGGAGCGAATCGAATGGCTCGCGCGCCGTCTGGACCTGGCGGACAAGGCGGATATCGAATGGGTTCGGGCCGAGCGCATTCAGATGAGGGCGAGAAGGTCGGTGTTCGCCCATTTCGGAGTGTGGGCCCAGCGGATTGTCTGGAAAGTGGTCCGTGCGTGGGAGCGACCACGATAGAGTTGCGACCCCGTTGTGTCTCCCCTTGGTAAGGGGGGAGCGGCAAATGATTTAGGCGCGCGGGTCGCTGCGCCGCGTGTGCGGGCGTTGAAAGTGGCTCACCAGGCGGGCGAGACGGTCGAGGGTGCGAAGACCATCGGTGCTTGTTTCCAGCCCGACGAATTGAAACCCCAACGATGCCCGGCCATTTTCGACCACTTCGCGGTGGCGAAGGATTGTGTCGAGGATGAGAACGGGCTTGCCATGGTGCGGCGTGAAGACCGCTTTGTAGGTGCGCTCCAATTCCACGTTTACGGCGTCGGCCACCTGAATCCGCATTCCCCCCGCGGAAATGTCCTCCAATTGTCCATGGCGCACTTCGCGCGCGTCGGGGGACCGCTGATCTCCCGCATCGATCCAGAATCGTACGGCTATCACGGTGCTTTGGGGAGGAGAGGCGCGTTCGTATGCGCGGCGCTGAAGTTGCGACAGGTGGTCGGGCCAGGTCAGCGAGATCGGCACAGTTTTTCCGCGCGGACCGCAGGAACGCACGGCGGCGCTGAAGAGGCATTTTTTGTGGCCGAGTCGAAAGGAGCCTCCCACGATGATCCCTGGTGTTGGCAACAAAACGTCATGCTCTGCCTCGGGCAAAAATGCGTGTACCAGTGTTTCGCGTGTGGAGGGCGAGCCGGAGACGAAAACGGCCTTCTGCCGCCGCCACCCGTCGGAAAGGTTGTAGGTGAGGACGAGCTGACGACCTTCGCGGATGGCGTCCGCAAAGACTTCTTCCTGTCGCGTTTGATCCAGCGAGTGAGTTCGACTCATGTTCTACTCGGTTTCCCTGTAAGCGGCGGCCAGTGCGTTCTTGAGCCGCTCGCTTTCCAGTTTTCGGTCAGCGTCGATTAGGAACTCCATCCCGATGATGGTGAAGCCCGGCGTCCAGGCCTGCGTGACGTTGGTGATGCGGGCGTGGAAGTCGAATGGTTCCTGGTGCGCGTCGAGGCGAAATACGGCACGAACGATTCGACCGATGGTAAGCCTGTTGGCATCAACATTGTGAATGCGGCAGGCGAATCCTCCCGCGCTGGCGTTGAGCATCAGACCCGAACATTGCCAGTCGTCGTGGCATCCGTTGCCCATGAGCGTAGCTTGGCACGGATCGTGGAGGTTTCTGCGGCGTCCTTTGCGGCGGTCGGATGGCGCCGCCGGGTTGGTGCGAGTCTGGTTCGTCGAAGTGATGTTGAGCATCCGCCTGTTCCTGCTGGGAATCGAATGGTACGAGTTCGGGCATCTCCAACCACTTGCCCGTGCGAACCCCTCTCTTCCTTTCGGAAGGCAGGGACAAAAGGGTTAGGTGGATTTTGCTGAGCCGATAAGGTCGTGCCTCGACGGAGTAACTTGTCGAGTGTTGGTGTTAGCGGACGAGTTGGAGACGGCCTCGATTGCTTCCTTGGGCTTGTAGGAGCCGGTGAGTGTGACGAGCAAGCCGGGGAGCGAACTAATCAGCGAGACCAGGCGGATGGCGAACGCAAGGCAGATGATCTGCGAAGGACTGCCGTATGGAGCGAAGAAATGGCGGTAGGCCAGTTCCACCGTGCCCAGACCCTGGGGCGGACCGGGCAGGGCCTGAATGATCGCGCCGACGTAGAAGTACGCGAAGTACTCGGGGATCAGGGCGATCGGTGTTTTCATGGAAAGGGCAATGGCCGCGACGAAGTAGGAACTCAGAGCCAGCAACTGGAGCGCGACAGTCAAAAATACGGAAGCGGCGAGCGTCCAACCGTGAGTTGCAAGAACGCGCACGGCCTGATCCACGCGAGCGATCTGCTGCACGGCCGCCATGTCGCGAAACCGAGTCGGCAAGGAAACGCGCCGAGCCAGAGGGGAAAAAAACAGGGCGGCCCCCACGACGCCGGCAATCAACAAGACCAGCATGTAGGGACGCAGCTCGCCCAGGCGGTTTCCGGGCGGCGCCAGGACGGTGATCGTGGCGGCAACGAATACAAGAGTTCCCAGTCCGATGATGCGGTCGAGGACAACGGTCGTGACCGCTTCGGTTTTTCGATGCGTGTGCAGCGATGCGAAGTAGGCTTTGAAGAGGTCGCCGGCGTTGGAGCCCAGCGGGGTCGTGAAATTCAGGAAGTTGCCGGCGAAGGTCAGCCGCACGGATTCGCGAAAGCTCAGGTCGATGCCCTGCACTCGAAGGAGAATGCGAAATCGCTGTGCAAGCGGGATGACCAAGGGGAAATAAATGACCACGGCGAGGACGAGCAGGCTCTTGTTGCTTCGACGCCAGGCGCTGAGCAGACCGTAGGTGATCTGCGGGGCGCCGTTCGCGTCGGCACTGATTTGGTTCAATGCGATGGTACGAGTTTCGCCGCTGGACAATTTGATTTGAACGGGATCGCCATCGGTGAGGACGGCGCCTTCGATGGTCTGGCCGTCACGGAATACCACGCGATCGCGAAGGGTTACTCCTCGCACGACAAACCAGAACGCAGCCACGCAGATGCCGATGCGAAGGACGTCCATCAGCCGTTTGCGTTGTTGTCTGGTCATTGGAGTCCAAAGGCCATTCGCCCTAGAGGTGATCGGCAAAACCGGGGGTGAATCAATCGGTTTTCTTGTCAAACCCCGCCGGGGCATCTCGGTTGGATTGTTTCCAATCCTGTTCGAGGCGTTCAAAAGTCAGTCCGTCGAAATTCGCCGCAAGGGCGACTGGCAGGTCCGTTCCTTTCTTGAGGTCGCGTATCAGGTTGGCAAACCGCAGCGGACTCTGGCGATCGAGGTAGGCGACGATGCTGTGGGCCAGCGGGTATTCATGGACTTCAATGGTGGATAAGCGATGCAAAAAAGGCGCAATGGGCCATTCGAACCGAGCATACTGCTTTGCCAGGAGCGTCGCGTTTTCGGCTGCGGGACAGCGATCGCCGAGAACCCGTTCTGCGGTCAGCTCCGCGTAGCCTTCGTTGACCCAATGCGGAAGGAGCCGCGTGCCGAAGACGCGGTGCAGGAACGCATGGGTTCCCTCGTGAACCAACGTACACGCGAAACGATCGTAGTCGGCGGGCTGCGAACCCATGCGGGCGAAGGCCATGTGGACGTGGCCGTTCTGCTCGATGGAACGGGTGTATCCGATGGCGTTCTTCGCGTCGTAGCCATCGAAATCGCGAGCGAATTTTCGGAATCGGGCTTTGGAGCGGAAGCAGAACACCGGACATTTGGCGAGAAAGATGTCGTCCTTGGCATCGAGGCCAAAGCGGGCGCACAGCGCTTCGTACATGGATTCGCACCACTGGGTCAGGCTTGCTTGTTCCTTGAGGCCCCAGTCGGTCCAGATCAGAAAGTGGTCGGATTCGATGAGGCGGATGTCCATGCCCATGACTTCGCGCACCTTTTGGCCGAAGCGGAGGTAGGCTTCCCGCACATCGGCGCGGACCTGGTTTGAAGGAGCCGGGAGTTGTTCGAAACTTGGAACATCCTCGCGGGCCGAGGGCGGGATGGTGGATTCCTCGCCGAATGCAGGATCGTCTTTGGTCTTGAGATCGCCTCGTTGATCCGCTCGTCGTGAATCGGCCTCCCGACGGAACTGCGCGAACGTCTCCTGAACTTTCGGAGCGAGTTTCCTGTCCAGTCTTTTGGCCTGGTCGAATTCATTGGAGGCCAGGTCGTTGCGGCCGTTTCGGAGTACGAACAACCCAAGCTGAAAATGATCGTCCGCGGAAAGATGTTCAGCCCCTCCGCGCTCTTTGGCGAGCAATGTCCTCTTTGCTCCCAGAGCGGCGCCGGGGTCAAGCTCGCTCCATGCGAAGACGTAAGGGATGGCCTCGCTCAGGATCACGATCGCGTGCTCGTCATGGTCGAGAACCGCGCCGGTGAGTTGCCCGCCGGTGCGGAGCTTGATCGTCAGCGAAATGGTATCCAGGTCCGGCTTGGCAATGGGCTTGGATGGTCCCTCCCGCCGTGGCTCCGCGCCGGTTGACGGCGCTGCGATTGGCAGNNGCGTCTCCGCACGACTTGATGAAACGAAGGCAGAAGTCGCGAGAAGGGGAACAAGGAAGCAACAACCTCCGGATTGCAGGCTCATGGATTCACGTCGTCGAGTGGTGCGCCGCTGATGTGGAGGCCGGGATACCGGCCCATCAACTGGCGGAGCTGGCTCTTGTTCACCCGAAGCTTCAGGGCCACCGCGTCGTCGTCGTACTGCCGATCAATGACCTCGGCCACGCGGGTCAATTCGGTGAGCAGCTTCCCGTCCTTGTGCGCAATGCGCACTTCAAGGACTTGCGAGTCGCCTTCAGATCGCCGCAACACTTCTTTCATCAATTCGTCGAGTCCCTGACCCGTGACCGCTGAAATAGGCAGGGCGTCGATCGATCCTCGCGCCAGGATATCCGCCACGGCCGCGTCGTCGGCAATGTCGATCTTGTTGAGGAGCGTCAGACGCGGAATGTCGCTGGCTCCCAGTTCGGTGAGCACGGATTCCACCGCCTGGGCCTGTCGCCATGCATTGGGCGACGACGCATCGACGATGTGCAAAAGCAAATGAGCGTGCAGCGCTTCTTCGAGCGTCGCGCGGAATGAGGCCACCAAATGGTGGGGGAGGTCGCGGACGAATCCGACCGTGTCGGAAAGCAGCACGGATCGGCCTTCGCCCAGGTTCCAGCGGACGGTTTTCGTATCGAGCGTGGCGAACAGCATGTCCGCGACGAATTGACCGGCATTGGTCAGACGATTCATCAGCGTGCTCTTGCCTGCGTTGGTGTAGCCTACCAGCGAAACCGTGTACTGCTCGGCTCGCGCGCGAACTTCGCGCTCCTTGCGGTGAAGCACTTCGGCAAGTTCGCGCCGCAAGTGGGTGATGCGGTCCTTGACCACTCGGCGGTCCACTTCGATCTGCCGCTCGCCGGGGCCGCGCGTCCCCACGCCGCCGACCGCGCCGGCCGCCGTTCCGCCGCCTCCGCCGGCAATTCGCTCCAGGTGCGTCCACATACCGCGAAGACGCGGAGCGGTGTATTGGAGTTGAGCGAGTTCCACCTGCAATTGGGCTTCGCGGGTGCGAGCCCGCGCGGCGAAGAGGTCGAGGATCAACTCGCTGCGGTCGATGACTTTTCGCTGGACGACTTCTTCCAGACCGCGAATCTGTCGAGGGGCCAGATCGTTATCGAAGATCACCACGTCGGCCTGGGCGTCGATGGCCCGCTGGTTAAGCTCCTCGAGCTTGCCCTTCCCGAGTGCATAACCTACGGTCATCCCCATGCGTTTTTGGGTCATTCCGTCCACGACCTCGACCCCGGCCGCCTGAGCCAATGCGGAAAGCTCGCCCAAGGGGTCGCGCAAATCCGCCGTGGTGTGGGGCAGTAGTATGGAGACGAGTACGGCCCGTTCGGCGCGTTGCTCACCCCCGGCGCGTGCCTGCTCCCGGACTGGCCGGGGCAGCCGCCTTGGGGCGGTATGGTCGCTTGGTGTGTCAGAGCGAATGGAATGACGCATAGGAGCCTTCGATAATCATAGCATAACGACCTGTGCCGGACCAAATCAGTCCCGCAGCCGAAAGCGGTGGGAATCGTCCAAACGCATGTAAGAAGGCAACAAGGCAAGGAGGCAACGGGGCAAAAAGGCAAGGAGGCGACGGGGAAAGCAGAAAGCGGAAAACCGGCGTTGGGTTCTGGGGAGGGGGCCGGGCGGTGGGACGAAGGCTCCACGAAGGGTGAGGCGCAGGCACGCAATCTGCGTTTGGAGCGTGGAAACGCAGTTTTGCGTAAAGCGATGCTGACAGATCGCTTTGTTCTGACAATTTTTATTTTCGCCACGATCCCCTTGCCCGTCTGTGTCGGAGGGCAGGCGGAAACACTTCCGCCCGCAATCCCGACACTCACCAGAGATAACATGCGCGGCGCGCGCATTTTGCGGGAAATGAGCAATCAGCCAAATCCGAACCCCGAGCGCGAGCGACGGGCGGTGCCTTCCCCGCGGCTGGAGTTACCGCCCACTCACTGGCGCTCGGGGTTCGGAAATAGGCGCATTCCCATCGGAACCCGGAGCGCGAGCGACGGGCGGTCGCCTTGCTGCGATTCGTGCCCCTGCACCCAAAAGCAAGAGGGCTAGCGCTCCTGCGCCGTATTCTCCGAGGGTTGGGATGACGGGGTTCGATCCGACGTACCCTTTGGTAAATTCACCCAAATCGTGAGAGTCGATGTCTCCGTCGCCGTCGAAGTCGAAGATCTGCCTGTTGGCCGTGGTGGCCGGTACTCCATCATCCGTCATGACGCTTAACAACGCCGATTGATCGAAATCGTTTAACACTCCGTCGCCATTCGTATCCCCCATGGGTGCGAATGCTCCGCAGTAATGTCTTTCGGAACCATCAACTTTTTTGCATTTTCCGTCGCCCACGAATGGTGAGGATGGTCCTTGACCAGCTCTACGATAGATTGGCCTTCTCGACCAGCTTACGACTGCATCGTTTATATCTTCACTCGCGACGTTATAGCCGCCCCAGACATTTTGCATTGAGTTTGTATAGGGGTAATCTGTTGGGTTTTGCGCTATATGCATTTCTCCGTTCGCATCTGGAATATCTCCTGAAGCAACATTTCCTTGGTTTCCAGGGATTGGACCTCCTATTGCAGTGTAAGCATCTGGAGGAAACGTAACTCCACTTGAATTGATAAAAATATTGCCGTCAAAGTCATTAACTCCCAATGTAACTAAAGCTCCAGAAGCGACACCATTCTGTCCTCCAGAAAGATAAAAAACAGGTTCTTGGATAATTACATTGACGTTTTCATGAGTGTTGTTTGATGCTTTTAACCATGCCGTTTGGATATTCGATGAACCTCCACTTGCACTGTCAAATTTCTGTGCTTTAACCATATTGAAAAAATAATTCCCATCGACGATTACGGATGGAAGGGAGTTATCGCCGACGACGTCTACGTTGTCCCAGCTTATTCCTGTATCGACGTTTTGGATCGTGTTGCCTGAAATAATGATTGGATTGGAAGGATCAAAATTGGCATTGCATGTTATGCCTTTCGCTGCATTTTCAATAATAAATCCAGAAATACGGCTGTTCGTTGAGTTCAATCGTACAACAACGCCCGAGGTGGGATCAGGTCCTCGTAATATTGCGACGCCATCGGCAACTAAATGTGCCCCGGAAGTAACCGAATAATTGTTGGCTCCTGCGGCGAAAGGCAATTGATAAACGGCTGGGGCTTCTACGGTTCCGCCCGCGAAATGGACGTTTTCGCCCGAAACGGCGCTTGCGATTGTTGCATTGATTTGCGTGTAGGTCATGGTGTTATTGACGAACTGATCTGCATAGGTGTGGTTCGATGAGAAATAGAAACAGCAAATGGCAATGCAGAGATATGATGTTCGTGAAGTCATGTTCGACAACCTCCGATGGGTGATTCGTTCGTTCATAAAACCTACTTCCGACTGCGGGTCATCGACGTTTGGAATGTTTCGACTTCCAACACCGCTCCTTTACAGTCGCGGTACTGATTACTCCGATGGGTGATGGTTTCGTTCATCAAATTGTAGGGCGGGCTCCGCCCGCCGTCCGGTCCATTGCGTTCGAGCTTCGGCGGGCATAGCCCGCCCTACCGCCCCGCGGGTCATCGAGGTTCGGAATGTCTCGACCTCCAACCCCGCTCCTTGACAGTCGCGGTACTGATGACTCCGATGGGTGATTCGTTCGTTCATAAAACCTACTTCCGACTGCGGGTCATCGACGTTTCGACTTCCAACACCGCTCCTTGACAGTCGCGGTACTGATGACTCCGATGGGTGATTCGTTCGTTCATCAAATTGTAGGGCGGGCTCCGCCCGCCGTCCGGTCCATTGCGTTCGAATCTCGGCTACCGCTTTCCGCCTGGTCTATTGCGTTCGAGCCTCGGCGGGCATAGCCCGCCCTACCGCCCCGCGCTCGGTGTCCGCTTGTCGGGGTGGCATGCCCAAGCCCGGCTTCATCGGGCGCCGGCATGGTCCCTTTCGGCATGGCGGCGCTGCGCTTGACCATGCCACCCGCTCGCTTGCGCTCGGGGTTCGGATCATGCTGCATGGCCATTGTCCTCCCGGCTGACGGCTACGTGTTGGACGCTATAGCCCCGACCCGTGCGTGCATGAAAGGGAAAATGCGCCCACCGGGTCGGGCAGCAATCGCAATGGGGCATTGTACCAGTCCGGAAAGGGGTTTTACAAGCAAAAACCAGCGATTGTTATGGGGTGGGCAGACCGCCCACTCGCTTACGCTCGGGGTTCGGATGCCGGATCGCAGCGTGTCCGTAGGCACCAGAGTTCAAGGCGGCAAAGGTTCAAGAGTTCAAGAGTGGGGATTTCAGGATTTGAGATTCGACGGTGCAGCGTTTTGGAAGGCGAAGCTCGCCCATCGAAACCAAGTGGCCGCCCGCCGCAGCGGTTCTACGACTCGCGTTCGGGGTATGGACAGGGACTGTTGGTCGCATCCGATTTAATCCTAACGTAATACGTAACCTTCGCTTCTTCAGGCGCTTACATGCTAATGAGTAGTTTTGGCCGGCCAGCGGGGCTATTTCGGGAAGCCTCACTGCGTCGATTATTTAAAAGTTCTTATTTGGACCCCTTGACGGGAGCGTGACGTGCATTATCATCTCCATCGCGGTGAACATACGTGCGGGGAAACACCCGTTACCATTCCGAACACGGTAGTGAAGTCCGCACGGCCGATGGTAGTCGTAAGGCGAGAGTAGGTGATTGCCGCACTTTTTCAAAATACCCGCTTCGGCGGGTATTTTCATGCGCTTGCATAGCGGATTGCGGGGCGGCGCGGCCGGCTGAATCCGTTTTGGGGAAGAGGCGTGACGGCCAGGGATTGGCGGTCGCGGGCGAATCGTTTTGGCTGGCTCTTGTGCAGCGGAGGATTATTCATGTTGACCGGCTTGTTTAGTTCGTTGTTGAGTAGCTTTCTGCCGCTTTTGATTCAGATGATCATCACCGTCCTGTTCGGCGGGTCCGGCTCGAACTCGTAACGTCGATTCGAATCGTCCCATCCTGGTTTGTGACGGATGCCGAGGCGTCCGGGTTGAGTTCATTTGCTTTTCAAAACTGCAAAACAGGCTGTTGTTTTTGTCGTGGGATTCACCGTGTTGGTGTTGGGTTTTGCGTTGATCGTTTTGCCCGGCCCAGCGATCATCGTGATCCCACTGGGTCTGGCCATTCTGGCTACAGAATTCGCCTGGGCCAGACATTGGCTGCGGCGGTACAAGAAGGCCGCGAATTCGGTCCTTTCGACCATCAAGTCGAACGTCACGGGAAGGCCCAAGCCCGACCACAAGGAGCACACCGTAAGCCCGCAGCGTTGACGGCGATGGTACCTATGCCACAAGCTGCGTTTCGCACAGCGTGCGATACAGCGAGCAGCGGTTCAGGAGGTCGCGATGCGGACCGGAGTCGAGAATGCGCCCGGCGTTTATGACCACGATCCGGTCGGCGAATTGAATGGTGCTCAGTCGGTGGGCGATGATGATGGTGGTTCGGCCGCGAGCAAACTCGCGGATCGCGGTTTGGATTTTGAGTTCCGATTCGGAGTCGATCTGGCTGGTTGCTTCGTCGAAAATCAAGATCGGAGCGTCGTGATAAATGGCCCGGGCGATGGCCATTCGCTGCCGTTGTCCGCCCGAAAGAGTGCTTCCGCGTTCGCCGATCACGCAGTCGTAGCCGCCCGGCAGTGCGCCGATGAACTCATCGGCATAGGCCTGCTTTGCGGCCTCGACCACCCGCTGCCGATCCGGCGACTTGTCTCCATAGGCAATGTTTTCAATCGGCGTTCCGCCGAAAACCACGGATTCCTGACTGACGATTCCGATGTTGCGGCGCAAGGTGACCAGATCGGCATGGCGGATGTTGAGGCCGTCATAGCAAACCTCGCCGGAGTCGGGGTCGAAGAATCGCGGCAGCAGATTCATGAGCGTCGTTTTGCCCGAACCGTTGGGACCCACGAGTGCGAGCGATTCCCCTTTGGTGATGGTGAGGGAGACATCGTGCAGCGCCCGAGCGGCAGCGCCAGGGTAAGTAAACGTGACCTTACTGAATTCGATGGATCGCTGAAGCGGTTTGACGATGGTCCCCTCGGTTAGGTCGGCTTTCTCCACTGGCTGGTCGATGACCTGGAACACGCGTTCGGCGCCGGCCGTCGAGCGCTGGATGCGGACATACACGTCGGTGAGCTTGCGAAGCGGGTCGAAAAGCATGGCCAGCGCCGCGCCCAGGGTACCGAATTTCGCAAGCGTCAACTGTCGATCCAAAACCAGACTCGCCAGCCACACGGTGAGGAGGCTGCCGACAATGATGGCGACCGTTTCCATCATCGGGCTCAGGAACGCGTCGAGTCGCGCCAGGCGGAACTGGTGGAAAAACATCTTTCGATCCACCACATCGAGACGACTCCGTTCGTGCTCTTCCGCGGTGTAGGCTTTGACCACGCGAAGATTTTGCAGGCTCGCGGTCAGCGCCCCGATCATCTCGCCGTAACACTGCAAGAGCTTGCGGTTTGCCTTTTTCACGCTGCGGCCCACACTCAGGAAGATGACGGCCACGAACGGCACCACCAGTGCAAGGGTGAGCGTAATCCGCCAGTCGATGACCAGAGCGAACGTGAGCAGGAAAAAAGCATGGATCGGCTCGCGAATGGCTTTTCCGAAGAGGGTGAGCAGGCCGCGCTGGATTTCCTGGATATCCTGCACGAAGCGCGTGACCACGTCGGAGGTGTTCGTTCCCGCAAAGAATTTGAGCGGCAGGCATAGCGTTTGGGCGTAAAGCCGATCGCGCAGGTCCATCAATGCCCGAAGGACCGCGCCCGCGACCAGCACCTCGCCCACATAGCGGCAGACGTTGGAGGCGACTGCGATCAAAACCAAAACCAGCAAGATGCAGGCAAGCGTCTTCAGCCTGGTATCGGGCCGATCCGGCGGCAGGAGAGATTGCGCGTAACGAAGAGCTCGAACAGCCAATTCCGGTTCGGCGACCGGCAGCGCGACTTCGCTTTGGCCTTGTGGCGTGCGAATCAAGGCCTTCACCGTTTCGCCGGACGGTGCTTTTGCAATAACGCCCAGTTCATCCTTCACTGTTGCATCCGGCGGCGAAAGGAAATCGTGGCCCGCACGAACGCCGGCCGCATAAGCGGGAGTTCCCTCGTATACTTTCGAAACCCGAACAGAGTCAGTTGCATTGATGGGAGCGAAGTCGATTCCGAGACGGCGGCCTGCGACGATGCGGCTCATCCAGCCATGCAGGCCTTCGTCCTCAAGCAGAATCTGGAAAACAGGAAACGCGCCGCCGATGCTCGCGGTGTGCAGCCCGGCGAAGACGACGCTGAAAACGAGTCCCAGGATCAAGGAGCGTCGGTACGGTCTGGTG
>CXWL01007384.1_pt1 | contig 43032 bp, 64 predicted proteins | sample 590931 | NCBI WGS metagenome assembly CXWL01 (sample SAMEA3498368, study PRJEB10139) | groundwater metagenome | biome: water well; material: biofilm material | place: Germany | collected 2015-04-27 | reverse complement strand
TTATTATAGATGTTTTAAATAATGGGTTGAGTGATCTTGAAAAGGAATTATATTCTGGGAAGCTAATTATTTGTTCGGCGAATGCTTCAAAAAATCGTTGGAATTTTGGTATCTCCGAAAAAAATTTAGGTGCGACATATGTGATATGTATTCTACTTGCAAGAGGTAAGATTGAGTATATATATTTATTCCCTATCAAATTAATTGATAATATTATTTCAAATAATAGGTTTAGCATAGGTGAATATGACAGAAAAACACTTTTAGGAAAATATGAGGTATCAGAAAAAATATTCAACCAAATAAAAGATAAATTTGATGCAGGAATGAAAAAAGTTTTTGGTGAAGAAAATAGGAGATGTAAATATGAAATTTGAAAATAAAGAAAGAGAGAATAAAGAAACAGACATGATTTATTTCGTGGTCTGTGAAAAGTGTGGACAAATAGATAGTGCTCCTAATGGAGTAATGATGGAGGCTTCTGCCAAAATTCATGCAGAAAAATGTGGTAACAATGTATTAATTGGACCAAAATATAAGCCGAATAGAGAATTGATTCATAGATCCGAGTGGGAACATCGCAAAGAACTTCAAAATAAAGTCAATGAAAAGAACCGGATTAAACCAATAAAGATAATACCAGAAGAAGAGTTTTTGAGAATTGTATATATAAAGAATGGATAGATTGTAGATAGAAGCGTTTTGCATATGTCATGCAAGATTCGCGTTGGATAACTCGCATTGGGTTACTCGCATTGGATTACTCGTATTGGATAATAATTAAGAGATGATAAAATATGAAAGAAGATGAATTCGATAGTAAAAAAAGAATTCTAATAGATAAAAAGAAAATAGGAAAAGTTACTGAAAGAGGTCAAATACAAATATCATTGATCAAGATGTTTTTGGATCAAACAGGTTTGACTTCTGGAGATACTGTTAATATTTTCTATGGTCGTCGAAAAATTGTCATTACTGATGATTTCAGAGAACTTTTAACAGGTCTGGAAGGAATCGACCATATACCAAAAGGGTACGAAAATAAGAAAATAATAGAGCCGTCTATTCTTGAGATAGATGAATTATAGAGAGTTCTTGGAATGTTAGTTAAAATCGAATGATAGATAGGTGATATATATTATGGATGAAAAAATGATAATAGAAACGCTTAAAAAGAATGTATATTCCTATTTTGAGAGGAAAATAAAAATTGAAGAGATGGAAGAGATACAAGGAGAATTAAAAAAACAGAATCTGACATTTATGAAAATGTTGGGTAAGAAAAAAGGTGATATAATCATATTTGATGATTTGAATCTTCAGATACAGCTTATTGAGATGCGGAAAAAAGAACGAGTTAACGAAGAAGGCCTTATCGGAATGGTTGGAAAGGAGAAAGTCGATTCGTTAAAGGTTTTGCGTGTAGCGATTGTTGAAGCTGCTATTAATAGTGGACTATTACCTGATGAGGCTGAAGTGTTTATTATCAAAAAGGCACCCGTCGAATATACAAAAATTATGCCAGTTGGTAAAATTGGTATTGATCAAAAATAAAAAATAGGAAGTAATAAAAAATAGGAGTAGTCCTTACTTACTGGAACTTTTTTTCTGATGGCTATGATTATGGCGTTAGCTAACGAGAAAAGATTGTTGATTGTTGATTGATTGTTGATTAGGACTTAAAGAAAATTAAAAGGAGATGAAAGAAAATGATAGAAGAAAGTAAGAAAATAGAATGGTACAGGAATAATCCTGAAGTCGTAGATTTTATATGTGACTTTTTCGAAATTAAAAAGAGAAATAGAGGAGGAAAAGGTGAATCTGGGATTAGAACTAGGGTCATTCAGGACATTTATAATAAAAGAGAACCTATACATTATTGTAGTTGGGATAAAAAATGTTTGGTAGGGATTAATAAGGAAAACTTCTGGCAGCAGATAAAATTGCCTGGAGTATTACACTTCAGAGAAGTTATTTATGATAAAGGATGCCTGAGAGTGTTGGATGAAAGCAAAGGGGAATATGAAGGGTATGAATTTGAAGAGAATAGAATTGGGATATCTGTATGTTTCGATATCGATGCTCCTCATATTAAAGTAGGAGATGGTAAAGATGGTAAAGGAGGTAAGAAAGAAATAAAAGGGAGTATGTTTGAATGTTGGGATGATTTCAATAAGGCTAAGGTGGTAGCTGAAAAAGAATTAGAGGAAACAGGAAGAGACTGGAATTGTATATGGAGTGGGAATGGCGCATATCTTATAACTGAAACTTGGTATGCACCCATAGATCTGCGGGAAGATGATACAGGAAAGAATGGAATAAAAGTAGGAACTGGAGATAAAAATAACTATTTCTGGGATGTCAAAATAGCCAGTAAGATCATGGCTACATTTAGAGATATAAATTTAATTTTTAAAGATAAAGGAATAAGATGCCATATTGACGAGATATGGAAATTTTGGTCTATTTTTCATAAGTCTCCGTTTGTTGCCCATGGAGTGAGAGATGTATTGAGTATACCTGTTCCAAAGGGAGAACTTGATCTTGGATGGATGAAAAATAATACCATCACAGGTATTGGAGGAGATGGGAGTAGACTAGAAGAGATTGATGTTAGTGATATAATGAAACAATGTAATTGGAGGCAAATATGGTAGAAAGAGAAGAAGAAAGAGAAGAAGAAAGAGAAGAAGAAAGAGAAGAAGAAAGAGAAGAAGACGATGAATTTGAAATGGTTGACCTTTTTGATCGGAAAATGAAAAAATTAACCGATGAAGAGATCAGTAAAATAGAAGTAAAAAGAGAGGCTTACATTGAAGGTAAGCTTGAAGAAAGGGCTGAAAGGGAGGAGATGAGAAAGGAGGGAAAGACAAAAGAGGATATTGAAAAAGAGATAAGAGAAAGATTGATACGGAGGATGAGAAAAGAGGTGAAAGAAGAAAGAAAGATATTAGAGGAAAAAGAAGAGATTAAAGGTGTTGGAATAGAAAGTAAAGATGGAATTAGACCCGATAAATTTGAAAGTAGAAAAGGAATATGGACAAAGGAACCTCCATTAGAAGATAGTGCAGGTGTATGTATGTATGAAGAGAAAGAAGGAGAATTAGATATCGATCCAGATACAGGAATATTTCGAGCGGCATATATACAGGGAGTGAAGTTGAATTTGTGAAGGAGATTGGAGATTATATGGCAAAAGTCAGAAGATGTTTTGAATTCTATTATAGAATCACATGTTATATATGTGATACTGGTAAAACAAGATATGGCCCAAGTGCTTGGGCCAGAATGGATAAGTGTTATGACAAGGAAGTGATAGTACCTGAATATATGACGGAAAGGATAAAATTTATGGAGATTGCTAAGAAAAGAGCAAAGATAGAAAAGGACATAGAACTCATCCAGAAACAGATAGATAAGATGAAGGAGGATATTAGAAGTTACATTAAAGCTAATGTCGACTGGGAATCATTGACTATTTGGGGAGATATGATAAGAGAAGGGATAGAGGAGTTTCTGGATCTTGCAGCGAAAAAGAAATGTGCATCATATGGTGGTCCGGGTACGATTTGTGCAAAATGGGAAATGAGGGATTTAAGGTTCTGGGAAGAGATTGTTGAATGAATGAATTATAATCATTCTCTATATAGATAAATAGAGATAGATAAATAGAGATAGATAAAAAATAATATTAGGAGAGAAAATATGACAGAAAATATAACAGAAAGTTCAGGTTCAGAAATAGAATTAAAATGTGTATTGTGTCAAGAAGAGGTACAATTGACAAATAGAGATGCAGAATGGTTTGCATATAGTATAGATGAACGAGGATCTGATATAAAGGATTATCTTGTTACTGCATCTGCTGTTATAAAAGGTAAGAATGGTAAATGTACTGAAAGCGAAGATGGTCGACATCTGTGGATTTTCCATGATAGGACTAATAAAAAGTTTGACGATATATCTTCTTCGATTTTAAACGAAGACCAAAAGTTGTCGGCGCTTGAAAACAAAAAGAAACAGACAGTGGACCATATTGCAAAATTGGAAGAAGAAAAAAGAAATATAGAAAAGAACTTGGATAGTACAAACATAGAATTGACAAATATAGGTATCGATATAACAAAAGGGGTACAAGTGATCCAGGAAATAGATGGTAAGATAGTTGAACTCATGCGAATCAAGAATGTAGATAATTTCAAGAAGATATGGATAAAACAATGAGATGATTAATCATGGATTAATTTTGGGCATATAACAGGATAGTCATATATGGATATAGATTAGAAGGAGATATATATTCAACTAAGGTTAAAATGAAAATGCAATATATATTAGGACTTAAATATGGTCCTAAAAAGGTAAATATCGAAGATTTTGATATCAAAAAATATTTGAAAGATTTATTGGAAATATGGGCATTGAAGGTATTGGACAATGATGGTATATATGGTGAAGATCATGATAATGTTTTTTGGATATCATACTTTTATGATGAATCTGAGGCGGAAACCGTCAGAGATTATCTAAACAAGATTTTGTATCTGGTCGGTTTATATGCTACAGACATACGTTTGTTGGAAAATAGGAGATGAAATAAAATGGATGAAAAGAATGGTATTATGGCTAGAAATACTTATCAAAAATTGATAGATAACTATAAGGAACTTATGGGAATGGTAGAAAAGGCGATGGACGAATATAAGATAACCAAAAAAATACCGTCTATTGTAAAATCTTTTGACTATGCTTTAGAAATAGTTAGGTATGAGACTGATCCAAAAAAGGTTGATGAACATATAAAATATCTTGAAGAGGAAATAGTATATTATAAAAACAAAATCGAAGAGCTGAAAAACGCCAAATAACATTATAATTTGGATCGATTAAATAAATTATATCATGGTAGATAATTATGGACATAAAAAGAATTGCTGAAAAAATTACGTTATTAAAATATGAGGAGATTGATGACTACATAAAAGAATTGGAAAATCTGAACGAAAAGCTTTCAAAAGATATTGATGGTATGCCTGACTTCTTTGTAGAAGATGTAAAGGTTACCATGAAATTAGTATATGGTTACATATATATGTTGAAAGCTGAGAAAAAAAGACGTTTGAAAGATTGGTCTCTGACGGCTATTATAGGAGATGAAAAAAAAGATGAAAGTTTTCTTTGGTAGAAGTTATCTGGATTATAACAGTCAATATGAATCGGACTGGATTAAGGGGATAAAAGATGCCTGGCCAGATAGTGAGATTATCGAATTTCCGATAATTGAGGAAGATGATAAACATAAGATATTTGGAAAGAAACTAAGAGATATTGAGGAAAAATACTTTTTTCCATTGATTAGGAAATGCGACCTAATGGTCTGTGTTCCATTATGGAACTATAACAAAGAAAATATGAGAACAAAAAGAGGTCAATATACTGAGGGGGTGAGAATGGAAATTGAATATGGATTGAATTTGAACAAAAAAACATTTGGTATAGTTGAAGGAGAATTAAAAAATTTAAATTTAGAAGATCTGAAAAAGATATAAACCATAGAACTTTAATTGTCTGGGCATATATCATCGAAAGTTTGCGAAGTTGTTAGAAAATTAAAGACGTTATTCGATAATATTTCGGAATAATTCTTTTGGAGTTTTATAACTTAAACTTAGTAGATATTCGATGTTTGACAAATTCAGGAGATTGAAATTCAGGAGATTGAATATGGTAGATAATAAAGAAAATAAAAAGGAAAGTAAAAAAGAAAATATTAAAATCCCTTTGGTAGAAGATGAAATTCCACCTTCTGCAAAAGAATTGGCAGAAGAGGTAAAAGGTCTAATATTGGCGAATAAGGATATACAGATCAGGAATAACTTGGATTATGAAAGGGCAACAGAGATTTTAAAGGATATATCTATTGTCAAGAAGAGAATAGATATAGAGAAAAGGGGTGCAACGAAACATCTTGATGCCGTCCATGATATGATAGTAAATTGGTTTCGACCAATGGCGGACGGTATTGCTACATTGGAAAAAACAGTTAAAAGATCAACTGTCCAATATAGAGAAGAACAGGATAGGATAAAAAAAGAGGCTGAAAGGAAAGCTCTACTTGAGGCGAAAGAAAAACAAGCAAAAATAAGATCTGAATTAGAAGCTAAAGCTAAGGAAGAAGAAAGAAAAAGAAAAGAGGCCGAGGCTGCAAGAAAAGAAGAAGAAAGAAAAAGATTGGCTGCTGAAGAGGAAAGAAAGGTTGCTGAAAGAAGAATTAAGGAATTAGAAGAGGCTCAGAAAAAGGCTGAACTAGAAGCCAAAGAACAAATAGAATTGGAAGCCGAAAGGAAAAGACAAGAAGAACTTAAAAAATCAGAGGAAGAGTCTAGTGTAAAAGAACAAGAATATCAAACACAAGAAGATGATGCAAAAGATAAAGAGGAATCGTTAAAGGAAGAACAAGAATTGGTATTTATTCAGCCAGATCTGACAAACGTACCAAAAACTCCCAAGGCTAATGGACTTAGCATTAGGGAGTATTGGGATATAGAAATAATAGATTCAAGTCTGGTACCAAGAGAATATTGTACTCCTGATGAGGTAATGATTAGACAAATTGTCAAAAAAATGAAAGGACAAATAAAGATACCTGGTGTTAGAATATTTACAAAAAAATCTGCATCGGTAAGAACAAAATAAGATAATCTTTCTCAATTATTAAAACTTATTGGGATATAGATCAAAGGAGGAATAAAAATATGGAAGATAAAAATGATATAATAAATAGATATAAGACATTTGCATTAATAGACATGGAAGCAGTTGTAATTGCTATTCAAAAAGATGATTATGATAATGCAAGAGATTTTACAAAACATCTAGCAGAGGTATTGAATGACATTTGTATACTGAGAAAACTGAAATAGAAGAAGGAGAAATAAAAATATGATAGAAAAAGGTATTATTGAAGATAGAATGATAGATCCTGAATTGAAAGAAAGAATTAGTCAGACAATGAAAGGAGTAGCAAAAATATTTGCTAACGATGTTATCAGTGGCAAAAAGAACTTAGAAGAGATGATTGGAGACATAGAGAATAGTGAGATACCAGAGCCTGCCAAGAAATGGATACTATTCCATATGGGTATGGAGATGCCATGTTAAAAAATGAAAATGCTATAGAATTTGCAAAAAGGATCGGTAATAAAAAAGATGATGGAACAGACCAAAGTTTTTTGGAAGAGGAAGAATTTGATGAAACATTGAGGACCATGTTAAAAACATCTGTCCAAGGTTGGTCTGGTTTTGTATCCAGATTAAAAGAGTTAGGATATTCTGAGTTTAAAATAGGATATTGTTTTGGAGAGTTAAAGAGCAGACTTGATAGAAAGGAGGAATAAACATATGAAAGTTGAGGTTTTTAATAAGCAAGGAGTTTTGAGAATAAAGCTTCTGAATGAAGATTTTGAAACTCTAAAGAAAGCAGGAAAAATATTAGAAAAGTTATCCCAAGAGATTGTGTTGGGTGGAGGTAGTGTTGCGATTCTGAATGTGTCGATGGCATCGACGGCTTTAAGACATGTTATTGAAGACATGGAACAATATAAAATTGAGGACTAAAATTATGTCTGATAGTACAAATCCAATAATAGATCAAGAATTTACAATTGCTGTGGGCGATACAATGAGAGAGATAACAGAATTTCTTAAGAATAAAGATTATAATGTCTTTGTCGCTATTACTGCATTGGATATAATTAAACAAAATTTGATAACAGAAACAGTAAAACGTGTAACACGAAAATAACATGGATGATAAAGAATTAGAGATTATTGACGAAACTATAAGATGGATACCACATACAAAAGTGTGGGATGTAGCAACAACAATAAGGAAAAACATAGATGTTTTGGAAAAAGGAGAAAGAATTAAACTTGATAAGAAAAAAGTAGGAACTATATGGGGAGGAAAGATAAAGAATGACAATAATGATAACAGGTGGAGCAGGATTTATAGGATCAAATCTAGCTAAAGAACTTGCCAAAGAACACTCAATCATAATATTGGATAATCTCCATACTGGTAGTTATGACAATCTTAAAGATATAAAACAACAGATATCTATTATTAATGATTCTTGTAATAATATTAATAAACTCGATAGCAATATTAAGAATATAGATTATTCTGACATAGATATGGTATTTCATTTTGGCATTCCCTCTTCTTCTCCTATGTATAAAGAAAATCCTCTGTTAACTGGAGAAGCTATTAATGGTACAATAAGTATATTTGAATTCGCAAAAAAGCATGAAATAGAAAAGGTAATATATGCATCATCTTCATCTCTTTATAATGGTATAAAACCTCCACATAGAGAAGATATGAATATAAGAGTTACCGATTATTATACTGAGGCAAGATTAACTATCGAAAGGATAGCTAGACTTTATAATAACCTCTATGGAATAAAATCTGCAGGACTTAGATTCTTTTCTGTATACGGTCCAAATGAGAGTGCTAAAGGTAGATATGCTAATATGATATCTCAATTTCTATGGGATATGAAAGAAGGCAAATCTCCAGTAATATATGGAGATGGAAGACAGACGAGAGATTTCACTTATGTCAAAGATGTCGTGGATGCATGTCTATTATTGATGAATTCAGCTCCACAATCTCATACAAACAGCAAAATGCGAAAGCAGACAATCAGTTATTCAGCTAAAGCTGATAACTGCCTAAAGCTGCTGTCTATAGAACATAATATATTTAACGTTGGAACTGGTATATCTCATAGTTTTAACGACGTGATAGAGATTTTAAATGAAAAGTTAAAAACGGATATAAAACCTACGTATGTCGAGATACCCATGAAAAATTATATTGATCACACACTTGCTGACATAACAGAGATAAAGAGACTTGGATATAGACCGAAATACACTCTTGAACAAGGTATTGATGAATTGATAAGAAAATAAAAAAAAATCTATACGTTTGCAGAAGATAAAATGGATTGGATTATAGGAATTGAAAAAATCGAGTTGTTCGGAACTATTAAAGAAAGGGATATTCTTGACAAAATGATAAGTGAATATAAAAGAAAGGTGATAGAATATAAAAATAAGATTAATGAATATCAAAATACGATTAAGGAATACGAAAATATAATAAAGCTATTAGAGAAAGTTAGGAGTGATAAGAAATGGAAATAGAAGAGAAGAACAAGAAGGTTATGTTTGTAGGATTTGAGGTCATGCGAGTTGAAGACTTCTTTCGTATGATTGGAAAAAATGAAGAAGAAATTAAAGAGGAAAAGAAACATATAATGGAAGACATTTTAGAAGGATAGACAGGAGATGAAAATACATGAGAAAAATATGTTGTGATATGTGTTCTAAGGAAATTGGAAGAGATTGGTTTGAGCTTAAACATATAGGAAAGGAAAGTGATTGGGGAATGGAACTGAGAGGTGGGACACTTGAAATATGTTCTTTGCAGTGTTTATTGGATTTTGTAAAGAAAAGGATGGATGATGAAAAGAATGGAATTAAATATCATATCGTGGGTATGGGATGATTAAGTTCTGCGTCTGATTAATTAAAAAATAGTGATAACTGCTATTTTTTTTTGGCATTTTGATTTTACCGATAGACCTAGGGGGTATAGCAGGTCTTGTATAGTAGGTCTGTAAGAATGTTTTGTGTGATATATCAGCAAAACGTATCATTATGACAGATTCTGTAAATACTACCATGAATTATCTGCTTATCGGGCATGTCTGCTTACTTAGTGTTTATATAGAATAGTGCTTAATATAGTCATGTTCACATAATGTAAATTAGAATATAAATATTCACATAATGTAAATTAGAATATAAATATTCACATAATGTAAATTAGAATATAAATATTCGTACTAGGAGGTAGAAATGTCGGAATATATCTCTATAAGAGACGACTTATACAGTATACTGGATAATATGAGAATAGAAAAGGAAAATGGTAAAAAAACCAGTTTTTCTGACGCTATTCAAGAATTACTAGATACAAATAAATTATTGAAAAAAGAAAATCAAGAATTACTCGATACAAACAGATTAATAAAAGAAGAAAATCAAAAAAAGACTATGGCAATTGAAAAATACAAGGTATTGGAATTGCATAATATGAAGGAGGTGAATAATATTGGGTAGTTGGATTGAAAATAAAATAAAAATTCCGGCAAAAACAAACAGAGATGTTATCAAAAAAGATAAAATTAAATCTCAGTGAAATTGCTGGTATGGCCGCTGGGATAAATAGTATAGATAATAACAAACATATTCAATTACAATTACAGACACAATATATTAGATTTAATGGTTGGAAGTTTAAACAGATGCTATACGATGTTAGTTCCGATATACGTGTAATGGAGCTTATAAGTATTGTGTTTTTAGGGCAATAAAAACGGGGTAAAACGGGGTCAGTAGGGAAAAATGTACATTTTCAATTATCCATTTTTTGCGGATTTTTGATTTTAAAGAAATAAACGAAGGAGATAGAAATATATGAAAGATATAATACCAAGTGCAGAAGAAAGACAAGATATACATCAAAGATTAAGAGATCTTCCAGATAACGAATCTATTTTCAAGTGTCAGAGTTGTAAACATATATTTAATATATATTCTGAAGGATTGACAATATTTGCGGCCTTAATGCCGAAGAATAGTGTTCGATGTCCTAATTGTAAAACATATAGTACGGAACTGATGTGTCGGGTTGACACATATAGTTTGTGGCTGAAATTGAAAGGGTTCAATTGTAGAAAGGGTGAGCTAATTAGCGGGGCAGATATATGTCCGATATGCAAAACAGCGATGTGTCCTGAATGTGGCAATCATAATTGTATATCTTTGAGTAGAGTTACGGGGTATATTCAAGACGTGAGTGGCTGGAATGCTGCCAAAAAACAGGAGCTTTTGGATAGAAAGAGGTACAGTCTCAGACGGTCTAATTGATATAATTTAAAATGTTTAAACAGACATATGTTATATGATAATAATCCTTGGACACATATATATAGGTACTAAGCAGCATTTTGTATGTATTCAGATATAGAGTTGCGTGTATGCATCAGAAACATAAAAGAAAATAAAGGAGACGATATAATATGAAAGATAAACAAGTAGATTTATTTGGAGAAATAGTAAATGATGAAGATATTTCAAATAGAGAATGGAACAAATTAAGTGATAGTGAAAAAAAGGAGATAAAGAAAAGGTGTGAATATAGAGATACAGAAGCTAAGAAATTGGCTGAACAAAAAAGAGAAGATTTGAAAAGTGGGAAGCAGTCTACAGTTGATTTACTGTTCGAGATGTAGATAATATAGCTATGATATATAATATGGTGTAATATGGCTAGAATGAAAGAGTTGAGTTTGTACGATACGCTTTTAAAAGATTGGGATATATCATTCCAAATGTCCGGAGAAAGCCTATTAAATATTTTGGAATTCTGCAAAGAGATCAATCTTGATGTGTTGTTTCGATTCAGAAATGATGGAATATTAATGCATCAGAAATCTGATGATAACACACAATATTTTGAGATTAACATTCCTTGGAATGATGTGAGTTTTTATGATATAGGAATTGATGATGATAAAGATAATGAAGATAAAGATAATGAAGAAATAAAAGAAGGAAAACGAGAAAAGATAAAAGAAGAGAAACAGGAAAAGAAGATAAAAGAAAAGTTGGTACTTATTACCATTAAAAAGTTAATAAGCGATCTTGGTAACTTTATTGACAGAACAAAACCTGTTGATATAAGGATTGATACCAAAATGTGGAAAAGGATGGAGTTTTCAGCAAATAATACATCTGTTTGGACACAGATGATTGATCCTGGTGAAATAATAAAAAAGATAGACAATATGCCGGAGATAATTGCGAAACAAAGAGCGGTATCGAGTGTGTCTGTTGGTATCGTGTCTATTGAACCTATAAGTCTCATTCAAATATGTAAATTGGGACCTACAGGCAAAAAGGCGACAGATGATGATTCACGCATGTTCATCGAATTAATACCAGATAAAGGACTAATAGTATCTTCTGGAGGAAAAATGTCTGGACGTGTGTTCAAAATACCAGTGGATGCTCCAAGAGATGAAAAGGGTGAGGAGATAACAGAACAGAAAGATATAGTCCAAGAGGCGATTGACGATATCACCAGAGTACATAATAATCTGTCTGTAGATGATTTGGGTGATATGGGTAGTAAAGAAAAAAGTGAAGAAGATATCTATGATCAGACATCTTATGGTGATGAAGATGAAGATGTCGGACAGCACAACATATTTTCTGAATATGATGATATAGATAGAAAAAAAGAGATAAAAAAGAAAAAGAAAAAAGACGAAGATAAAAAAGGAAAAGACGAAAATAAAAGAGAAGATAAAGAACGATTAGAAAAACAAGAAAAAAATATTCGTCTAGAACATCAAGTGCTTCAATGGGATGTTCGTGAGAAGGTCTCTGTATATATCCAACAGGATTATCTAGTTCCCTTTATCAAACTTAAGGGGACATCTCCTGTTGTTGTTGAGGTGAGGACAGATAGACCAATCATTATTACGCAAAAAGTATTCAATGATACTAGAGCATTATTGACGATTGCACCCAGGGCAGAAGGAGGAGATGAGGATTAGAGAAGATGAAAATGACAACAATTAAAATTATCAGTATTGACAAAGAAAAAATAAGTGGGATAGAAATAGGAGGTGATGATAAATCTGAAAGTTATGATAAAAACAGTATAATAGACATACCAATGAACAGAAGTATTTACTCGGGATTGTTAGCTGAGATGAAGAAGGCTGATGTTCCTATTGACGAAGATTTGAAATGCTTTATTGGTAGGGTTGTTACCATTGTTGAAAAAGAATGGAAGAGAACTCCAAAAGAACTTTGGATTGATGGAAATCCGCCAAAAACTTTTGGTGTGACATTAAGAAAAGATTTGGGATAGATTTCATATGAGACGGCTTAACAGATGCTTGATTCGTAGAAAACAATATGGATTGAGCATTAGAGAAGCGGTAAGAAATGAAAACAGAAGAATAGAGAAAGATGCAGTAGAAAAAAATCTTGATAGATGTATGAACAGAATGTTTGGTGATGTCAATCCATACAAACGAAATGAAGACTATCCGTTTGTATGGCATAATTAAGATTGTAATAGAAAACAAAAATATAAAGGAGATGTAAATATGAATGAAGAATATAAGCATGAACACGGAACTGTAGAAAAGATAGGAGACAAAATAACAACCAGAGGAGTTCCTACCGGTACAGATGAAGATAGAAAAAGATTTTTTATAAATCCACCATGTGGATGTTGTGACTGTTGTCACATCGATGTTAACGACCTACCAAATTACGATATAGGAAATCCGCCGGCTATTAAGTATGCAGGAACAAAATTACTGAAGACATTCCTTAATGATTCGCCTGATGGAGATAGTAGTATCAGCGCTTATTGGTTATGTACAGAGTGTATGGATCTAGTAGATAGTGATGAGTTTTATGAGAAAATGGATCAATGTTTTGAAGATAAATATAAACATCAAGCGGTTCTAGAATTGCCAGACGATAAGAAAAGAGAAATATTTGATGATGCGATGGCATTTCAGAAAAAATATTTGGTAAAAGATCGCAAATATTATGACACGTTTTTTAATATCGAAGGATTAGATGATAATCTAAGTTTTGATGAAGGTACTAATCTTAAAATTCGTATTCGTTCTAGCAAAAAAGAAAATATGGAAGAATTCTTTGAACATCTTGCACAGAAATATAAAGGAGATGTAAAATATGGAAGAAATTAAAGAAGTAGAAAGTATAGAAAAAGAAGTATTGAATGTTGAAAAATTGGTAGACATGTTGAAGCATATCCATAATGACGTGGAGAATATGAGAAGGGATCTTGTGATTGTTATGCATAAGGTTGACGGGATCGCCTTTTTGCATGAGGTAACAAGAAGGGATGTAGAAGAGGCGATAAATTCTTTTGACATTAATTTGGATGATATGTATAGTCCGATTGATGCAAAGGATAGAGAAGAATGGAGAAAACACTTGGAAAGTGAGATACAGGAAAAAGATTAAAATAGAAAAATAAAGGAGATGTAAAAATGGATTTGGTGATGCCCGAGAAAGGAGAAAACATAACAGTAAAGATAATAGGTAAAGTTGAGAAGACAAAAGGAAGTGATTTTTATTGTCCTGTGAGAATATGGGCTATCAGAGGACATAGATTTGATAATATATATAAGATGAAAATTACAAAAACTTTATGGAATAGTCTAGATGATGAGTTGATTATGAGAGAAGAGTTTGGAGAACTTGGAGGAGATGATATAAGAGATGGTGATGAAAGTGGAAATGAAAATCCATACAAAATAGATGAAGATCTAGAATGCATTGTTGGTAAAATACTGACTATCAGTGGAGTACCAGATACAAGTAGAACTTTTAAAAATAAATATGGAATTATGGAACCTGCAAAGATGTTTAAAACAAATATAAGAGAAGACCTCGAATATATTGAGAAGATAGGAGGACAAGAATTTATAGATGTATGTGAAAAAGAAAGGAAAAATAATGATAGATGTATCAGTACCAATTTTACAACAATAAATACTGTACTATTGATAAAAGAAATATCAGAAAAGAAAACATATGGAATAATAAAAACTGATAAAAAAGGTAAAAAAGATAAAGGTCTAGATGATTATTGGGATTCAGAATTTAAATAAAGAACAAGAAAATTCAAAATTCAGGAGATGTATATGGCAATAAGACTCTATTTTAGAGGTATTGCAAAGGGGCGTTTTGCAAATGGAAAAGAACAATTATCTGTTTCTTTTGGAGAGGATGGAAAAGAGAGTAAATATGAGTGGATTCCACGGTGGAAGGAAGAGATAATAAGAGTATTTGGTGAGGCTACTGAAACAGAAGCAAAAAACTGTCCTTTTAGTGATTATTTGAATGCTTTTGCGGAGGTCGCCAAAAAGACATTTGAAAAGGTACCATTTGGAGAGTCCTATTTGAGAATAGGATTAGTAGTTGGAAGAAAGGGAAATAAAATAGTTATGACCAGGCCAGGCTATATTGAATATGGATTATATAATAGTGGAATTGAACGCATAGAAAATGAAAAAGAATTTTCTGTAGGCTTTCTGCCTACAGAAATCAATAAATTCCTAGGAAAAGTGGTAGTGTCATGGATTATAGATGGAATTGTTGTCAAAATTTCTGAGGATATATAAATATGGTTACATTGGAAGAAATAAAAGCAAAAAGAAAATTGAAAGTCCTGTTAAAAGGATATACGAGCACTGGTAAGTGTGCAAAAGAAGGAACTCTAGTATTGACAGACAAAGGATTAGTAAAGATAGAGGATATGGTACATTGTTGTACAGATTTTAGAAATAAGGATAGGAATAGAGTAATAAATAAATCTCAACGTGACTTATTAGAAAGTTTTGGAGAATACATAATTGATAACGATAGTGATGTAGACACAGAAGAATTCATCTATAGTGATAATGTAAAAAATATCAGGAATGTTATTAGTTTATCTTCGAAATTGGACTATAAATCATATAATATTTCTGCAAAATATGACATGAAGAATACTGATACTATAACTCTTAAAACAGAAAAGATCAGATTGGAGATCTGTGGTACTCCAGAACACAAAATAGTTATTATAAATAAGGATGGAAATCTTGTATTCAAAAAATTACAAGATATTAGAAAAGGAGACAGTATATGTATAACCTATAATACAAATATATATAATGATAGACTTTTGCTAAATTTCAGGCATAGAAGAATACAAGATAACGTATGGAATATCAAAACACTTAGCAATATAGGTTGTATGAATACCGATATAGCAAGACTTCTTGGATATATAATATCAGAAGGTAGTGCACATTTTGATGATGATGATATTGATTTTTTTGAAATAACAACCTACGATAAAGAGATGCAAGATAATATAATATACGTTTGTAATAATTTAGAAATCAATCATATTTATACATATGATAAAGATCATGAGACTGGATTAGAAAAAAATGATGGAAATCCTACAGGAATAAGAATCAGATCAGTAAATTTTGCGGATTTTGCATATTATTTGGGATATAGGCATCTATCTCAAAATAAGGAGGTACCATGGTCAATATTGCAAGCAGATAAAGAATCTCAGACGTCTTTTCTAAGAGCTCTATTTGATGGAGATGGATATGTCGGATTGAGCAAAGATGAAGAAAGAACGATAATTGAATATGGAAGCTCTTCACCGGAGTTAATTAGACAACTACAACTGATGTTGTTAAATATGGGAATAATAGGAAGGTATGGAGAGCACAAAGGTACTACTTTAGAATATAGAGGAGAAATAAGAGAATATGAGAAAAGTTATAGATTAACATTGTATGGTGAAAACATACTCAAGTTTTATGAACTAATAGGATTCGGTCTTACAAGAAAGAAAGAAATTCTGGAAAAATGTGTTGATTATTTGCGACAGACAAAAAGATGGACAAACATTACTTATCCTAATATAGATAAAAAATTGAAAGTTTTACATGAAAGATTAAAGTTAATTGGAAAGTCTGGAGGGATAATTAGAACGTGGGAAGAAGATCTTGTTATTGGAGAAAAAACTACTAAAATAACTAGAAGAATGAGCATATCGACAAAAGAATATCTCAGGTGTCATGATTGGTTAAGTATTACTTGTTATATAAATAGAGAAACGGCTAGTTCATTTAGAAGTCCATCTAGAGATACTCTTAAAGATATACTCGATATGTTGAATCCTGTAAAAGATATGAAAGAATGGGGATATTTGGATAAATTATCAGATAGATTCATTTTTGACGAAGTCGAAGAAATAAATATAGGAAGAGAACATGTATATGATTTAACTATTGATAGTGTAAGTTCATACATAGGAAATGGTATGATAAATCATAATACACATTGTTGTGTCAAGGTAGCAGATACTGCTCTCAGAGCAGGAAAAAGGGTGTTGTATCTGGACCATGAGAGAGGTTCAGTAGAAGAAATAATCAGATATCTTGAATCAGATTCAATAAAAGAAGGAAAAGAAGGAAATGTAAATATTAAAAACCTTTTTCATGAAGATTATTTTGCTTATATGGATCTGAATGAAAAAATTAAGAGATATTTGTTAACAGGAATTGATTTAATAATAATAGACCCAATGCCACTTTTGAGTATATGTAGAATAAGTGCTACTGACCAGATAAAGAAACAAGGTTTCTATTATCAAGGAGATATGAAAGTTAATCTGGTAAATATGACAGATCCAGAAAAGTATCTCGGAGTAAAGAATGTAGACAACAAAATTACATATTCTCTCAGAGGATGGCAATATTCATTAAGTAATGACTGGGAAACTACATTTAAAGATACATTGGTCAGTATTACACCTGATATAGTATGTACGTTGATGTTACCTGATGAAAAAAATAGTCTTGATGGTTGTTTTGATTATATCTTGGAATTATCAAAAATAGAAGATCCGATGCAAACACAAAGAATGGATACAAAGGGAAATCTTGTAATAGAAAATTCTATGTCATATGTGTATAAAGGAATACCGAAAAAGGTAAGGGGTACTGAAACAAAAAAGTTTTCTATGTTAACAGATCCATGGAAATATATTGTAGAATTATTCCAGTTGAAATATGGTAGTAATACTGGAAATGTTACAGGTAATATTGATAAAGAAAACAAAAAATGATTTATAGTCACATTATCCACAAAGGTGGATAATTTATTGACATAGGAATAGAATATGAAAACAAATAAAGGAGACGATATGGTACAGGCGGAATCGTATATGAACAAAGAAAGAAAAGAAGAAATAAAAGAAACAGAAGGAGGATTTTAAATGGGCGTTTTAACACAATTAAGAGATGTGTATGCAGATCATGAACGAACAGTTGATAGAATATCTGGATTCAAGAAATTTGCAAATCCGATACTCAATGAAGAAAAATATTTTAAGATAAAAGAGCCTATGAGATTCAATGATCAATACAAGAATTTTTCTCAGATCGTTGATGAGGTAATTCCGACAAGAGACGGTGACATAACTGTATATGTTACGAGGCTTGATGCAAACGGAAAACCTAGAGAAAATCTTCCACAGTCTTTAACCAAAAATGCATGTGGCAATATAGAAGGACAGATAAGAAAGAAATTGGAGGGAAGAGAACCTGACGAAGACTTGAATATTTCCATAAATAGTATATGGAAAATAAAAGGAGCGAAAAATCCAAAATCTGGTGAAGGTTTTGGTGATGTGATGCATAATTTCACATTGCTATATCTGGATGGGAATATCATAGGACAAGTTCTCGCCGGTGATGTGCCACAATCACAGACACCACAGACACAACCAAGTTAATAACGCAAATATATATTTGATTATATAATTTGGATATGTGATAAAGATAATAAAGATAGATTCTTTGGACCTACTTTATTATTTTTTTGGTTTTTTGATTTTTATTTTGGATATATATAATATGAGGGTACTTGATGAAAGAAAATATTAATAAAAAAAGTGAAATAGATAAAGAAACTGAATCATTCATGGCATATATGGATGAAAAAGAAAGAGAAGAAGCTGAACTTGAAACCTGTTTCCCAGATATAGAAGAAGAAGAAGAAACCGTTCTTCCATTTGAATGTTGTGATCCTGATACTGGAGAATATGATGAAAAAAGAGCAATAGAGTATTTTAATCGTACAAAGACTATAGAAAAAAAGAAGATTACCATTGATAAAGACGATAATATAACTATAGAAAAGACCACAGAAAGGACTATAACTAAGAAAAATGGAGAAAAGAAAGAAGACAAGAAAGAGAGAATTTTTCTAGAAGGACAAAAGGATCTAGAAGATAATGATGCATCAAATATAAATTTTGGGGGATTGGTCACTAGAAATGTAATGATAGCTACATATAGAATCCTAGAAAATTATCTAGTTCTATTTCCAAAACATGGCTTTGTAAATGAGATGTCTGGGATGATTTTATACGGTCCAAACGGAACTGGAAAGACTGAGTTCTGTGCTAAGATACAAATGAATTCTACTTTTTTAAAGCATTGCAGTTTTGAAAAAATAGATCTATACCATCTTATTGATAGCGAGATGGGTAAGACTTCTTTAAAAGTTGCAACAAATTTCAAAAATTGGGAAAAGGAATGTTTAAAAAGTAACAAGATACAGGTTAAGATAATTGATGAAGGAGAAATGGCATTTCTACAAAGAAAGGATAAGAGCTCAAAAGCATATGCCGAATTGTCTAATAGCATGTTAAAACATACTGGGAAATTCGATGGTGTATTTATCATTCTAATAACGAATAATATAAAACATCTCGATAAAGGCGCATTATCAAGGTTTGAAAGAATATTTTGGCCCTCTCTTGATGAAAAAGAAAGAGTCCAAGTTTTGAGATATAGATTAGAAAATCTGGAAAAGGAAAATCCAAGAATTAAATTTGATATGAAAAACTGGGATAAAATAGATGTTCATATAGATTCAAAATTTGGAGACTTAAGAACAATTAATAAATTTATTGGCAGACTAAAGGGCTGGTTAATAAGAAATTGGTTAACAAATCATGAAAAAGGAACAGAAACTGTTAGTTCAGAAGAGATAATATCTGTAATTAAAGATTTTAAAAAAGAAGAAAATAATGATGATGGAGTCTTCTCTATACCAGACGATGATTTCAATTATCCTTCTGTCGAAGAAATGATAGACTATTGTATAGATCATTCTATGCCAAGGTACAAATCGAACTATGCCAAATTGAAAGAAGATTACAAACAATTTGGGTTGCGAGGTAATCAGTTGGAAGGATTCTTGAAACCTGGTTATAGAAAAATTAAAGAAAGATTTATTAATAATATAGTTAAGGAGAAATAGAAGTATGTCAGATTAAAAGAAGATTACGAACAGTTTGGGTGGAGAGGGAATCAGTTAGAATATTTGAAATCTAGTTATAGGAGAATTAAAGAAAGGGTGAATAAAAAGGAGAAAGCTAAGAGCCGTTTCGTCGATTAGTAGGCTGTGCGAAACGTTTTGTAGTATCTTCTGAACGTATCAGCAGACTATAGGGGATACTTGCAAAAGCTATCGCGTAGCCTACTAATCGAATAAATACTTTTTTTGTTATTATTCGTTATTTTCATTTGATAAGTCCGGTAGTTTACCTGTTTTATTGTAGATCTCATTTTCTTCTTTGGTCAAAAATACCGTTCTTCCCTGGTCATCATCTATTGTTCTATAGACTTCGTCATCCTTTAATCCTCTTCTAAGAATCACTAATTCTTTGTCGATTGTGTCGTCATTTGTAGTTGTTGCACCGGTAGCTATGTCATTGCTTTTCAACTTTACTCTATGCTGTATTTTGCATATCTGCTTACAAATAGTGTCTTCTAAATCACAATGTCTGATATGATCTTTCAATTTGTATGCTCTGGATGTATTCTCTTCTATTTCAAATTCCTTGTTACAAGTTGGACACAATCTCATTTGTTCAAGTTGAATGTCTTTTGTCTTTTGAGCTAAGTCAACTAATATTGATACTACATTATTCGGACTTTTTACATCGAATGACTTCGTTAGTGTTGTCAATGCATCTATATTCTCAAAATTAAGCCATACTAGTTTTCCATTTGCCATAATGTTTAACCTCCTGTGGTCATATTTTCTAGAGCGGTCGTATGCGATTTGCATATAGGTAACAATTTATAAGGTTGCATATAGGTAACAATTTATAAGGTTGTATATAGATAACAATTTATAAGGTTGCATATATGTAAACTATTTTATGGTTGCATATAGTGTATCGCTTATATATATTTTTGCATTGTCTATAGGTAATTTTAGTGATAGGCTATTAGGTAGCAATCGTGGCATTGTTAGAGGCCTGAAAAATAGGATCTCAGTCTTAGGATGCATAAATTATGCGTGCCAAGCATAAATATTGTCCAATCACTATAAAATTAAAATTGGGAATAACAGAAGAGCTTTAAATTGCAAAAGCGCATTTCACAAACCTAGGCGAGCTGCTTTTTTTGCAATTTAAACAACTTCTGCTTGATTCGCGATTTTAATATTTTAGTAAAATGTTCTAGAGTGTTACGCACGCAATATAAAAACTTATATCCTCTCTAAATTTATATGTAAAGTTAGCTTTTTTTTAGAGAGGATGTTTAAAATTTTGGAAAGTCAATAATTGTTATTATATAAAAATATTTATATATTGTGAATGAAACAAAGAATATATATAGAGCTTCTAATAGTCTAGTGTTATAGCTATGTACTTCAGTCCTATGTTTTTCAGAGGTGTCTATTAGATTTTTTGGGTGATTTTTTATTATGGTAGAATTAACGGATTCGCTTAGAAGAGAGATTAATAGGATAATTCCAAGGGGAGCAAAAGTTGGTGATATGTTTCTAGTGTCAACTGGGGATCATGTACGGGTTATGGAAGTGTTTCCTGAAGGTAATTTTAATTATACTTTATTTGAAGGTCCTATAAGGATAAAGAAAGTAGAAAAAAAAGTAGAAACTCAAAAATTGCCTTCAAATACAATAACGACTTCTAATATTAATTTATCAACTTCAGGGACATCGGGATTAGATGTATCAATACCAAATGTTCCAGATATTAAAGTCAATGTCAATACTGATAAGAAAAAAGGGAAGATAAAAGATCCTGATCCCTACAACTGGTATATCAAAAAGAGGTTAAAATATTGAAGAAAGTTATCATGAAGGGTGTAGAAAAAAGATTGGTATCAGGAAGACCTAGAGATTGTAGAATAGTAAGTGGAAAAGTAAGTGAAGTCTATGATAACTTTGATAAGCGATATTTACCTATTGATGAATTTTTGAAGTTATATAATGAAAAAGGGGAAAGAATCAAAGAAGATAAGAAATCAGAAGATCAAATTCCATTATCTAATACAGTTACGACTTCAAATATCAAATTATCTACTTCAGAGACATTGGGAATAGATATTTCAGTTTTAGATGTTCCTCAAATTAATATAGAAATAGATAGTAAAAAGGAAGAAGATATCGAAAAAGATGTTGAAGAAGATGTCGATCCTTTTAATTGGTATATTAAAAAAATGTATAGAAAATAGGATAGAAAATAGGAGATATATAATATGTATAGGAGATAATTATGGTAGAAGAAGATGAAATAAGAAAACAGGAAGAAATAGAAAAGGTAAGAGAAAGTAGAAGGAACTTAGAGGCAGCAGTATCTGCAATACCGGACATCAATGAAAAGTATGATAAGTTGATATCAGAGTTGTGTGTAGGACCAGATTGCCTTAAGAATAAGGTACAAGAAAAGTTTACAGATATAGATGAAAAAATCAAAAAGATAGAAGAAAAGCAATCAGATTTGGTATGTGACAAATGTAGTTATGTGGGTGTACCACCATTAGCCAGCTTTTGTCCTCAATGTGGAGCTGCCATTTATTCGTGGAATGATGAAGAGGGACAACCCATGAAAAATTGGAAGCATTGGTCAGAACGTAATAAATAATTTATAGAATTATAAGTGGAGATAGCAGATTTAACATCACGAAGTTCTAGGATGTATGAGTTCTGGGATTGGTTATGGGATTTCTCTGCTATCTCCAATACTCATTATAATGGTCAACATGGGTAATGATGATATTTGGTTATTATTGTGGTCAATTTTGTGTGTATTGCTCTATATAGCTGCGATGATAACTTTATATATCTTGAGTAGATAATAGAACAAAAATAAATAAAGGAGATGAATGAAATAAATATGTCAATAGCATTAGTAGAAGTAGATGAAATGAGAACAGGAAGAGGCGGCGGAAAAGGAAAGGGCAAGAGCGGAAAATATGTAAAATATAAGATTGCAATCCAGAAGATAACGCCTTTCTTGAAAGAAAGTATTGAAGAAAAAGGAACAATAAGAGTGAAAAACGAAGATATTAAGAAAGAGATGGGTAGCGAATTTGCAAAAAAACATGGGACGTCAATCTATTGGGGACTTAAATATGTTCTGTTTCAGGAAGGTATCTGGGTTACAACCGGAAAGCATAATGATGGATCGGATGTATTAGTGATGAGAAGTACCGTACCTGAAGATAAGTTACCTGATTCTCTTACAAAAGGCGATAAAGAAAAAGAAGGAGAAGAAGAAGTAGAAGAAGAAGGTCCTCTTCCTGAAGACGAAAAAGAAGATGATAATGGCGAAGAAGACAAAGACAAGTAAAGAATAGAAAAATTATATAGAGAGAGAAAAGGAGAAAAGGGTACAGAAGGAGACTAAATGAAGCTGAAGCCTGTTTTTGATGATAAGAAAAGAGATACAGAAAGAGATCTAGATATAGAAAGAGAATTGGATACTACGACAATATCTAGGGTAGAAAATGTAGTAGATAGTGTGGAAAAGAAGGAGACTCCAAACATGGTGACAAAAGAAGAAGCAGAAAGCATGGCAAGGCAATATGCCAACGAAGCATCAGAACAGGCTGTCAATATTGCATTAGAAAGATATGATAATAGAAGAAGGGGAGAAGATGACAGAAGAAAAAAGGAAATAGAAGCAGAAAGAAAAAGGGATGAAGATGATAGAGAAAAAAGGAGAAGAAAAAGAGAAGAGGAAGATGACGGAGACAATTCTAGTCTAAGTGTAATAAATCCAAAAGTTGTAAAACAGTTAAAGGATACGGTTTCAATATTTACAGCTTTAAAAGAATTGAGTTCTAATCCATTACAAAAAACAATAGAAGAAACGGTGGGTGGTATGGCTGCTGGAGTTGTTCAGAAGGCTTTTATGCCACATCAAGAACCACAGAAAAAGGACTTAGTTGACCAGATTCTCAACTCCCAGTTTGCTTATGGACTTGGTTCAGGAATGGGACAAAGAGCACCTGAACTTGTTGAGACATTTGGAAGAGAAAAAGTTGACGGATGGATTACTGGTGCTATAAAGGGAGGAGGTGGAGGTGGGATAGGAGGATTGGGTGGAATACCTGGAGCACCACCTCCTGGAATACCTCCTGGAATGGGTGGACAAACAAAACAGCAATCTGAAATGGAGATGATTTTAAGTCTTGACTGTAACAATCCTGAACATGTAGCTGCTTATGCACATAGTCAGGGAGATATAAGTGTAGGAACTGCGAGAAAAGTATTAATGATACATCAAGATGATTTTATTAGGCAATTAGATTTAAAGGGAGTTGACACTACGCAATATAAATTAAGAAGAAGTCAAGAAAAAGAAATGCCAAATTCTGATGATATATATGGTGGGAATGTTGGAAATGTACAAGAATATAGACCTGCACCTAGAATCAATGATGATCTAATAGTCAATACTCCTGCAACAGAAGACAAAAAATGGGAAAGAGAAAATGAAAATGAAAAGTCTGATGCTTATGTTAATAATCTAGAAACACAAAACGTAGAGTTGCACCCGCAGATGGAGAGAGTAGAACAGAATAGAGTAGAACCAGGAATAGCTTCTAATTCTGGGGAGATAATTAATTATTTGAAAAGTTTAAAAGACATGGTTGAAAAACAGGGTAATGAGATGTCTAGTTTAAAACAGGAATTAGATATGTTGAAAAGGGATAGAACGACACCTGAAGATATACTTAGAGATAGAGATAATAAAGAAGAAAAAAATATAGAAAAAAATGTAGATAATCGAACGACAGTTAGAAGTATGAAGATGATCAAAAAAGGATTCAGTTATGTCAAAGCGGAGGAATAATAATGGCTTATAGACCGGTTTTTAAGAGACCGGAAGACGAAATTTCAAAGAAGGTGGAAGATAGAGTTAGAATAGGGATAGAAAGTAAGGTTAGAAGCGAGGTCGACGAAAAATTAAAAGCTAGGGTAGAAGGAGTCAAGGCCGAGGTAGATGCCAAAGTAGAAGAGAGATTTAAAGAAGAGAGTGAAAAGGTGAGAGGTGAGGTTGACACCAAGGTGAAAACTGAAGTAGAAGCGAGAGTGCTGGCGATCCTTAAAGAGAAAGAAGATAAAGATAAAAGTGATAAGGCAAGTAAAATTACCAAGGCTGTCGATATGGCAAGAGCTCTTAAAGGGGAGAGCGATTCTGAGAAAGATAAGGAGAAAGCTGAAAAAGAAAAAGCTGAGAAAGAAAGATCCGAAAAAGAGACGTTGTGTCCCAATTGTCATATAGAAGGGAGAACTGGACATATTCATAGAGTTGAGACAGATAAGAGTGGATTAATATACCGGTGTAATGATGGAAAGTGTGGCTTCGAAGCGGTGCTGGTTCCCAAAAATTCGGATTATAAATGTTCGAATTGTAATGCTCCTATTAAGAAACCGGAAAAGGAAGAACATGCGAGAGATATGAAGGGGTGTCCTTTTTGCCATGGGACGAAAGCAATTAAATTTGATTGGTCAAAATTATGGTCTATTAAAAAATGAAAGGAGCGAAAAAGTTAGAACGAAAATGTTTCTATTTATATGATGAGAATGGAAATGAGGTACATGAAAGTAGGAAAGAATTTACTGATCATAAAAAACAAAAGATATATAAACAACAACATGTTGAATGAAAAATTGAAAGATATATTCAGACATTGTTGATATACTTATTCGGTTATGAATAAGACGGTATCTCACTGCTCCGGTTCTGGATTAGCTATCCAGGACCACATACCGTGAGCAGTAAGAGACTGTTTGGAAAAATAAATAATAGGAGCGGTGAAAATATGGAAATAATAGATAAAAAAGATGTGAAAGAATATATAGTCGAACATCATATAAAATATAAAGAAATACATGGTGAAGATAAAACTTTATTTATACCACATGGTGAACATATAAGATTACATAGAAGATTAAGAAAAGAAGGAAAGTGTAAAATTCCGAGTGAAGAACTACATAAAATAACATCGAATGCTTTTAAGAGAACCGAGAAATATCTTAAAAAGTATCCAAGAAAACCAAGAGAAATCGGTAAAAAAAAGATGATGAAAGAGATATATAGAAGAGTTAAAGAGCGAGTATTGAATATCAAAACGTGTCGATAGTTTGCATCGATAATAGTCTTATATATATACGAATACACATAGTTCGTGCAATCTGAGTATGTTTAGGCAAATACGAATATAGTTCTATAGCTTATACATAATGTAGTACAGCATAAGTTAGTAGATCATAATTAGTAGGCCTGTATGGCAAAATCAGAAGATATTATAACAGGTATGGAAAAAAGAGAATAAAGATGCTTAGAGAATTAATATTACCGGGTATTCGAAGTAAGGATAATAAGAAAATAGCTGTTAGATCGAATGCTATTAGTCCTGATACTCAAATTACATATAATGTTCTGGAAATATTATATTGGCATATTAACCAATCACTTCAGAAAGATAGGTCTACTTTTAAATTGAATATGTTTGAGAAGGGAATTGTAAGGAGTGGATTGGAAACAGTTATGCCTGGTACCAAAAAATATATTGTGGGTATGATGCCTAATGAGATAAAATTATTGTTAGATGATATAGAAAGAGAGTTAAGTAAGAGAAAAAGAGTGTAATTATATTTGATTTAATTTTGATTATGGATGAATGATAGGATTACATAATGGTGATTAGTAAAGTGGCTAATAAAGGGTGTATAGACGAAATAAAAATGGGGAAGGTGAAAAAATTTGTAATCAAAGCGTATAAAGATATTTTGTTAAGGGATCCGGATTCTAGCGGGCTTGATACATATAGTACATCGATATATTTTGGAAAGATAACAAAAGACGCTTTTCTAGAATGTCTTTTTGCATCTATGGAATATGATGTACTTAAATCGAATCTTAAATCTTCTGAAGATATGATTAGTTTAGAAAGTATTAAAGAGATATATGAAATTGAAGAACAAGAAGAGTTAAAGGAAGAAAGATTAAAGAAAAGGATATTAGAAGAAGAAAGATTAAAAAAAGAGAGTAAGATAACATTCATATCGACATTTGGTATAAAATGTGGTATAGCTACATATACGATGCATCTGATGAACGAACTTAATAAAATGTTTCCTGATTCGTTTAGAGTAGATCCTACAAATGAAGGGTCTTTGAATCGACATATTAATGGAAAGTTAATACATGTACAACATGAATTTGGAATGATGCCTACGTTTCCAAATACAAAGAGTAAAGTGATAATAACTTGGCATACAGTACCGAGTTCTATAAATGATATAATAAAATTAATTGAGTCGGAATTAAATGTAATGGCTTATATTGTTCATTGTCAAAGTGCTGCTGGTTATATCAATACAAAAAAAGGTGTATATGTAATAAGTCATGGTTCAACGTTAGTTAAAGAGATAAAAAAGGAAGATGCAAGAAGAGTTCTTGGTATAGATAAAAATGGTATAAATGATATGCCAATTGGATTTGTATTTGGATTTCAGAACCCAAACAAACTATATGGTGAACTTATAAATACAGCCAAAAATGCTAATATTCATCTTATAATATCTGGGTCTCCACATGAATTTGGACGTAAAGTAAATTTACTCAATACTGAAAATCTTACGTTTCTTGGTAGACATCTAACAGAAGAAGAAGTAGATCTATATGCATCTGCAAGTGACTTGTTATTGTTTGATTATGTGGGACAGGACCATTATTCAGTTTCTGGAGCCATGCATAGGATAATTGGTGTGGGACGTCCTGTAATATGTTCTAATACGAAACATTTTACGGATGTTGTAGATGGAGAGAATGTATTGAAGTTCGATAACCAAAAAGAGTTAGTAGAATGTATAAAAATTGCATTATTAGATCCTGAGAAAGAAAGGTCAGAAAGGTTAGGAGAAGCCGCAAGAGAATATGCAGAAAGAACAAGTTGGGAGAATGCTGCAAAGAGACATGTTGAGATTTATCGACGTTATGTTAGTTTATAATGGTATTATTGGTAATATGAGGTATGTTTCATGGATAAGAAAGAAGATTTTAAAGAAGATTTTATGAAGAGTATTAAAGATGTTGAGATGAAATCTAATTGGATTAGACATGTTGATGCAAAGTTTAATATTTTACATATATTGAGATCCAAGAAAGATCTTTACATATTATTGGATAATATTGAACAATATTATAGGGATATGTTGATAACTCCGCCAGAACCTATGGATGGAAAACAATCTGATGATGGTAAAGAGTTCGATGAGAATCACTATAATAGATATCCACAAGAATTTACTAGTTGGCATATAAAACATGCTAGTGGTATAATAGGCAAGGTTAAATGTACGTCAGTCTTAGATGTTGGTTGTGGTATGGGTAGTATGGTAAAAGGCTTTATGAAGAATAAAGTGGATGTACGTGGGATAGATATCAGTAATTATGCTATTGATAATTGTGGTAAAGAAATACATAAATTGGTGTCTTGCGCAGATATCAGAAAGATAGATACATTACCAAAAACAAAATTTGATTTGGTAACGTGTTATAATGTATTGGAACATGTTTCTGATCCTGATGTATCTATATATAATATTTCTAATCTTGCGAGCAAGTGGATACATATAACGGTTCGTGATATTAGATGTTTGTATCCAGAAGATATACAAATGTTTGATCCAACTCTTATTACAGGAAGGAGTATAAAATGGTGGATAGAGGAATTTGAAAAGGAAGGATTTGACCTTGTATTTGATCTTGATTATACATGGTTGATATTTGAACCTAGATTTGCATTAATGGTTACAGGTTGTCCCGTTTTTCAGGCATTGTTTAGAAAGAGAGAAGAGAAAGAAACAGTATAAGAGAAGGAAAACGAGAATGAAACAGTAAGAAGGAAAACGATATGACTGAAGATGCAATTGAAAAAGGAAAACGATATGACTGAAGATGCAATTGAAGAAGGATTACCAAATAAATTTACTGCGAATTATTATGATGAAAAATATTATGCTGATAAACAAGGAAAGAAATTTAAAAGAATAAATGGTTCAACTGATACATTTGGATATCGCAATCCTGAAGGAGAATGGACTGGTTGTGATCCAATAGTAAAGGCATGGAAATTCATATTTCAACCAAAAAATATGTTAGATGTGGGATGTGGTCGTGGTACATTTATTGCTTATGCTAGAAATGTAGGTATATTGGCTGAGGGATTTGATTTTTCGGAGTGGGCTATAAATAATCTATATTCGAGATGTAATAAAAAGTGGATTAAATTACATGATGTTACACAGAGATGGCCATATCCTGATGAACATTTTGACTTTGTAGTGATTCTTGATTTAATGGAACATATATATTCAGATGATATAGATTTTGTAATAGATGAAATGTATAGAGTAGCCAAAAAGTGGATATTTCTTCAGATTGCAACTATTGGAAGGGCTGGTAATGGTGATAGTTTGTCTTGTAATGAGTCTGGTAGTGAGTCTGGTAGTGAGTCTAGCGGATATGTTCTTGATAAAGATAAACCTATTCCAATTGAATTACAATCATATGCGGTTGCCGGACACGTTTCAGTAATGACAGAAGATTTCTGGTTACAAAAATTCAAGAGAGATGAATGGATAGCTAGAAAAGATTTGGTTGAAAGATTCTGTACAATTGTACCTAGTGATGTAATAGCAAATTGGACTTTGAATACGATAATTGTAATGGAAAAAGTTAATTTATAGATATGAAACAATCTAGAAAAGAAGTTCTGATGAAATATAAAGATTGTTTAGATAGAGAGTATGTAAATAAATTATTTGAGAAATTGGATAAATGTAACTATTTTAATGATGAATGGGTAGGAAGATCTGGACCATATAACAAGTTAAATTGGCGAAACAATGAAAGAGGGATTAGTAAGACAATTGACATATTGGATTTGAAATTGGACCGTTCGGAGAATTTAAAAATTGTAGATGCTGGTGCCGGTACTGGGAAAATTTCTTTGGCTATAGCTGAATATTCTGATTTTTTTGGTATTAATGTTGATATATATGCAATAGATCAATCCTATGCTATGTTAGAAAAGTGTCCTGATCATAGAAAAATAAAGAAATATATTGCTGACATAGAATATATGGCATTTATTTCTGATAATAGTATTGACAGGATTATATGTAGTATGGTGTTACATTCAGAGTATAAACAAGTAGATAGTATATTGAGAGAATTTTGGAGAATATTAAAGAAGGGTGGGGTTATAGTAATATTTGAAAGTATTCCAATGATTGATGAGGTTGATGATAGTAGTGGTGATAATTTATTTCTTGCTTTTTATATGTCATTTCTTGCTTTGAAAGAAGATAGAGTTATGTTTACGAAGAATGGATTAATTGAATTATTAAAGAATTTTGGTTTTAATAATGTAACAGTTGAAGAAATAGTATTGGGACAGCAGAGCATTAAAAATTGGTTATATAACTCTTGTACTAATGATAGTTTAACAGATGAAATTATGAATATACATAGAAATACTTCTGATGTTATAAAGAACGGGATAAATTTAGTAGAGACTAAAGGCAATGATATTGATATACTTTGTGACTGGAAATTTGGGATTGCAAAAGGTGTAAAGTAATAGAAGTGAATTAAATGAAATTGTATGATAATGAAGCAAATTTAAAGAGGATGTTATTTGAATTTAAGAACTTAATGGATGAACATGGTCTTGAGTTTGTATTAACGTATGGAACTCTATTAGGAGTTTGTCGAAACAAACGCTTGTTACCATGGGATGTAGATCTTGATGTTGTTGTTCCTTTTAGAAGCTACGAAGACTTTGTCAATGCTGATTTATTTGGTTTGTTAAGAGATGCTTATAAGAAAGGTTTTGAACCTGTATATTTTGATAATGTATTTCGATCTGATACTGAATATTTTAAATATCCAGAGATATCTTTATTACCTAAGGAACAACAATGGAAAGGATATTTAAAAGTCGTTCCAACATGGAAGGAGACAATGGATAAATTTGTAATATTTTTGCAAGGTCATAATATTCACATTGATTGTCATCCAATAATAAAAGATATCCATTCGCCATTTGTTTACGATGTTATGTTAGATAAAATTGTGTTATATGGTAAGGAATTTAATATTCCACCGAATCATTTACAATTTTTGTCAGATTATTATGGGAAAAATTGGCGGGATGTATTTTGTTCACACAATTTGTGGACAATACATTATAAGTCATTACGTAGTGGTGACGTACCACAAGAAGTAGAGGATTTTATGATAAAATGGAAACCTTTATTGGAAGAATAATAGAAAAGATATAAAACTGATAATGGATAGGGAAAAAAGATTAAATAGAGAGAAAAGATATAAAACTGATAATGGATAGGAAGAAAAGATATAAAACTGATAATGGATAGGAAGAAAAGATTAATATGAAGATGTCAATAATATATACAACCGCAAGAGATGAATATCCGTTAATAGATCTACCAAATGTTAGTCATATAAAAATATTTTTGGATTGTTTAACTAGACAGACATTTAAAGATTTTGAGGTAATAATTAGTGATGTACTATACAAGAAAAGAAGAGAAATGATGGAAAAGAAGGAATTGACTTATGATTTCTCTTCATATCCATTTCCTATTAGGCATATAGATCCCAATGAATTTAGTTGGGCACTTAAAAAGGGATTGTGGGGAGTACAGGATGGTATTAATTATGGAATTATCCATGCAGATGGAGAACTATTATTGTGGTATCCAGATTGTTGTGAATTAGTAAATAATGATAGCCTACAATTATGGTGGGATTGGTACAAAAAAGGGTTTTTTGCTCAAGCATTATTTGTATTTTATAAAGGAGGAAAGCCTCTTATGGTAAATGATGCTGCAAATATGGGAATTGTATCTGGAGGAGAGCATAACCAGTCAATAGATAAGACAAGAGAATCTTATAAATTAATGGTCGAATTAAATTATTTAAAAGATATAGTCAGGGATCATAGATGGAAATATGTTGAGGAAAATAAAAATGGACCAGGATTGTTCTATCCTATTGGTCAACAGTTTTTCGGATATACAAGTTTCAGTATGGATGCAGCATTAAGATTAAACGGATATGATTCAAACTTGGATGGACAAAAATCTTTGACCGATGTAGAATTTGGAATGAGATTGGAAAAAGCAGGATTTCAATTTGTATGCGACAAAAATTTATGGTTAGTTGAACATTCTCAGTATCCAGTATCAAAAGATGTACTATTTGGAATGCCACTTAAATCATGGAAAAGTAATTATAGTATAATTATGTTGAATGATGCAAAGAAAAAGATAACTGCAAACGATTATAAGTTAACACCTGAAGAATTAGAATGGATCGTTGCGCATGGTGCAAAATGGGATAATCCAAGACTTAGTCCTGGATGTAAAGAATATGATTTACTAATGGATTGGTATAATAATCCACCAATATACAATTTAAGAGAACTGAGAAATGAAAGATTAAGAAAAGAAGGAAAGACTTGCCTGATAAAATGAGTTATCGATTCAAAATTGGGATAGACAAATGGTAAAAATTAGTATTATATATATTACTGCGAGAGTAGACTGTCCAATGACATCTCTTCCAGGAGTCCATCAATTTACATTATTTCTAGATAGTTTGAAAACTCAGACGTTTAAAGATTTTGAGGTAATAATTAGTGATTTATGGTATAATGAAAGAAATAGACAAAATAAGTATGATTTCAGTAGATATCCATTTGTAGTCAAACACGTGAATCCATGTGAATTTAGCTGGGCAAAGAAAAAAGGTTTGTTGTGTTTTTCGGATAATTACAATATGGGAGTTATACATTCTGACGGAGAACTGTTATTATGGTTTAATGATTGTTGTAAATTTATAAATGATAATAGTTTACAATTATGGTGGGATTGGTACCAAAAGGGATATTTTGCGTCTGCATTGGTACATTATTACAAAGATAAAAATCCGTTGTATCAAAAGGATGGTATAATTCCTATTGTAGATTCTAGATATCCATATGTAAATAATACTCCAGATGGGATATATTACTTTCCTGGTTCGCAATATTATGGATATTCTAGTTCTAGTCTTGATGCTACTCTTAGAGCAAATGGATATGATTCTAATTTTGATGGTCAGAAAGCACTTAATGATGTAGAATTTGGAATGAGATTAGAAAGACTAGGATATAAATTTGTATGTGATAAAAATTTATGGTTGACTGAAACTATCCATTGTGAATATCCAAAAGAGATTATGGACGAGAATCCGCAACCTTTCAGATCTAATCTTGGACTAATAACTTTATACCAGAAGAATAACAAGAATACTGGAAATGATTATAAACTATCGACTAGTGATTTGGCACATATTATAAGACAAGGCGAAGAATTAGGTATTAGAGTGTTACCCGGTAGTTTTGAATATAAGGTTTTAATTGATTGGTTTAACAATCCGCCAATATATAATTTAAGAGAACTGAGAAATGAAAGATTAAGAAAAGAGGAGAAATTGTAGAGGGAAGATATATGACTAATGCATTTGAAGAGAAATATTTTGTTGGTGCATCTGGAAATAGTAATTATGTTGATTATCGTACTAAGAAATTCTCTGATTTGGCAGATAACATTGTGAATATATTATCCTTGAATAAGGAAGATAGAATATTAGATTTTGGTTGTGCTACTGGTGCATTATTAAAAGAGTTAAAAGATAAGGGGTTCTACAATATTAAGGGTACTGATATCAGTAATTGGGCTATAGAATATGGAAAAGATACTTTTTTATTGGGTAATGAGCTTGATTTTTATAATAGAAACTTATTGTATGAGGATTTTGATTATATTATTATGCTTGATGTATTAGAACATCTTCCTGATTATGAATTAGAAACAGTATTAAAACTGATAAGTAAAGGGAGCAATAACAAGAAATTGTTGATTAGAATTCCTGTAAGTGCTATAGAAGGAGAAGATTTTGTATTAGAAGTATCGAAAAATGACAGAACTCATATACAGATTCATTCAAAAGATTGGTGGATTGAAAAATTTAATAGTTTTGGGTTTGAATTTTTATATAATATACATATGATCTCAATATATGATTCTGATGGAGTAATGTGTGGAGTGTTTGGATGACAAATATGAAAACAAATATGAAAACAAATATGAAAACAAATATTAAAGATTCAAATATTCTTATAACTGGTGGTACCGGAAGTTTTGGTAATAGAATTGCTTCTATATTAAATAATCCAATATATGATGTAAACAGCATAACGATATTTTCTAGAGATGAGAAGAAACAGTATGAAATGAGGAAGATGTACCCAGATTTTAAATATGTAATTGCAGATGTTAGAGATTATGAAAGAATAAAAGAAGTAACAAGAGGAATCGATATAATCTTCAATGCAGCAGCACTTAAGCAGGTTCCATCGTGTGAATTATGGCCAGAGGAAGCCATAAAGACAAATACTATAGGTGCTCTTAATATATGTAGAGCCGCTGTAGAAAATGATGTCAAAGTTGTTGTAGGACTTGGTACTGATAAGGCAGTAAAACCTATTAATGTAATGGGAATGAGTAAGGCTTTAATGGAGAAGATTGTTTGTAGTTATGGTAGAAGGTTTAAAGGTAAGGGAACTGTATTTTGTTGTGTAAGATATGGAAATGTAATGGGATCACGAGGTTCTGTTATTCCGTTATTTAGAGATCAAATTAATAATGGTATGAGTGTTACTATTACTGTCCCTAAGATGACAAGATTCCTATTGACATTAGATCAAGCTATAGACCTAGTATTGTATGCAGTTGAAAATAGTAATGGAGGAGAGATATTTGTAAAAAAGGCTCCTGCATGTACTATGAAGATGTTAGCTGATTGTATGATAAAGAAATATTGGGATGGTAGGAAAGAAAATATTGAAGAAAAAGATGGAAAAAAGGGAAAAGAATATAATATAAAAATTATAGGTATACGAGCAGGAGAAAAACTTCATGAGACATTAATAAATGAGTATGAGATGCTTTTTACAGATGATATGGGTGATTATTATATTATTAATGATACATTAGAAGGAAAGATAATTGAAGAGAAAGTAATTGAAAGTATGTATGTTGAATATACATCTGCAAATACTAGACAGATAGTAGATTATAATGAGTTGAGTAGGTTATTGGATGACGTGACATATGATAAAGATACGTATGATAAAGATATTGGATAGTTGACTAGAGATATATCATTATGACAAGAAGATCAAATAGAGATGCTGTTTTGAATTTTGCAACATCAGTTAGTATTGGAGACATTACTGAACATTTGGTAACTATGTATGATACTATTATTGGAAGGTCTCGTGTAATAGGTATTAGATTAATAGTAGAACTTGGTGTTAGACTTGGTACGAGCACATTTGTACTTTCGAGAGCGGCAGAAGATGTGGGAGCACAGAATTTAATAGGTGTAGATATAGTAGATTGTTCCGAATGTTGTGATTATAATAAATGGATATTCAAACAAATGGATGATTTAGCATTTGCTGATATAATGAAAAATGTAACTAATGATCGCATAGACATCTTATTTATTGATACAGTTCATACATATGAACATACTGTAAATGAGTTAAAGAAGTTTCTTCCATTGATGAACAAATATGGTATTATAATGATGCACGATACATGGGGTGTTGGACCTGCTATAGATTTTGTATTTGGTATTAAAGGTAATTGGAACATCGATTTTGTAATTCAAGCCGAAAAGGCTACAATTAGACATTATCATCATAACAGTGGTATGGCATATATTTTCCTAGATATAAAGATTGGTAATGACAAATGGTTGATGTAATCTATATTGAATAATGATATATTATCTATGATTATTTATGAGAATAGCTATATTGGGACATAAAGGAATGCTTGGTCATGTGTGTAAGAGATATTTTTCTGAAATTGGATACGAAGTTATAACTATAGATGAAAGATATGATGTGTCATATCCAGATAAATTTTTTGATACAGTGAGAATAAAGAGACCTCAAGCTATAATAAATTGTATTGGTTTGATTAAGCAGAAAAGTGATGACCCACTTAGATTGTTATTTATGAATTCGGTATTTCCATTGCAACTTAGTATTAGGTTCCCTGAAACGATAATAATACATCCAAGTACTGATTGTGTATTTTCTGGTAGTAGTAATAAAGGTAGATATTTTGTTGATACTATCCCAGATCCAGCTGATATATATGGTATTAGTAAGGCTTTGGGCGAGATTATACAAAAATATCCTTATACGTGGATACTAAGATGTTCAATTATAGGTCCTGAGTTAGTTAATAGAACAGGATTGTTAGAATGGTTTTTGTCACGTGTTGAGAATAAGAAAAATAATGGTGATAATGTTGATAATACCATATATGGATTCACAAACCATAAATGGAATGGAATTACTACATTAGAATGGGCAAAATGTGCATCTGAATTATTGACAAGGGTTAAAAATGGTGATGTACATAGTAAGATTATTCAGTCAGGAACATTGAGAATATATTCAAAGTCTGAAATTTTACGTATGATAGCCAATGTTTGGAGAAAAGATGTTGAAATAGTTGACAAAGAAGATACGATATGTGTTGATAGAAGTCTTATGCCCATGTGGGAAAGAAAACCTTTATTGGAACAATTAAAAGAGTTATATAGTTGGTATTATGGTGTTTGGTAATAGGATGAATGGTGTTTGGTAATAGGATGATTAAATGAGTGAAGATCTTATTGATATTGAAAGAGAAATTATAAAGGTCTATTTTAAGGCACTTGGAAGAGAACCTGATGATATTGGGAATATACAATATCTACGTGCTATATTGAATGGGTTTAAGATTAAAAATTTGTTGTCAACTCTTAGATTGTCTGATGAATACAAAAATTATTATGGACGGATAGTGCGTAAAGAGATAAGTAAAGACGTGGCCATTATTAAAGATGATGTGATAGTTTGGAAAATAGACAACATTAATAAAAAAGTTGATGATTTCATTATAAAACATATATATATAGTGGATGGGTTTAAAGATGAACGTAAAGTAAATGAAACTGCAAAGAAACGAATTGAGAAATATAAAGTTATGAGAAAGGAAATTGAAGAATATGGTGCAGAAAAGTTGAAATCTCTTACAAAAAGTGGATATAATATATTAGGTTTCTATCCTAATGTTGTCCAAAATAGTGGTTATGGCATGCTTGCTGATAATATATATGAATCTTTGCTTAAAATTTCTTCTCGATATAAATATAGGATAATTGATAGTAGATTATATACTAGATATATGAAAAGTCCTTTGCATTATTCTGATATAAGTTTAATATTAGGTGTTCCGTTGGGATTCTTTAAGACATCTGCGAAAATAAATATAGGATATACGATGTTCGAAGCAACGAAAATACCTAAGACGTGGACTACTAAATGTAATATTATGGATATGTTATTCGTACCATGTAAGTCTAATATTGATGCATTCAAAAATTGTGGAGTTGAGATTCCTATTGAAATAATTCCTATTGGTGTGGATGCGAATATATATAACCCGAATATAACAAATAAGAATTTTCCTTTTATAAAAAGTCGACATCCTACTTTTGATTGTATGGATAGTATGTACAAATTTCTTGTGATTAATGATGGACAAAATAGAAAGAATAATAATATGGTTGTAAAAGCTTTTCAACAAGAGTTCAAAAAAGAGATAGATAAAAAAGAGGTTTATCTTGTAATAAGAACAAAGATGCCTAGAACATATGAAGGAAAGAACATATATATAGTTGATAGATTTCTTTTAGATAATGAACTTAAGTTACTTATAAATTCGTGTGACTGTATGATAAGTGCATCAAGTGGAGAAGCCGGAGATATACCAATTTTATCAGGTATGGCAATGGAAAAGCCTGTGATTGCAAGCAGAGAGTTTGTTCATGCAGAATATATTGAACATGAAAAGACAGGATTTCTTATAGATACAGCCAAATTGGTTCCTGCATATAGAGATACATCATATAGACATCTTTCGTTCTATGGTCATCTATATGCAGATACTATGTGGATGTTACCAGATATTGAAAGTCTTAAGAAAAATATGAGATATGTATATGAAAATAGGGATATAGCGAAAGATGTAGGTATTAATGCTAGAAAATACATATTAGATAATAGAACTGTGGATATGGCTGTAACGAAGATGTTTGAAATTTTTGATGATGTTACTAGAGGGTAGTATAGAATAGATGGTATAGGGTAGTATGGTATGACAAATTTAAATAAAAATTTAAAGAAAGGAATAACTGTTTGTTTGATATGTCATAATGAGGAATATTGGCTACCGAAAACTCTTCCGGATATGGTAAAATATTCTGATAAAGTTGTGATAATAGATGGGAGTCCTTTTGGACCGTCTGATGACAATTCAGAAAAGATAATCAAGTCCATAATAAGGTCTACGGATATATATATTAGAGGTAAATTTGGTTGTGAAAGAAACGAAAATAATAAAAATTGGAATATAGTAATGAGAAATGAATATCTAAAATATATAGATACTACTCACATGCTTTTGGTAGATGCTGACGAAGCATATCTTCCAGAAGATTGGCAAAAATTTAGAAATTATACAAATAAAAGGATAGCAGGTTTAAGATATCCATATATTCATTTTTATATGGATACCAATCATATATTGAAAGGACATCCTGTATGGGATTCTTTATGTCATCATTTTACCATTTATAGACCAGGATTTAAATATACTATATTAGATACCAAAATAAAGGATGAGAGAGGACTTGCTCTAGTAGGACGTCCTGAAATGATAACAGATAATTCAATAAGATTGTTTCATTATAATAGGTTAAGTCCTTCAGATGTATACAAGATGAAACAGTCCAAGTTTAAAAAAAGATTCGATGGTGGGGGTTTATCAGACGAAGAATATGATACATGGTTTAAAAATTGGAAAGATGATAGAGCTTTAGACTATAAATATATCAGACCGTGGTCAGGAAAGCATCCTTTGGAAGGAAAGATATGAGTGAAGATAAGTTAAAGGTAATAAAGAAGGAATAATAAAGAAGGAATAATAAAGAAGGAATAATAAAGAAGGAATAATAAAGAAGGAAATGGAGGACGGGATAGTTGACGGGTAATAAAATCGCATTTATAATGGAGAATCTTTCTAGTTATAGTGGCGGTAGATATCTTTCTTATATGATAGCATTAGCCTTTCAAGAGCTGAAGTATGATGTAACTATATATACTAATTTTACGATAGAAAATATACCTTATATTAAGGATTTCGAATGTTATCAAAGACCGATTATTAAATATACAAAAAATTTACATAGTCTTTCTTTCAATAAAGATGATTATGATATATATGTAGGATCTCCAAGAGGAGGATGTATAATTGCTCATAGAGAAGCAGTAAAGAATAAGAAATTATATATAACATTTCTTTTTGATGTTCCTACTTTTATGAAACAATTTTCGATACATCTTAGTAGAAAATGGGTGAATGAACCTATTTGGAGTAGTATTGCTAAGACTTTAAAGGATGCTGGATTAATAATTACATTCTCAAATGTTTTGGTGCAATATATAAAAGAATATGCAAGACAAAATGATGTCATAATTGAAGACGGTAAAATTGTAGTTTTACATCCTCCTCTTAACTCTAGGATTTGTGATGAAATAAAGAATATAGATGTAAATAAGAGGAAAAATCAAATTTTGGTTGTAAATAGATTTGTTCCGAGTAAAAATTGGGAAGATATATTCAAAGTTGTATCAATAATTCATAATCCTCCAAGGTTGATAGCTATTACTAATAGCAGAGAAAAATTAATCAATGTTGCTAATAAATATAATATACTAAAATTGGTTGATTGTTATTCTAAAATTGGAGACAAAGAAAAGTTTAGATTAATGAAAGAAAGTAAAGTGATTGTTAGTCCTTCTTCTTATGAAGGGTTATGTATGTCAATGATAGAAGGAATAAGATGCAGAACTCCGATCGTCGTATATGATATTCCTGTAATGAGACATATTACTCAAAATGGAGTTATATATGCAAAATATATGGATATCAAAAGTTTAAAAGATAATATTGAAATATTGCTTAAAGATGCAAATCTATATAAGAAAAAATTGGACGAGATTGATAAAGTAAGACATCTATTTTCGTTTGATAACTTTGTTAATGAATTGGGTAATGAGATTGATAAGATTGATAAGATACATGATAATGCGATGATGAGAAAATGAATATATTAATTTATAATTTAGGATATAAAAGATATTCTGGAGGAGTATATTATGTTGATGGATTGGCATGCGCATTTGCAGAACAGGGACATAACGTCACTCTTTTGACAAATGTTCATAATAAGAGCGCATTCAATTTAAATTATCCAAACTTAGAAAGAGTTGTTAATAGCCATTATGTTCCTCCAAATAAAAAATACAATTATATATTATCCATTCATAACAATCCTATGATAATTTCTTCTAGATATGCGAGAATAAGAAAGATTCCGTTTATACCTATAATTTTCGAGTTGCCAAATTGGGTTAGGAAATATATTCCAGAACATAGGGTGACCAACGCATCATGGGCATATATTAAGGAACCTTTAAAAAATTCGACAAAAATATTATGTTTAGCAAATGAATGTATAAAATATATATACGAACTTTCTCCAGAAACGGTTAAGAAACCAAAATATGTAATTGAAGGAATTATTAATGATATAGTAGCAGATAAGGTAGCTATACTTGATATTAAACCCGAAAATAAATCAGTATGTTGGATAGGAGGTAATGCGGTACACAAAAGAGTACTAGATTTAATTAAGGCAATAAGATTACTCGATGATTATAAAGAATGGAAAATAAATTATATTACTCCTGTTCATGATATTAACAATACAAAGATTGCCAAAGATATAGGAATAAATTTAAATATGGTAGTTAGTCCTAATGATGAACAAAAATTTAGAATAATAAGTCAATCTAGTATGGTAATATCGACCTCAAGGTTTGAAGGAGGTGTATGTATGTCAATTCTTGAAGCATTATATATGAAAAGACGTGTGATATCATACAAATTACCAATACATGTAGATTGTTGCAAGGATCTTATAACGTATGTTCCTATTGGAAACATTAAAGATCTGGCTATTGCTATTGATAATAATAAAAATTATATAGTAGATAATAATAGTGAGACAAGTGGGATTGATAACAAGACTGATGTGGCAAGAAAATATGTTGAAAATAATTTTACTATAAAATCTGTTGGAAGAAAATTAAATGATATGTTGGATGTTAAATGAATATGTTATATGTCAATCGACACTGTGTCTTGGCATATAATGAATTTTTGCTATTTAATGAAATGGGTATAGACGTATTCTCAATTGGTCCGTATTTAGATCCTATAAGGCCAAAAGATAACTTACGTCCTCCTATACTAGGAATTGAACCTAAACCAGAATTTATTAAGTCGGTATCTCAAAAAAATATAACCAAAAAATTTATAGACAATTTTGATATTATATGTGTGGTACATTTTCCAACATGGTTAATAAGAAATTTTAATGTTATTAAAAACAAAATTGTTATATGGAGAACCATTGGACAATCTACACATTATATTGAAAATATGATAAAACCGTTTAGACGTAATATAAAGATAGTAAGATATTCTCCGTTTGAGAGGAATATTCCTGGATATATAGGAGATGATGTTGTTATTAGATTTCATTTAGATCCCAATGAATTTAAAAATTGGAATGGTAATACCAAAAAGATAATATCAATAACTGGGTTTATGAAAAAGAGACGTGTTTGTAACTATAATATATTTGATACTGTTACAAAAGGTTTACCTAGGGTCCTATATGGTCGTGGTAATGAAAATGTTAATATATATGGGGGTATATTATCTTACGATAATTTGAAACAGGTTCTTAGAAATTATAGAGTTTATTTTTATACAGGTACTCAACCTGCAAGTTATACTCTCAATTTTATAGAAGCTTGGATGACCGGAATACCTATTGTAGCTATAGGTAATAAATATGGTAATGGACATTATTTCAATCAAAATACATATGAGATATCACAAATAATAAAAAATGGGGTTAACGGATTCTGTTCTGATAATATACAGGATCTATCCTTATATTGTAAGATGCTATTAGAAAATGATTCTTTGGCAAAACAAATAGGCTTAGAAGGAAGAAGGAGTGCAATAGAATATTTCGGTAAAGATAAGATAAAGGAACAATGGACAGAATTTTTTAAGAGTGTGTAAATATGACTAAATTAAATATTGGATGTGGTAATGATATAAAACCAAAAAAAGATGGATGGATAAATCTAGATATACTTAATCGTCCTGGAACTGATATTGTAATCAATGTATTAGATGCAAAATTTAAGTCCGAAGAATTTGAATATATTTATGCGTCAGATATACTTGAACATTTTACAAGGACTGATGCAGATAAATTTTTATCATTATGTTATCTGTGGTTAAAAAAAGGCGGAATCTTACATCTTAGATTACCAAATATGGAAACATTAGTAAATAAGTTCATACAAAAACGCGATGAAAATAGTAGAGTTGGAATTTTACATTGGACATATGGAAATTTTGGTGATGATAAATATGATATGCACCAATGGGGATACACTCCTGATATATTGAAAAGAGTGTTGATAATACATAAGTTTACAGTTGTAGGTGTGAAGAATGTGGGATATAATATGGCAATAGATGCCAAAAAGGTATAGATACTATAGATACTGAAAAGATAAAGGTATAGATACTGAAAAGATAAAGGTATAGATACTGAAAAGA
>CXWL01001750.1_pt1 | contig 43044 bp, 48 predicted proteins | sample 590931 | NCBI WGS metagenome assembly CXWL01 (sample SAMEA3498368, study PRJEB10139) | groundwater metagenome | biome: water well; material: biofilm material | place: Germany | collected 2015-04-27 | reverse complement strand
CCTATGGCTTTAAGTTGGCTCCCCAACGGCGGACCTGTCAAGTCCTCCAGAACCCTTCTCCCTTGCATTCCTGTCTGTGGCTCGCTAGCATGTTATCTCTTGTGGGATTGTTTTGATGTCACCATGTATCAGCACAACAAGGCTGGTTTTCTGTGGCCTTGCAAGATAACTCTGGCTTCCTCCAATGGTCGATCGTCATTCCAGCCCATAACGAAGCAGACCGCATTCTTCCCTACCTTCGAAACATCACTTCCTACATGCAAGGCCGAGGACAGTCCTACGAGGTACTCGTGGTTGACGACGGTAGCACCGATACCACGGCCGTCGTGGTGGAAACCATAGCTTCTTCGACCCCTGAGATTCAGTTGCTCCGAGCCCCGCTACGTCAAGGCAAAGGCGCAGCGGTACGACGAGGGATGAACGCGGCCATTGGGCAATTACAGCTATTTACCGATGCGGACGGCGCCACTCCGATCCAGGAACTTGCCCGGCTTGAACAGGCCATGGTGAGCGGAGCCGACGTCGCCATTGGATCGCGCGCACTTGCCTCCCGGCTGCCAGGCTATTCAGTCCAGGCCCGTTTGCATCGAACCGTTTTGAGCAGTCTGTTCAATTCACTCATCCGGCAGAGGGGCCTCACAGGAATCAACGACACGCAATGCGGGTTCAAACTTTTCCGTCAATCTGTCGCAACAGATCTCTTTAACGTCTCCTCAATCGACGGCTTTGGCTTCGATCTCGAACTGCTCTACGTGGCGCAACAACGCGGGTATCGCATTGCCGAAATTCCGGTAAATTGGTCGCATCAGCCAGGCTCAAAGTTTCGCGTCATCAGAGATGGGATTGCGATGCTACGTGAATTGACTCTGATCAGACGGAATTGGGCCAACGGCTATTACGCTTTCCCCTCACCAGCACAAAACATCCGTCCTTCTACAGCCGGTCAAGGCGCACTTCCCCTGCAATAAAGCCCCCCCGAAGGTTGCCGGGCTTCTCAACCTCCTTCTGCTCGCAAAAGGTTCCCGCGCCCTGCTACATTCAGCCTGATGGTTCGGAACGATGCCGAGCTTGAATTGCCGTCACCAGAGACAACCCTCGACCCATGGTCATCGAGCAACACCCAAGAGCCTTACCTCAACGATTCATGATGCGATGGACTATTCTTTCCTGTCTCTTCATCACCGCGGCTGGGTTGTGGGGGTGCGAACATCTGACTTCAGCGTTTCACCGAACTCCCTTACCGGACATGGGGCCGCGTCTGGCCGACACTGTCAGGCTGACCTTCGACCCAGCCTTTACCAATCTCAAGATGCAGTATATCGATGGGTGCAACAGCCCCCACGAACTCAATGTGGGGGAGGAGGTCGAAGCGATCATGATCGACGCGGCTTCTCAAACCTTTTCGGCCGTGAGCGTCACCGGCGAAACCGCCCCGCATATTCCGCCGGACAAGGAAATTCTGATCACGCTCCAACGTTCAGACCTCAAGCTTTGGGCCGACAATGTTTACGATCGTGTACCGGCAGACATCACCCTCGAAACCCTCTTGACCTTCAAGGATGCCGCAGGAAAAGAGCTTGGCCGACAGACCGTTGCCATCGCGCATACTCAACGGCTGATTCTGGAGCCGGCCCAACGGCGGTGCGATTACGGCAATATACGTGAGTTTGTGCATGACGCAGGAATCGCCCTCTCAACGCGATTCATGCGCGCAGCCCGTACCCAGTTGGCACCAACCGGCAGCTCCGCTCCCGCATCAATGGCAAAGGAGGCACTCACTCAGCCCGTTTCACCGGCGTCGGCCATGCAAACCAAAGGCGCTCTGTCGGCTCTTTCGTTTAAGGCTACCCTGCTGGACGAGAACAGTAATTTGGTCTTCGAGGGTGGCGAGCGCATACGAGTACGTATCGATCTGATGAACGGAGGAGACCAGGATCTTCAGGCAGTCACCGCAACCTTGACGGGAACCGCCTCGCTGCTGACCCAGTTTCCCACCACTTCCCTTGCGATCGGAGGGCTGCAAGCGAGCCAATCCCGCTCGATCGAATTTGCGGCAACGTTGCCACAATCCGCCCAACAACAAAAGGCCGAAATTCATGTGGCGGTTTCTGGATCGGGAGCCCGTATTCAGCCGCCACAGCAAACCCTGACTCTGTTGATCCACCCCGGCGGCATTAGGGCCGACGACGTAGACGAAATCCCTTCAATCGCCCCCGGATTTCGACAGCCCCACTCCTACTTGATCTCAATTGGGATCGGTTCCTATCGAGATCAGCATATCCCTTCCCGCAAATTTGCTTCCATGGATGCCGCGACAGTTTCAAGCTACTTCCAATCCCTCGGTGGGTTTCCGGCATCCAATGTTCAGCTGCTGCAGGACTGGAAGGCGACACGCTCGGACATTGACGAAGTTCTGCTGGATTGGCTGCCATCTCACATAACCAAGGACGCGGTTGTCATTGTCTATTTCGCCGGCGTCGCGTCGGTTTCTTCGACCGGAGAGATATTCCTCGTTCCGTACGATGGAACTGCCACGACTGCCTCACGATCTTACCCGCTCAAAGATTTGGAGGCAGCGCTGTCTCGGTTAAAACCGAAACAGACGGTGTTTATATTCGATGGGGTCGTATCGCGCACGGGGGCGGAGAATAAAACTAAGACCGCTCCTCCCCAATGGAATCCCACCGAGAGCTCGACCCTCCATATCATCGGAAGCAGCGGGATAGGAAGGGGGTTGGAAGACGATCAGCACCGGCATGGCCTCTTCACCTATTATCTGCTGCGGGCTCTGCGCGGCGAGGCCGATACCAATCGGGACGGCGACGTGATGCTCGGAGAAACAGCGACGTATCTCAGCCAGAAAGTGCGCTGGGCTTCCAAGACCCACTTCGGCCAAGAACAACGTCCGTTCGCTGTGCCGGCGATCAGTCCGACCGATTCTTCCTTTGCTTTGCTCTTGACCAGGCTCCCCGCGATCCAGAGCACTGAAGGTCACTAGCAGGATGCTGACAAAGTCGCTCTCAAGGGCCGTAAAAGGTTAGACGTGAAAGGTGAAATGCAGGTCGGACGAGTCCTCTCCCACCGAAACCTTTCACGTCTAACCTTTCACGTTTCACGAATCGTCAGACAGCCTTTTTGAGCATCCTGACAAAGTCACACGGTCGGAATAAAAAAGAGGGTGGAGGATTCGATCCTCCACCCTCTCATCAGCCTTGGGGCTGCGACGAAACTACTCGGCCTTGCAGAAGGTCCGCTCGTAGTTGATGATCGTCCAGGCATCTTCTTCAGTGATAATCGCTGGTGTCAAGGAGATCATGCCTGTGCCGACACTCCCGTTCTTGATGATCCAGAAGAGCTCCCCATCTTTCCGCTTCTTATGGAACTTGCAGTTCGTGAAATCTCGCGGGCTCGGATTCAGCACCTTACCAGCCTCGCCCTGGCCATCACCATTCTTGCCATGGCAATTGAAGCAGGTGCCCTTACCCTCGTACAGCGCCTTTCCTTTGGCAATATTCTCTGGGGTCGCGGCAACCGGATTCTTCATGGCCTTCGCATCGGCCATCTGATCAGCCGGGACGCGTGCCTTAAGCGGATCTTTCTCCTCGGCTCCCACCACTGTGGCCGACAACATCAGCAACGCTGCGCTGATTCCCAGAAACTTAGAAAAATACCCCATCAGACTTCCTCCTTTGTGGTTAACCACTGCGTGTGAACTCGGCATTGGGCCGCTGGCTTATGCGATCCATATCAAAGCGACAAAACGCGGGCGAATATAACAACGGCCTTCCACTCATGTCAAGCAATCCGGCATGCCTTCCGACAGCCTCCTCCTATTTCTACTGTTCTTAATCGTACTCTACCTCTCTCGTCTCCAGCCTCGTAGTCACTTCCATTCTATCCGCTTTCGTTCTGTCCTATCAGGGTAACAATCAAAGCCCGTGCCAGAATACCCATTAGGCGAAGTCACACTATTTCGTCTAGTTAGAAGCACGTCTCATTCTGGAAATGTTTGAAGCCTCAAAATGGTGGCGCCATTGTGCCTCAGTTCTGCTGCAACGCCCCATTCCTCAATGCTGAAAAAGACCGTTATTTGGTTTAGCTCGTTTGTTTGGTTAAGCAAAACTAACCAGATAAACCAAAGCCACTAGATCACCAAAACAAACCAAATAAATCTGGCTTACGCCAGACATGCAGACTATTGAAGTTCTGCTGTGTGAAATGGTTATTCCGCGGCCTGCTAACGCTTGATGACGATGTCGCGTGCGACTTTGCCACTCGGGCCGAATGGTTTCTGAGGTTTGCCATTGAGTTCGGCCTTGACCCCCCCTGCGTTACCGAGCGTCAGGATAAACTGGTCCTGACCTTTCCATGTAGCTTTTTCTCCGGGCCGCAGCAGAGCCTCTTGGGGACTGCCGCCATCGATTTGAATGACGACCCAACTCAATTCTGTCGCCTCAAGGTCGAGTGCCAACTGCCCCTCAGGCGCTCCAGGTCCTTCAAGTGAAATTCCTCCCAACGGCCCATCACTTCCCAGTGAGGACGGAGCCGGAACCGTCGGTTTTGGCGCAACCGAAGCTGTCGTTATCGGGCTGGGCACTGGCTCAGAAGTATCCGCCACGCTCGGCTTGGTTGCCACGACGGGAGGCTCGCTCGGCTTGCTGGTCTTGGGAGCCGTGAGTTCCGATGGAGCCGATTCAGTCGGCTGGCTAGGCGGCGGATCCTGAGATTCCGGAGCCGGCGGAGTTGTACGTTTGGGCGCTGAAGCCGGAAGGTCCGAGCTCGAACGATGGACCAGGAGCGTCGACTGTTCCCGGCTGAGAAGAAAGATGAGCGTGAGAATCGCGATACCGATCGCAATCGCGACAGCCTTTCGATTCGACTGCCGCTTCCGATCCTCTTCCGCCTGCCTGACTTTCAAGCGCTCCTTTTCGACTTGCTTGTCGTAGAAGGCGCCGGCTGATTGAGTAAATCGGTGGATGGCATCCTCTTCGTCGAGCCCAAGAGACCTGGCATAAGAACGGACAAAACCCCGAGCAAACACTTGATCGGGCAGCTTGGCGAAGTTCCCATCTTCCAACGCCTTCACAAAATCAGTTCGGATTCGCGTCTTGGCCGCGACTTCGTCGATCGTGAGCCCCTTGGTCTCCCGCACCTGTTTAAAAAATTCGCCGATCGATTCCATAGGCGTCTCTCTACGGCTTGAGCCGTGTCAGCAGTTCCTTCGCGGCTGCGGCATACTCGCCGCCTTTATCGAGCGTCATCACCTTGGTCAGCGTTTCCTTTGACCGCCGTTCGAATCCTAATTTGTAATAGGCGCGCCCCAACTCCAAGTTCAAGAGCGCAGGGGGAACATTGGGGGGATTGATCACCAACGCGTCCTCGAACGCTTCCATCGCACCCTGATAGTCATTCTCATGCGCCAACAACCTGCCGAGATGGAATCGCGCCAGATCCGGCGTCGCGTACATGGGATTCGCCAGCGCCTGGCGGAATGCGGCGATCGCGTCCCTCCACCGTCCCTGACTCTCCAAGACCTGGCCTAGATAGGTGTAGGCTTCTGAGTAATTTTCATCGATCTTGGTCGCGGCAATAAACTCCTCCTCGGCTTGGGGCAACTTCCCCTGCAGCGCCAAAATATGGCCGAGTCCGTATCGCGCTTCCTTGTTATTCGGATCGAGCTTCACGGACTTCTGAAAGGACACAAAGGCCTTCTGCTGATCATGCTCCAGACTCGCGAGACCTTCCTGGTAATACCCTTTCGACTTCTGTACCAAACCTTCAGATGTAGCACAGCCAGGCAACCATCCGATCAGCAGGGTCAACCCAAGCATCCAGAATGCAAATGGTCGAACCATTGAACCGGTAAAGAGATCCGCGTTCACAAAATGTCCTCGAAATGAGTCAACTGCTTAAAGGATCGAAACCGTTCCTGAATCTCTTTGTAGTCCAGGATTCGCAATCGGTCAAGACTAAAGGATTCTACAGCAAACGATGCCATGACGCTGCCGAAGATAATCGCCTGCTTGAAGGTGTTGACCGAACGGTTGCCGGTGGCCGTCAGATAACCCAGGAAGCCGCCGGCGAAAGTGTCCCCCGCGCCGGTCGGATCGCGCACGTCTTCAAGCGGAAAGGCCGGGGCTCCGAACACCTGTTTCTCGTTGAACATCAACACCCCGTACTCCCCGCGCTTGATGATAAGGTGCTTGGGGCCACGCGCGAGTATTTTTTGGGCAACTTTCACCAGATTCGAATCTTCACCGAGCGCCCGGGCCTCTCCATCGTTCACGATCAGGATATCGACCTGCTCCAAGACCCGCCACAACGCTTCTCGTTTGCCGTTGATCCAAAAATTCATCGTATCGCAGGCAACCAACGGCGGACGCGAAAGCTTTTGCAACACATCCAGCTGGAGCTCCGGATCGATATTGCCCAAGAACAAGAGATCCGGGGATCTGTAGGCCTCCGGTATTTTGGGCCGAAAGGTTTCGAATACGTTGAGCTTCGTATCGAGCGTGTGCGCTTCGTTCAACTGATGAGTATATTCCCCTTTCCATCTGAACGTCGCACCAGGCCTTCGCTCCAACCCGGTCAAATCGATGTTACGGCTCTTGAGAAAGGCCAGGTGTTGCGCGGGGAAATCCTCCCCCACCACGGCGATGAGATCCACGCTGGTAAAAAAACTGGCAGCGGTTGAGAAAAATGTCGCCGAACCTCCAAGAACCTCGCTCACCTCGCCGAACGGTGTTTTCACCGTATCTAACGCAACCGATCCGACGACAAGCAGTTTCCCCATGGCTTACCGAATTCCTTTCTTCCCCGGAACAACCCGGTCGATCAACAGGCCCAGCTTCCGTCGGAGCGAGGCCGGCATCCGATCCGGCGCCGTAATAATGGCATCCTGCAATGCGCGGTGACAGCTGCAGTCCTTGACTTCAGCCGCCGCACCCATCGCCGACCGCAACAAACGCTTCGCCAGCGTGACATTCTGGCGGAGTGTGGTCAAGATCGCCTCGACGGTAACAGCTTCTTCCGTCTCATGCCAACAGTCGTAGTCGGTCGCCAAGGCCACCGTGGCATAACAAAGTTCTGCTTCGCGCGCAAGCTTAGCTTCAGGAAGATTCGTCATCCCGATCACGCTCGCGCCCCACTGGCGATACAACCGGGACTCCCCTTTGGTCGAAAACTGTGGTCCTTCAATGCAGATATAGACGCCGCCCTGATGCACCGTCGCGCCGGTCGCGTGGGCCGCATCCGATAAAGCCGAGCCGAGCGAGGCACAGACCGGGTCTCCGAATGCCACATGCGCTACGATCCCTCCCTCGAAAAATGTCGAAACCCGCCGCTTGGTGAAATCGATGAACTGATCCGGTATCACGACATCGCCGGGCTTGATCGCCTCCTTCATGCTGCCGACCGCACTCACGGAAATCACCCGCCGGACACCCAGCGACTTCAGCGCGTAAATATTCGCGCGGTAATTGATTTCGGAAGGATTGATCCGATGGCCTCGTCCATGCCGCGAGAGAAACGCAATGGCAACCCCATCCAATTCCCCGAGAATCAGCTTATCGGAGGGAGATCCGAAGGGGGTCTTGACCGAAAGTTCTTTGATCTTTCGAAGGCCTTCGATGTCGTAGAGCCCACTGCCGCCGATGATCCCAATATCTGCCCGCGCTGCATGACCCTGTCGTGTCATTCCCTGCCCTCAAGTGTGGTGAGAAATCGATCCACCTGTCCAATCACCCGCGCTGCCGTGTGCTGGACCGTCTCTGACTCCTCAATCATCAACCATTGAATCCCCGGCTCCCTTCGGAACCAGGTCATTTGCCTCTTGGAAAAATGTCTCGTATCCCGTTTGAACCGCCGAACCATCTCAGCTCCGTCATATTCGCCGGCCAAGTGCTCGGCCACCTGCCGGTACCCCAAGCCCTTCATCGCCGCGCTGGTACGTTGATACCCCTGCGCCAAGAGTTGGCGCGTCTCTTCGATCAACCCGTGAGCCAGCTGCCAATCGATCCGCTCTTCGATACGGCGATAGAGCGCGGCACGGTCTCGGGTTAAGCCGATGATTAAGGCTGAAAATGGCCGCTCCGCAAACCCGTGCTCCTGCTGAAACTCCGACATCCGGCGTCCGGATAACTGGAACACCTCCAAAGCCCGAATCACTTTCGATTCGTCGCGTGGATGCAATCGCGCCGCGGCTGCGGGATCGACTTCCACGAGACGCGCATAAAGACGATCGTACCCTTGGTCCTTCGCCTCACGCCACAGAACCTCCCGCATATCCGGATCTGCCGGCGGCGCATCGCACAAACCCTTGAGAAGTGTCCGTACATAAAACCCCGTGCCGCCCACCACCAAGGGAAGGCGGCTGTCTCGATAAAGACGCTCGATCTCATCGATCGCCTGGCGGCGATACAGCCCTGCATTAAACGATTCGTCAGGATTCACGAGATCGATCAGACGATGGGGAACCGCCTGGCGCTCCTCTCGGCTTGGCTTATCCGTCCCGACATCCATACCGCGATAGACTTGCCGGGAATCTGCTGTGAGCACCTCGGTCTCGAACGCCTTTGCCACCTCAACCGCGACGCGGCTTTTCCCCACTGCGGTCGGCCCCATAATCACAACCACCGGCTTGTGACGGACCTGCGGCTCAGAAAGACGATGCATTGCCCTCACTGGAATGCCCATCATACCCATCCCACCCGGCCGAATAACTTGGCCAGCTCATCGGTCGAAAGGCGAAACGCCGTACGGCGCCCATGCGGGCAGGTCATAATCAAACCTTCCTGCACCCAATCGTCGATCAGCTGTTGAATTTCTGGAAGGGCCAAGGCACGTCCGGCTCGCACCGCTCCATGGCAGGCCAATGAGGCCAGCACCGGTTGTACCCGCAGTTCCAAAGACGATGAACTGTCCCACTCGGTCAAATCCTCAAGCAGATCCTGCACCAAAACAGCCGCATCCACCTTGCCGAGGCCGACCGGCACCCCGCGAATCGCCACGGCCGTGGCGCCGAACGGTTCAATCAGCAGGCCGAGTTTCTCCAAGTCATCACAGCGCTTGAGCAACACTGCACTCTGCCCTGCGGACAACTCGATCGGCTCAGGGATCAAGAGCGGCTGCGAGGGGATCTCCCGGGCTTGCCACCCACGCCAAAGCCGCTGAAAAAGCACCCGCTCGTGCGCGGTATGCTGATCGATGACTTGCAGTTCTTCGCCTACTTGCGCCACAAGATAAGTCCGAAGGATCTGTCCAAGCGGCGCAATGTCGGGTTTTTCTGGCCGTCGATAGACAGACGCTGCCTCGTGGGCAAAGGCCAATTGGGTTCCCTCAACGCTCCCGGACAGCGAGGGCCTGTCGCCACCGTTGGCTAGAAAGTCCTGCCTGCGAGGAGAGATCGGCATCCCGGACTGAAAGCCAGATAAGGATGAAGTCTGCTGCTCGCCTGCAGGAACGAACTCCTGCTCCGTCTGCGAGAGCCCCAACACGACTTTCCGTTCGGAACCGTTGAGTGTATGGCGGACCGATTGGCGCACCAACTGATGCAACGCTTCTGTTTCCGCAAAACGGACTTCTTTCTTTGTAGGATGCACGTTGACGTCGAGGCGGTTCGATTCGATATCCAGAAAGAGCACAAATGTCGGATGATGTCCTTTGGAAAGAAACGACCCATACCCCTCCATGACCGCGTGGAATACGGTCGCATTGCGGACTGGACGCCGATTCACAAACAACTCCTGCGGCGCTTTCGACGCCCGCGCATGGACCGGATCGACCATGACACCGCGGATCGACAAGCCTGCCGTTCGTCCCCGCACCTCGACGGTCCGACCGAGGAAGGCCTGGCCATAAACTTGAAGAATTCGATCGCGATCTGCCGGAACCGGTGGATAGTTGAGAATATCCAGACCATTATGGGTGAGACGGAAATGCACCGACGGCCAGGCGAGACCTGCGAGCTGCACGACATGACTGATATGGGAGAACTCGGTCGTGGCAGACTTGAGAAACTTCTTTCTGGCCGGTTGATTGAAGAAGAGCTTAGAGACTTCGATCCTGGTGCCTGATACGGGAGGCGCGTCCACAATTGAACTGCCCTCCCCTGCAACCAGCGTGAGTTGCGATCCCACGGTATCTTCCTTGGCTGCAGTCGCGATCAACACATGCGAGACAGACGCGATGCTCGGTAACGCTTCGCCCCGAAAACCCATCGTCGTCACAGAGGCGAGGTCCAGATCGGAGCGAAGCTTGCTCGTGGCATGACGTGCAAAAGCGCGGGGAAGATCGGCGCGGTTGATTCCCTCACCGTCATCCGTCACCCGAATGAGGGTCAACCCACCGTCCTTCACATCGACTGTGATACGCAGCGCTCCCGCATCGAGACTGTTTTCCAGCAACTCTTTGACGACTGCGGCAGGACGCTCGACAACCTCGCCGGCCGCGATGCGGCTGACGACGTCATCCGGTAGAACATGGATTTTGGCGGAACAACTGGCGGCGGGCATGACGCTAGACTCCAGGGAACGCCGGGAACGAGGGCGCGGCTCCGAACCATCTCAAGGGACGTCCGGTCATCGAATTTCCGCCAGCCTATTCTTGGCCAGCTTTGCCTCATCCGACGTCGGAAACTCTTCGATGACTCGCTTGAGATTCTTCTTGGACTTGGCAAGATCTCCGGTTTCTCCCGCTGCAAGCCCCGATTTGAAAAGCGCCGCCGGCACCTTTTCGTTTCCCGGATATTCCACCGAGAGGTACTCAAACGATTGAATCGCGCGCACATAATCTTTCTGCTGATAAGAAGACTCTCCCAGCCAGTAGTAGGCATTCGGCGTCAGAGACGTGCCGGGAAAGTCTTTCACAAATCGCTGAAAACCCGCCACGGCAAGATCGTATTTCCCGTTGAGATAGTCGTTGTACGCCAGATTGAATGCCGACGTCGGAGTAATCATGGGAGCGCCGGGCATCACTGTCGGCGCATCTCCAGGCTTCTGCGGCTTCGAAGAACGAATTGGGTCGGTTTGAGCCGGCTCTACCTTGGGCAAGGACGGAACGCCTGACACCTCTTCTGACTTGGCTAACCTGGCCTCTAACTTCTGAACCCGCGCAGACAGTTCATCAAGCTTCGGATCAAACTTGGGCCTGGTAGATTCGTTATCCTTCGCCCGCTCCAGCGATTCTAGCCGGCGTTGCAGCGCATCCAGCCGCTTTTGATCTTGATCCTGAGACTTCGAGACCGTTGCCATGTGATCGCGCATTTCTACAAAATCCGCGTGGTTGGCGCATCCGGCGATCCACAATAACGTGCCTGCCATGAGAAGAACCGGCCATCTTGAACCAATATTCTTGCGTATCAAGGTTATCGAGACTCCTTTAGCTGAGATCGTTTATCGAAGCAGCCTCCACACCGGCTCATTCGCAATGCACGGCGAATCCCCAGTCTCGATTGCCGGCATCACCGCTGAGCTAATTATCCGCTTCGGCCTGCCCGGAGAAGGAAGCTGCGGGCCTTGTCTTCTGAGCCTTTAAGGTCTCAGACGCGGTTGCGGATCGCTGGGTAGGCTTCGTGGCGGACTGGCGTGTCGCTCCCTTATCGCCCCCCCGCCGAGCATCTTGCGCGATCCGATCCACGGTTTTGGAGAGGGAGTCAAAACGCCGATCCTGCTCTTCAAAACGGCCCGCAAACTTCTGCGCAATAGATTGGACACTCGCGCTGACTTCCCCCAAGTGACCGGTCACTGCCTTGTTCATCTCATTGATATGGGCGGCTGACGATTTGCTCTCCTGCTCTCCTTGGCTCACCCTCTCACTCAGTCCGGTCAATGATTCCTTGAAGGCCGTAAGGGACTGGTTGAACTGCGCGAATTTCGCCGACAACTGTTCGGCACGGGCCTGGTTATCCGCCGATGCCTTATGCTGCTCCTCCAGACGCGCATCGATACTCTTGGCAAGTCCGCCGTTCGTCTTCTGCACGACATCGATGATCTCCTTTCGGATCGTTTCCATCTGCCGGCTCACATCGTCGAGGCGCGCATTGACATCCAGGCGGAGTTGATCGCGGTCCTGTTTATTTTTGAGATCCTGCGCATTGAGGCTTTCACGCACCTGGTTGTAACGCATCATGTTATCCGCTTCCAACTTGCCGGCTAACTGTTCGAGCCGCTTGGTTTGCTGCTCAAGTTGCGCGGAACGCAACTTGAGATCGTCCTGCTTGGACTGGAGATCCTGAGCCTGGTGCAGGGCCCGCTCCAATTCGCCACGCAACTGCGGCAACTCCTGCTCGCGAAGCACCGAAATCTCCTGACTCTGCCGCGCGCGGGTCTGTGCCGATTCGTCGACCGACTGTTTGATCCTCTGTTGAAGATTTTTTTCCGTCTGCTTGAGATCAGACTGTTGGGCGACGCAGCCGGTCAACGCCAGGGCATAGACCAGACAGATTGTCGCCCGGGCTCCGGTTATATTGGAATAGTTCCACATTATTGCACCTACCTATGATGCAGCTCCAAGCAGCAAACTACAGGGTATTCGGCAAAGCAGAATAGAGGAACCCCCTATCCATCTCATCACAGACAACAAACCACAACCGCTGCGGGAAAAGTCTCTCGTCTACTTCGCGGTCTTTATGATGATACGTCCACGCCGGTTCTGCTGATAGCACGCTTCCGTATGTTCATTGCAGGACGGCCGCTCTTTCCCATACGACACCACGGAGAGGCGATTGGCCGCGACGCCGAGTTCGACCAGATAGTTGCGGGCCGCTTTTGCCCGCTTTTCGCCAAGTACGAAATTATAGGCGGCGGTTCCTCGCTCGTCACAATGCCCTTCAACCTTGACCATCGCGTTGGGATTAGACTTCATCCAATCGGCGTCACTACTTAATGCTTGACGGCCCTCCTCGGAAATCGCCCAACTATCGTAAGCGAAGAACACATCCTTCAGGCCTGCCGCAGCGGAAGCAGCCTGCTCGGCCCTGATTTCCTCCATTTGCCGTCCGGCACTGGTGGAGGAGTCCATCTTGCTCTGCCCGGTGCCACCACCCAACCGTTCCTCCGAAGGGTTCTTGTCAAGACCCCGAAGTCCGCCACCGCCGGATTGTACCCCAGTGTCAGGGAAGGCGCCGACACCTGACTTGGAAGTATCGGCTCCCCCTTTAGCTGTCCCTTGGGTAGACTGAGAATCGCCGCCTGATTGTACGGATTTTGACGCGCAGCCCTGCATGGCGAAAAATGCGATGCCCACCACCAGCATCGAACCGCATGTCCAAAATGTCTTCTTCATCTATCTTTCTCCTTTTCCTAGGTTAGCCATCCCGATCATTCATTTACCTGTATTCTTACAGTACAGTCAAAGGGTTATCCTCACCATGCCGGGGACCAGGAAGGAGCGCTATTGTGCGTACCCTGGAAGGTAAGCCGTTCCCTTCCCTTCCCATCGGCATCGATCATATAGATGTGGCTCTTCCCATCGGCGGTCGAACTGAACGCCAGGTGCCGGCCATCCGGCGACCAGGAGGGTGAATCGTCCACACCGTGGCCTGTCGTTAATTGCAGTCGCTTCTGTCCATCCGGCGAGATGATACAGAGCTTGTACTCCTTATGCGTCCGGCATACGTAGGCGATCCAGTTCCCGCGTGGCGACCACACCGGCGCCGCGTTGTAATCTCCTTCAAACGTCAGACGGCGCACGTTCGACCCGTCTGAACTCATCAGGAACAGCTGCGGTCCGCCGCCCCGATCGGACACAAACACCAATTCTCTCCCGTTCGGAGACCAGGAAGGAGAGAGGTCGCCGGACGGATTCACCGTCAAACGCTGGATCACCTTTGTCCTGGTATCCAACCGATAGAGTTCCGAATTGCCTTCATAACTGGAGGCAAACGCCAGGAAGTTTCCATCAGGAGACAATGCCGGAGTGATATTCAATCCTCCAAACGAAATCACTGTCCATCGCTTGCCCGTCGCCAACTCGATCATGTCGATATCCTGCGTACTCCGGTTGCGATAGGCGGTAAAGATGAGGAACCGGCGATCCGGAGACCATTGCGGCATGAGATTCAGAAACCCATCGGCAGTGAGCTGGCGAGTATCGTAACCATCATAATCCATCACGAATAACTCGCGAGCAGTCCCCTGTTCAGCCACATAGGCAATCTTCGTCCTTGCAATGCCCGGCTCGCCCGTATACCGAAAGACCAGCTCATCGGCAAAGCGGTGCGCCATCTGCCGCACAACCGAGGGCGATCCCGCATAGCGCTTTCCCCCCACGAGTTCATCGCTCCCGCTGTCATAGACGAAGCCTTCCATATTCACGTCGGCTTGTTCACCCGAGTTTTTCATCGACGCGGCTCCCCACACCAGGACTGAGACACCCTTCTCAGCCGCTTGTTTGAAGATCGCCTTGGAGCCGGCCCCCTTCCCTTGGTGAACACCCGATGCCTGGATCCCGAGACTGGGCAGATCCACCAGATCGAAAACCAAGGACCGCCTCACATCGTTTTTAAGGACTTCTTCAATCCGTCCCGCCAACCAGTCGGGACCTCCAGTATTTCCTATCTCCGCAACACCCAACGAAATCTTTTGGAAGTCGGGCCGCGTCGCTTCGAGAAATACATCCGCCGCCCCAGACTCGATGATGCCGATAATGCCCACCAGCAGCAACAGTCCTCCAAGCCAGGCAATCGTTAGTTTCAGCTGTGTCATCCGACCGACTCTCCGACTCGAAATACCATTTCTATATCCTTATAGCCGTCTGCCATATCCGAAGGAAACACCGGCAGAGTTCGCGGCCGCAATACAGCGCGCTGGCCCGCCATATCAAAGTAGGCGTTTCCCGACGACTGGTGCACGACCACGTCTTTGATGATCCCATCCCGTTGAAGTCGAAACTTCACGATCACGGTATAGGTTTGTCCCGCCATATCGATCGGGGGCGGCTCCCACTGGCTGCTGATAATAGACTGCACCCGAGCCCAGTAGAGATTCGATCCGGTCGAACCGGAAATCTTCAGGGTTGTCTCAGGGGTCTTGACCGCTGGAGCTTTCACCTCTTGGTGGGGCACCGGCACGACTGGCGCCTCGCTGGGTTTCACCTCTTTCGGAATGTCCAGTTTGGCCACAGGCTGAAACTGTTTGATCTTTTTCAGTTCTTCTAACTCACGATTCAACTCGTCGCTGAGCGTCGGGCGCTTCGGAGCTTTTGAAACCGGATCTTGCGCCACATCCGGGACAGGCGGAATATCAAGCGCCTTTGCCGCCTGTTGGGGCTGCCCCACAGATTTTGTCGCAGGGCTCAAGTCTCCGAACTTCGGCGCATCAGGCGGAAGCTGAAGATCCTTCAGCATGTCCCGTCTTTTCTCGCCGACCGGAGGTACGGGAGAGGGGGCGCTACTGGAAACCGCTGCCTTGACTGATGGCACAGGCTTTACAATCTCAGCTTGCTTTACGGGCGTTGGGAAACTGACCAGCGACACTTCCACAGATGTCAAGGGCCGTTCACCCTTTTGAGGAAGCCGAACCCCGACCGCCACGAGCAAGACTACCACATGAAGGACAAGCGACACCGCCAGCGTACGCTTGAGCCGTGTAGATAACTTTGAGCGATCGCCTAGATCGAACCATCCATCTGACAGGACCGGCGCCTGGGAGGTCATCACAATCCGCCCCTACACATACTCGCGTCAACTTTTCCGTGATGGGAGACGAGGAGATTCTGACGCCCCCACGCGTTCCGGCCCGACCGGCTCCGTTACCATCCCGATCTTCTCAATCCCTGCTTTCTTGACGCCGTCCATCACTTGCACTACGACGCCGTACGGCACATCGCGATCAGCCCTGAGATACAAGGACACGTCGGGATTATCCCGTTTCAAAAACTTTAGTTTCTGTTCCAGTTGAGCGACTCCGACCGGATCTTTATCGAGGTATAGCCGTTGATCCTTTTCGATCGTGAGTACCGCGCGCATTTCCGGCTTGATCGAATTTGTCGCAGAGGTCGGTAACTTAATATCCATCCCTCGATAGAGCATCGGGGCGGTGACCATGAAAATCACCAGGAGCACGAGGACCACATCGACCAGGGGGATGACGTTGATCTCCGCCAGAAATCGGCGATGACGGGATTCAAGGATCATCCTTGAACTCCGATCGGAACCGGCTTTGTCTTTGATGCAGTCGTCGGAAGAGCGGCCAGTATCTCGATAGTGACTGAATCCAATCGGAAGGCAGTGTTGCGAATACGTGTCAGGAAGTAATTGTAGGCAATGACCGCGGGGATAGCGGCGAATAGACCGGCTGCCGTTGCAATGAGAGCTTCCGCAACGCCGGGAGCGACGGCGGAAATGCTGGCAGTCCCTTGGGCGCCGATCTCGCGAAATGCATCGATGATTCCCATGACCGTCCCGAGCAAGCCGATAAACGGAGTAATGTTTCCTGTCGTGGCAAGGAATGGGAGGTAGGTCTCAAGGCGCGAGAGTTGGCTTTGGGCAAGATGGGAGGCCGTCCGCTCCACCACATGCCGATCGACCGGTCCGGAGCCGTTACTACCTCTCCCTTCGACTCCCCCTCCCCCCACACGCTCCATAACCCCTTCGAATACACAGGCGCTGGGGCTCCCTCCGATTCGTCCAGCCTGCCGATAGAGCTCGTCGAGGTCTCGGGCTTTCACGAGGAGAGCCAGGAATCGCTGGTCCTCCAGGTCGGCAGTTCTGAACACACGCCATTTTGAGAAAATGATGGCCCACGAGATGACTGAAAATATGAAGAGGAGCAAGAGCACGACTTTGGAGACTGCACCAAGAGAGCCCAGCGCCCCGGTTAACCCTGTTTGAAACATGCGACAATCACCTTTCCCGCCCTCGGTAGACAATTGAAGGAGTCGTTGCTCTCATACGCAAAACCCCGACGGCTCTTCATTGATCAGCTGAGTGGCTGCTCAAGCTGCCGATTCCCCAGCTTCGCCGAGTACCAGCAACGGATGCTCCCTGAAGTATCGTTTTCCATGAAGAAACGGGTGAATTTCCACTGCACACAACAACTTAATCTACTTCCAGTTAGAAAATAGTCACTGTTCTGCTTACAGAGTCTAGCAAATTCAGGGGAAATTGGCGGGGCCGACGGGATTTGAACCCGCGACCTCCAGATTGACAATCTGGCGTCCTAACCAGCTGAACGACGGCCCCTCTAACACAATTTATAGCGGAAGATCTGAGTGACAAGACTATATCTAGCGGTTGGTCCCGTCTACAATTTCATCATTTTCGTTCAACAGTCCATTCCGCTTCCAGGGAACCTGTTCTTAGTCCTGGTAGGCGGAACAGGGATCGAACCTGTGACCTCTGCCTTGTAAGGGCAGCGCTCTCCCAACTGAGCTATCCGCCCGATTTCCTTAGCAACGTGGACGGATGCTACCAAGTCCACCTCCCCATGTCAACCGAATCTCGCACCCTTCCTGCTCAATTCGCTCGCTAACCGCTTCGTTCAAATAGATCTTTTTACTTCGGCCGCTTTCTTTGCCTTCACTGCTCCCGCCACCCGAGGAAAATATTTGTCATGCACCAGCTTCAGACGTCCCCGCTCAATATGCGTATAGATCTGCGTCGTCGCGATATCCGTATGGCCAAGCATGACCTGAACGGACCGAAGATCCGCCCCGCCCTCGAGCAGATGGGTCGCAAACGAATGCCGGAGCATATGCGGCGAAATAACCTGCGCAATTCCCGCTCGCTGCGCACGGCGCTGCAATAGCTTCCAAAATGCTTGCCGCGTCAATGGCCTACCCCGCCTCGACACGAACAGATACCGTGAAGCCCGCCTCTTGAGCAGCTGTGGCCTTGCCTCCGTTACATACTGCCGCAACAACTGTCGGGACTCCTCGCCCATCGGCACGAGGCGCTGCTTTGCCCCCTTGCCTGTCACCCGGAGATACCCGACCTCAAGGTTCGCCTGCGCAACTTCAGCCATCACCAGCTCGGAGACCCGAAGCCCCGTCGCGTACAGCAACTCCACCATCGCGCGGTCACGTAAATCTTCCGGCGTCGGGACTGGCCCCAGGCTTAACAATGCGCTGACATCTTGCTTCGACAACGTTTTGGGCAGTCGAACGCCTCGCGATATCGGCGCCAGCCCAATGGTCGGATTCTCCTCAATCATCAGCTCCCGCATGAGATACCGAAACCATCCACGAATCGTCGAGAGACAGCGTAAAGAAGAGGCGCGAGACAGCCGTGCCTTGCGCATCGACTGGAGAAATCCCGTCAAAGTCTCGGAAGTAAGAGGTCCCCGGGCCACCACGCCGGCTCGATCCAGGTAGGAATGAAATTTACTCAGGTCGCGGCGGTAGGCTTCGATCGTATTGACAGAGAGACCGCCTTCCACCCGAAGATGGCTTAAATATCGCTCGGCAAGCGGATCCAGCAACATCCGTGCGATGATAGCCAATCGCTCGAATGAACACAACGAAGACTATCGGAGTTTACCTTGACACCCTCACGGAGTTTCCGATAGTAGTCACAGGAGTCTGACATAGCGTCAGACCGTCAGGAGCTCATGGCTCGCCCGTTACTACCTCTGTCTCTATATCGCACATACGTCCCCTTGGCACGCTGGTGCCAAGCGCTGGCGCTCGTCTGCGGCCTACTTTGGCCGATCACCGACCTCGAGTTCAATTCGCCCGTCTTTGCAGAGACAGGACAGGCAAGTCCGGCAAACCATCCTCTGCTCAAGCAGGCGAAGCGCCTGATCGATGCAGGCCAAGCTGAAGAAGCCATCACCACACTCCGTCGCTTTCTCGCTACCTCCCCAAAGCCTGACTTGCTCGATGACACCTATTTGCTCTTCGGCGCAGCCCTGCACAGCACGAAGCAATATCCGGACGCCTTAAAATATTTGCGGCAACTGGAGACCGAGTTCCCGGAGTCAGAAGTGGCCGAACGAGGCAAATTGATGCAGGCCCGAGTCCATGCAGCGATGGGCAACCTCGACCTGGCCCTGCCGATCCTGACCGGCTTGCGCAACCTGTCGAAGGATGACAGGACGAAACGCGAAGCCCTGCAGCTGAGCGGCGAATTTTATGCGCAAAAAAAGGATGCGACTCATGCCATACAGGCCTGGCTCGATGAAGTCACCTTGGGCACCGAGGATCAGGCAGACGACGTACGGATCCGTATTCGCGACCTGGCCGGCCAGACGTCCGACAAAAAAGCCCTCGATCAAATCCGGGACACCTTTCCACGCAGCTTTCCCGGCGATATCGCCTCTCTCCGACTTATCGATCTCTATATCAGCCGTGGAGAAGAGCACCAGGCTATCCGGCAAATCCAGCAATTTCTTGTCAATTTCCCGACCCACCCGCAGACAGCCAAAACATCTGAACTCCTCGCCTCACTTCAGACCAAACTACAATCGAATCAGTTTTTCATCGCTGCGGTTCTGCCGCTTTCGGGAAAACTCGCCTCTTTTGCCGGGGAAGCCCTCAGCGGAATTCAGCTGGCAGTCGAAGCCAACAAAGAGCGGGCAGGGAACGCATCGGTCGGTCTTATCGTCAAAGATTTCGAATCAAATTCCGCTTCGTTTTTGGACGATTTCTCCGATTTGCTCAATACCGATCGCCCCCTTGCCGTGATCGGCCCGCTCCTTTCGAAAAATCTTCCGGTCATGGCTGAACTCGCCGAACGGGCTCACATCCCCCTGATCACACCGACAGCGACCCTCCCCAACGTCAGACGCCTCGGCAGCTATGTATTCAGCACGGCACTCACCAACGAGCTTCAAGCCAAACGAATCGCGACCTATGCCATCAAAGAACAGGGGTTCCGCCGATTCTGCATCCTGCACCCCGACACCGCCTATGGCCGAGAATTGGCCAAGCTCTTCGCCCAAGAAGTGCACCAGCGCGAGGGGGAAGTGATCGCCGTTGAGTCTTATAAAGAGGGTGAAGCAGACGTGAGCGCGCAGCTCAAACGCATGAAGGCGGAGGACCTCAAACGGTACGGCCTATCCGTGCCGGTCGATCAAACAAAACTGACAGGGAAATTGACCAAGCTGGACAAGAAAATTTTCTATACCCCTGGCTTCGATGCGATCTTTATTCCTGGCCGAGCAGCCGACGCCGGCATTATTACAGCCCAGCTCAATTTTCACGACATGAAAGTGCCGTTCCTGGGCGCAAATGGATGGAACTCGCCGGACTTTGCCCGCACGGACGATTCCTCCATCGACGGAGCCGTATTTGTCGACGGCTTCTTTGTGGACAGTCCCCTCCCGACGGTGCAGGATTTTGTCGCCCGGTACAAAAAACGATTCCAAACCAACCCGACCCTCTTTGCGATACAGGGCTACGATGCGGCAAAATTGGTGCTTGATGCGGTTCGAAAAGGCGCCGCCTCCGGCGAAGCCGTCCAGGAACAATTGCTGAACCAGCCGGATCTCTCGTCCCTTACGGGGCCCGCGGCATTTGGACCGGACGGAACATTGAATCGTCCGCTCTTCCTGATACAAGTCAAACGCGGCAAATTTCAACAGGTGAACTAGAGCAACCGACTGCATGAACTCCCTACCGCAAATCCTCCACACCATTTCCTACATGGGGCTCCCGCTCCTCTTCGCCATGGTCTTGCATGAATACGCCCATGGCTGGGTCGCCAATCGGTGCGGCGATTCAACCGCCAAACTCCAGGGCCGGCTTACCATGAATCCGCTGGCGCACATCGATCCCTTTGGAACCATCATCCTCCCGCTGCTGTGCCTGCTCATGCCGGGGGGATTCTTTCTCGGCTGGGCAAAACCCGTCCCGGTCGACCCACGACTTATGCGCCAACCGCGCCGTGACATGGCGCTCGTCGCGGCGGCAGGACCGGCCATGAACCTCGCCCTAGCCGTCGCCAGTGCGCTTCTCTTCGCGCTCACCCTATCGATCGATCCCACCATCGGAGGCTCACAGTCGACATCGGAAGAGGCCTCGCTCTCGAACACATGGCATCAAATGTTCCTCCAACCGATCGCCGCCATGTCGATCTACTCCGTCTTGATTAACGTGCTCCTGATGCTGTTCAATCTGTTGCCGCTCCCCCCATTAGATGGCGGGAGAATTCTCACGAGTCTCCTCCCCGATACTGCGGCAATGGCGCTCAGACGCGTGGAACCCTACGGCATGTTTATCCTGATGGGGCTGATCATTTTGGACCCGCAGATCCATGTGATCCATACCATCACAAGCACCATGACCCACAGTCTCTCTAATTCAATTCTCTCCACCGCCATCGGTCTTGGAGCAGGAGACACACCGTGACCACCCCCAGAAACAAAGTCCTTAGCGGCATGCAGCCGAGCGGGCTGATGCATCTCGGCAACCACCTGGGCGCATTGGAAAACTGGAAATCCCTCCAAGATCAGTATGAGTGTTACTTCTTCGTCGCCGATTGGCATGCCCTCTCGACCAATTATGCCGACACAAGCCGTATCCGCGAGTTCTCACGAGAGCTGCTCATCGATTGGCTGGCCGCCGGCATCGACCCCGAACGTTCCACGGTGTTCATCCAGTCCCGCATCCCGGAACATGCGGTGTTACACCTGCTTCTCTCGATGATGACACCCATCTCATGGTTGGAACGCAATCCGACCTACAAAGAAAAACAGGAAGAAATTAAGGAGAAGGATCTCAGCACCTACGGGTTTTTGGGCTACCCGGTTCTCCAGGCCGCCGATATTTTGTTATACAAACCGGATTTCGTGCCGGTAGGGAAAGATCAACTCCCACATCTCGAACTCACCAGGGAACTGGCGCGACGATTCAATGATCTCTACAAGACACAGGTCTTCCCTGAGCCCAAAGAACATCTGACGAAATTTCCCAAGGTGATGGGCACCGATGGCAGGAAGATGAGCAAGAGCTACGGCAACACGATCAACCTGTCAGACCCAGAACCGGTCGTGCGACAGAAGCTCAAAACCATGGTGACCGATCCAGCGCGCGTGCGCCGAAACGATCCGGGCAATCCCGACATCTGCCCGGTCTACGATTTTCACAAAATTTATTCGCCGCAAGCGACGCAGGACCAGATCAATAAAGATTGTCGAACCGCCACGATCGGCTGCATCGACTGCAAGAAACTCGTCGCAGATCGAGTTGTTGAACGCATGACACCGGTATGGGATGCTCGCGGGCGCCTGAGCAAAGACCCTTCATACCTGAACGACATCGTGACAGAGGGAAGCAACCGGGCCGGCAAAGTGGCTAAGGCGACGTTGCATGACGTAACCGAGGCGATGAAGATATAGCAGGATGCTGAAAAAAGATGTGGGGTAGCTGGGACGATCTCCTTGCTCGCGCAACGCGCGGCCTGAGAAGGCCCTCGTTGGACGCGCGCAGTTGGGATCATCCCAGCCACCCTTAATGAAGGTAGTAAGTGGTCATTCGCTGCGGCCTCGCTGGACGAACTTTTTGAGCACCCGGCGAGATATTTTCTTTGTGCCAAACTTGCAAGTCGCCGAAGCTTCCCCGAATCAGCTCTATCTGTGCGCGAGTAGATTCAGCCACCGTCCCTTGCGCTCCCGGTTGGTCACCACTTTCAGCTCAAGAATTGTCCAGCCGGCTCGGCGAACCGCGCGAGCGAGTTCGTCCTTTTTCCAGCGAGCGAAATAGCGCCCGGGGACCCATCCATCTGTCACAAGACGGCTCTTCACGCCATAGGTCACGGTCGCAGCAAACAGGCCGCCTGGACGGACGAGCTTATACAGATCGGCCAGGATACGACAGGCCTCCGGTTTCGGAAGATGCATCAGCGAGGCGGCGGCCCAGAGGCCATCGAACGACATCGCCTGAAAAGGAAGATTACGGAGGTCGGCGCGGACCAGCGGTAACGAAGGATATCGGCGTCGTCCCGCTAAAAGCAACGCACTTGTCCGATCCAAGCCTACAACAGAATATCCACGCTGGTCGAGATCGCCCGCATCCTTGCCTCCCCCACAGCCGAGATCCAACAGCCTCGCATCGTCCGGGAGAGAACGCAGCCATTCAACCAACAACGGTGATCGGCGATAACGCCGCTTGTTCCAGCGGGCGAGACAGTCCTTGGCCGACCGTTCGTATGCATCGATCGTCTGCAACACAAGTTGAGTTGTGTTATCGTGGGCCATGCGCGTGGAGGCTATTCATACCGAGAGTAGGCGAATCATAATCGCGCTCGCCTTGGTATTCACCCTGCCGGGAGTGCTCTGGAGCAGCGCATGGGCAGCAGAGCCTCCCTGTGACAAGTACCCCATTCTGTTACAGACTAAATGTACGGCAATCTGGAAATCGCTGTATCAAGAAGATGGCCCCGTCATCGCGCAATTTGGGCTGGATCAACTGAAACGGCGCGAAGAAGGAAAAATCACCGCTGAACAGCACCTCGGAGAAAACATGGCCTTCATCAAGCAATCCACCGAGAAACGCCTCGCACGGTTGAAAGACCGAATGGCCAAAGAGTAAGGCCTCATAACGAGTCGGCTTTCGGCTTCTCCACCAATCCTCCAGCCGAGTTCAGCAAATCCCGTCCCACAATGATCGGCGCCTTGAAGTGAACGGCGAGCGCGATTGAGTCCGATGATCGACTATCGAACACCTTCACATTATCCTTGAAGGCCACGGTCAACGCGCTGAAATAGGTTCCGCCTTGTAGCGTGATGACAGTTCGCAACACTTTCCCGCCACACGCTTCCAAGATCGTATGCATCAAATCGTGAGAGAGGGGTCGAGGGAGCTTCTCGCCATTCAATGCGCTCTGAATCGACAGCGCAACAGTCAAGTCGACGAAAATTGGGATGGCCTTGCCTTCGGCCAACAAGAGTACCACGGTGCCGTGATCGAAGCTGCGAACCTGTACATCGGTAATCGTGACCTGTTCTGTGGTTGCCGGTGAAGACTCAGCTGCTTGCGCAATTGGAAATGCGAACGCGCTAAAAAAACAGAAAGAGAGGACGCACCGCATGTTTGCCGTCATGGTCACACCTCCTGCAGCGAACTGTCAGGCTGAGGGAAAATTATGCCGGTGCGCGAGAACTTCGGTGGTCCACAGACACCCCGCAACAAAAAACATTCCCGTAGGATGCTCAAAAAGTTCGTCCAGCAAGGCTGCAAACGAGTCGAAACCGGAGGCGTACCCTCAGGGGTACGTTGAGGATTTCGATGAGCCGAGAACGAGGCTGGCGGGCTTTTTCAGCATCCTATCTATACGCGAAAAAACTGATTCGTTTCTTTCTCCACCCCAATCTCGGTCTCTGGTCCATGCCCTGTGACCACAATCGTCGCATCCTTCAAGGTGTACAGCCGCTCTCGGATGGATTGTTCGATGGCGTCGAAATCTCCACCCCAGAGATCGGTGCGACCGATACTGCCGCGAAAGAGCGTGTCGCCGGCCAAAAGAAGGTTATCGACGGGAAAATGAAAACTCATGGAGCCGGGGGTATGGCCTGGGGTATGGAGCGCAACTGCGGAGATCTGGCCGACCAGCAGTTTCTCCTCATCCTTGAGCCAAAAGTCCGGCAGCGGCACAGGCGCGTATGCCACGCCGAACATCCGGCACTGCAATTCAAGATTCTTCCACAGATCAAGATCGTTCTGATGCAGACAGATCGTCGCCCCCGTCGCCTTCTTTATTTCGCCGGAGGCGAGAAAATGGTCGAGGTGGGCATGGGTGTGGAGAATGTGCGTGATTGTCAACCCGAGTTGGCGCACCTCGTTGAGAATTCGCTCGTGCGCTCCACCTGGATCGACGACGATAGCCTGCTTTGTCACCGGATCGCCAATGATCGAGCAATTGCAGCCAAGGGGCGGAACGGAGAATGTTTTTCTGATGAGCGTCGGCATCGTGGGCGTATGCTACCGTCCAATCCCATCATGGCGCAAGCAGCGGCCCTTCATCCGGCAGGCTGTTGAAAAAGTCCGCCAGCCTTTTAGAACAGCCTGTGGGCTGAGCGGGAACCACCCGCGACCGCCTACTCCCTGCTTTCCTCATTTCGAACTGTTAGTCAACCCCCTTCTGGTTCTGCTTGAGCCTGAATCGTCCAGACAACCTCCGTATCGAACAGCGTCCAGCTTCGTCCTTGACGGCGACACCACACGAGAAATCCCGCTCCAGTGTCGTCTGGGCGAAGGACTTCGACATACAGCAATGCACGATCGTTACGAAGGCTCCGGGCTACCCGAGAAAAGGCCAGACGGTTCAGAATCGACGGGGCTTGAACTTGCCTCGCACGAGTCCGGGGGACTGGCTCCGACGTCTGCGACGGCAACTGTCCCGCTACTCCTCTGATGGGGGCTGGCGCAGAAAAGAAGCGCGCCAGTCCCCGCCCGTAGGGTGAGAGGGAAACCTCCGGCTCTTCGAGCCTGCCCTCCGTAGTGAACCGGTAGCCGACTGCAAAGTGAAACCGTCCTTCGAGCCGGCTTGGTTGCCGGTTGACGGAGATAAAATTTCGGATCACGTCTGTCGGGAATTCGCCATCGAAATAGCCCTGTTCCAGAAAGGTTTCAATCGGTGGTGGTCCTTCCTGATCTGGAGAGAGACGGAACCTGGTCATGCGTTCGATCACGACCAATTGAATCTCTGACGTGAGAAACTTGCTCGTCACCACTTGATCGTACAAGGCATAGTCTTCAGCAGAAACGGCATCAGTCTCCTGATTTATCACCGCCACCGCTCCCGGCAGAACGAGAACAACATCCGTCAGAAGCACGGCTATGACTATGACCATCAGGCGAATCATCATAAACTGAGCATAGCCTCTGGGACAAAGAACGGTCAATTCACGGAGTTCGGCGTGGACAAGTCGGTGCGAAGCGTGGATAATCCAAAAATTCAGATGGAGGGATGTAACTTGCGCGACAAGACTCACTCAAACCGATGGTGCCTGCCCTTGTGGATCGGAGCGATCGCCCTGTGTCTCGTGACTGGCGGGTGCAAGCCCGACGATTCGCCCTTCAAAGCGGAAAATGAATCGCTTCGCAAGCAAGTGGCCAAACAGGAATCGATGGTCAACTCGCTGCAAGACGGCAATAAAGTCATGCACCAGCAGATCGATCTGCTGAACCAGGAGTTGCGCGATGCAAAACAGTCGGCCGAAAGCGCCAAAGCCGAGGCCAAGACCGCTGCTGAGAATTTGGCGGTACAAACAACCCAGGCGAAAAAGTTGAGCGCCGAAGTCCAAAAAACCGCAGCGGCGCAGGCATCGCAGAATATCCACGTCGAGGAGAAAGGCACGCAAACTGAAGACATCCCTCGCCCCTTGAGCGCGGTCGCCAAGATAGCGGAAGAGTCCCTCAGCCGCAATGGATATCACATCAAGGTCAGCATCAAGACCGATCAGAAAGCCGTCTACGTCACGGAGCGAAAAATTTCCCCCCCTGCGTCGCTTGAAGTTGCCGGTTCACGAAATCAATATGTGCTGTCGCTTCAGACACTCCCATCGAACGTCACCAGGCTCAGCGTCAAGGCCGACTTCGAAAAACTGGCCCAGGGCGGACGTATCCTCAGTGTAAGCGCGGAGGAAATCGCGGAAATTGAACGGAGCCTTATCCGGGAAATCAACAAAGCCCTCGCTTCCCCCGCCAAGACCTGATGTGCTAGATGATCATCGATCCGTGAAAGGTGAAAGGTTTCGTAGAAAAATCCCTCGGCAGCCCCGCGTTTCACCTTTCACGTCTTACCTTTTACGCCTCCTCTGACTGCGCAGCAAAGTTCCCTTTTCTTGGTGAGGGGACCAGCCCGTGCTAGCATTTCCCTCCTATGGCTCTGTCAACCAGCGTCCACGATCTCCGCACCCTCATTCGCTCTCATCATCCGTTGATTGTCATCGAGACCGTTGAAGAGGAGCGTGTACTGGCATTGCTGCAGTCGGTGGTCGCCCAAGAACGCATGCCGCTGTTTGAGTGGTCTGTCACCAGAGGACTCACCAGACACGACGATGGGCCGACAATCAGTAAAATAACCGCCACGCCCCTGGCGGTCCTCCAGCACCTGCAAGGTCTGACCGTGGAGGCGATCTTCTGGCTCAAAGACCTGACGCCGCACCTACAGGATTCAGCTGTGGCGAGGCAATTGCGTGAAGTCAGCCACCACTTCAGCCGGTCCCGCACCACCTGCGTACTCACCGGCCATCCGATCGCTCTGCCGCTCGATATCGAAAAGATTGCCGTCCATCTCGAGCTGCAACTGCCGGATCGGAACGAACTGCAAACCATGCTCCAGAACGTATTGGAATCTCTCAGCCCCAGAACCTCGCTCCGCCGCCCACGATCGACCACGGTTGCGCAAAGTATTCTCAGCTCTATCAACGATTCCACAGCGGCGAACCACGGCCCCTCGGTCAAAGAGCGCGAGACCATACTCTTCGCCTTGAAAGGGCTGACACTTCACCAAGCAAGGCAGGTCATCACACAATGTGTCGTCGAAGACGGCAGCCTCTCCGCCGATGATGTGCAAAGGATTCTGAAGCGCAAGGTACAGGCCATTAAGGATGGCGGTCTGCTCGAATACTACCCGCTTGAAGACAACCGGTTTGAGTTAGGCGGATTCGCCAATCTGAAGTCCTGGTTGGAACGGGCGAAAGTCGGCTTTACCGCGGAAGCCAAGGCGCTCAACCTTTCGCCCCCTCGCGGCATCATGCTGGTAGGGGTTCCGGGTTGCGGGAAATCGTTGGCTGCGAAGGCCATCGCAAAAGAATGGCAACTCCCGCTCTTAAAACTGGACGCAGGCCGGTTGTTCGATAAGTTCGTCGGCGAGTCGGAAAAGAACTTCCGCAAGGCGATCGAGACCGCTGAGTCGCTTTCTCCCATCGTCCTCTGGATCGATGAAATTGAGAAGGCCATGGCCGCGGGTGGCGGAAGCGGCGAGGCCGATGCCGGGTTGAGCCGGCGGCTATTCGGGGCGTTTCTCACCTGGCTTCAGGAGAAGAAACAAGAGGTCTTCGTCGTGGCCACTGCCAACAATCTTTCCTTGCTTCCCCCCGAACTCCTTCGGAAAGGCCGATTCGATGAAATATTTTTCGTGGACCTGCCGGACGACATCGAGCGGAAATCCATCTGGAAGATACACCTGGGTCTTCGAAAGCAGGATGTGAAACAGTTCGATCTAATCAAGATCGTCAGCGCCAGCGACGGATTCAGCGGCTCGGAAATCGAACAGGCGGTGGTCGCAGCCCTCTATCGCGCACTCCACCAAAAAACACCGCTGACGACCGATCTCTTGATTGAAGAATTGACCGACACTGTGCCACTTTCCGTCACCCGGCGTGAAGACATCGATCAGCTTCGAGAGACGGCCCAGGGCAGGTTTGTTCATGTACGGTAAGCCGCTGCGATTCCTCTTCATCATGAGCACGATCGCCATCGTGACGCTCGTGGGCTGCGCCACGCAACCGGCAGAACGGCCGCGCGCATCGATATCGAAGGCGCGCCCCTGTTGTGGGATCGTCGAGCCGGCGCCAAGTCGAAGCGCGATCGTGAAGACTGCGGTGAAACTCGTGGGAGCCAAGACGGTTGAGAGCAACGGACGGCGCATCGCTTACGATTGCGCAGGGGTGACCCGTGCAGTGTTTCTCAGACATGGAATCGACCTGTACGACAGCGGCGAGAGCGATCCTGATGCGAATGGCGTCCGCCTGATCTACGCACACATGCAGCAACAGGGCACCTTTCACCAGGGACCGGTCGCGCACCCAGGCGACCTCGTCTTCTTCGACAATACATGGGACTACAACGGAGATGGGCAGGTGAACGACCCGCTGACGCACATCGGAATCGTCGAGCGACAGGAACAGGACGGGACCGTGGTCTTCATCAGCCGCGTGGCAGGCGCCGTCGAACGCTACCGCATGAACCTCACCCTGCCCCACGTCCACAAGACTGCCGAGGGGCGCGTGCTCAACGACTACATCAGGCGGAAAGGGGTCGGCGACCCAGCCAATGCCGACCATCTCACAGGAGAACTCTTCGCCACATTCGGAACGAGGCTGGGCCCCTAATGCGACGACAGAAGCCTCAATACCAGAGTCCACTTCGCCTTCGGCTGGTGAACCTGCGCCAGGAACTCCAAACACTGTACTTGACGCTCCTTGCAACGGAACAGAACACCTACGAGCACATCTATGGGGGTATCGAATCGACAGAACAGTTGCTTGAACTGATGTGGAAGGATCCTTGGTTCACTTGGCTGCATCCCCTCTCGGACATTTTGGTCCGAATCGATTATCTGCTGAACGACGAGGCCTTCGATATCACGGAAGAAAACGTCGAGCACCTGTTCGAGGAAGCCCGTCTCCTGCTGCACCCGTCGATCGAAGGCGACGGATTCGAGCGCGCCTACTACGAGGCCCTCCAGCGAGCCCCTGATGTGGTGCTCGCCCACTTCCATCTCACGCGTACCCTGCTGACAGAAGTGGCGTAGCTTCATCCAGCGCAAGCCCGGTCTGTCTGGTTCATTTGGTTGATCTGGTTAGTTTCGTTTAACCAAACAAACGAGACAAACCAAATAGCGGTATTCTTACGCCGACCATCTTTTCCTACAATCTGCTACAGTATGAGATTCACTGTGCCGATATTCACACTGTGACGGACTTGAACTCGCGGCAATAGAGCCACCATTTTTCAAATAACCTGCTAACATTATTTTATGGCGTCCGTATCGCAGAAAAATTCGACCGGGAAATCCTCCCTTCTCCGCGAGAAGATTCTCGACGTGCGGAGCAGTCTCCTGGGACTTCATAAGGCCCTCATCCTGGCAGAGCAAGTCACCTACGAGCGCATCAATGGCCGTGTCGAATCGACCAGCGAACTACTGCAATTGGTGTTGAACGATCCTTGGTTTACTTGGCTTCACCCCTTGTCTCAGCTGGTGGTTCGCATCGATGAAATCTTAGACGACGAGTCAGAGCTATCGCTGGTTGAGGTCGAACACTTTCTGATCGAGGCGAGATCTCTCATCCGTCCCTCGGAGGAAGGGGACGGTTTCGAACGGAGTTACTACGAAGCCCTGCAGCGGGAACCGGACGTCATTTTCGCCCACGTTGAAGTTAAAAAACACCTGACCAAGATCGCCGCATAATCCCCCGCGCACTCCGTTTGCGCTTCATCCCCACATCCCCAACAGTATGCTCAAATTGGCCGTTCAGCAATCCGTGAAACGTTAATCGTTAAACGTGAAAGGTTTCAGGGGAAGATCTCTCTGAGATTCTACGTTTTACGTCTTACCTTTTACGGCCCTTGGGAGTGAGGCGAGAACGTCGCATGGGGGAAGGCGCGTCTCGGCGCGCCTGGGGGGGCGGGTGAGAAAAGCGACCTTTTCAGCATCCTGCCAATCAAAGAATCAAGTTTTTCTTGCCTGTACCGATACTTAGCGTAGACTCATCTACGGAGATTATGACCATGCAGCCACGATGTCGCCCGAGAGTTACCGTCGGTTACCCTGCAAGTATCCAAAGCGATACCGGAACCGGAGAAGGTGTCTTACTCGATCTTTCCTCCACTGGCTGCCGATTGCGCAGCAACATCACACTACATGCGGGGGCCTATCTGGCGCTGCGAATCGATGTTGGACAGGAACCAGCTCCCTTGGCGGTAGAAGTCTCGGTGGTTCGCTGGTGCAAAAACGGGAGCTTCGGAGTGGAATTTCTTCGATACAGTCAGGGAGACCGTGAACGAGTCACAAATCTTGTCGCGACCTTGCCATCGACAGGAATACCCGCCCAGCCTGCTTACGCGACATCGAGCCTAAGCGCTGTCGGATTGTAGTCCCCCTTCTCTTTTCTCAGCCTCGACCTGAACCTTAGCCTTCCAGTCACAGCCGCCCTTCGTCGAGTTCGATCACATCGGCCCAGGTGGAGACCGGAGGGAGGGAACTGACCGCCACAGCGCGCTTTGTGGCGATGTCTTGAATGCGCCCCAGAAACCGCTGTCGCGCCGCATCATCTTTTGGACCGGAGGATAGGAGTCCCTGGCTCCATTGCGCAATCTCTTGGTCAGATGGTTTTCGACAGTTGGCCCTCACCCAGACGAGCAACTCTTCGTCCGTTCCACCTGCCAACACCAACTGCTCAAAGGCCTTCGGATCGATCTGCAGAAAATCGATCAGGTATTTATCAAACCCCACCGTGATGTAATTGTAGTCCTGAATCTTGCCTTCGTGCCGCAAACGAATCTTATCGATAAACCGCCCGAGATGCGCGATGCCGCCGAGGAGAGCTTTGGGACTGCGTGGGTAGATTTGCTGCGTCATTCAGTTTTCTCCCGAGTTATGATGGCTTAAAACATACAGACGCAGACGAGAGAAGTCTAGGAGGAACGACGAGCGCCATTCTTACGTACACACTTACGGTCACACTCCAGGCTTGTTGGGGTTGAGTCGTTCATGGGATCAGAAGGGCGGGCAGAATTTCGATGCAGGTCTAGAGAGTGCCTTCATACCTTGAGCACATTCCGATTTCTCGTCGGGATTATCAGGCTTATCCTCAACTTTCTTCTTCACCTCCTCACTCGCTGGTGACTTCTGCTCGGTCTCCTTTGCCACTGGTGGAGATTTGTCTCCTTCCTTTGGCGATTGTTCAGCAGCCAGCGCCGAATGTGGCCCAATCATGAATACTCCAAGACTTGCAAAGATCACGAAGCACAGTAGCAGAGCTTTAAGCATGGTGAGTCCCTCCGTGGTAGGAGAGAACTCTGCAATAAGAAAAATCAAATGTCAAACCGACGCGTGGACCGCCATGGAGGAGGCTGGTGTATTTGGTCAGAGTCTCGGCAGAGACGTAGAAAAAACGAACGGGGTCGGGAGTCATTTCACACCATGCCTGGAACTCTCGCGTCAAACAATGACCCCCGATCCCTTTTCTTTCTCCCAGTTCCAGCTAACCTCGGTGGGTCCCCGTCCCTCCGGTGAGGTCGCGCGGCAGCAGGCCAGCGCTAGGAGTGGATATAACAGGTAGAGAAAACGAACTAATGCTAGAAAAGACTCCCGGTACATTTGCCTGTCTCCCTCATCTACCCTATTGCTCCCATAATGGGATCGTGATAGTGTAGGGCCGTGCGAATCATTGCCAAACGAACCCTTCGCACATTCTGGAAACGGCATCCCAAAGCGAAAGGCCCTTTGGAAGCCTGGCATCAAGAAGTGGCGGGGGCTGACTGGGCAACCCCCTCGGCAGTCAAAGCCCAGTTTCGATCAGCGAGCGTGCTTCAGGATAACCGAATGGTATTCAACATAGCAGGGAATCAATATCGCTTGATCGTGAAGATCAACTATCCGTATCAAATCGTCTACATCCGTTTCATCGGGACTCACGCAGAATATGACGCAATCGATGCCACAACTATCTGACGACGCTCCGGAGGCGCCATGACGATCTCCCCCATCAAGACCAAACGAGACTATGAGCGCACTCTGCATCGCATCGAGCAACTCATGGATGCCAAGCTTGACACCAAAACGGGGGATGAGCTGGACGTCTTAACGACACTCGTTGAATCTTACGAAGCCAAGCACCACGCCATTTACCCGCCAGATCCCATCGAGGCTATCACGTTTCGGATGGATCAACTTGGCATGACACGCAGAGACCTTGAAGCGCTGCTCGGCGGGCGCGGACGGGTGTCGGAAATTCTGACCAAGAAACGAAGCTTATCCCTGGAGATGATTCGTCGACTGCACGGGAAATTACAAATTCCGCTCGAAAGCCTCATCGGCACAGCCGCCTAACGTCCGCATTGCGCCTCGGCACGAACGCCGAGACCGATCAATGGTTCCTGGATCTTTTTTCCGCTTTCCTTCAGACCTTGCCCCGCGAGACCCAATAGCCAGGCTTGCGTTTCAGATGCATGACGGCTGCTACATAGATCACTTTCCCTTCGATAGCATAGATGATGCCATAGGGAAACCTCTGAAGGAGATAGCGCCGGAATCTCCCTTTCAGGATGCGCCACACGGTGGGATGTTGCTGAATCTGTTCGAAGGCTGACTCAACCGAGTCCACGAACTCCTGTCCCAGCCCCTCCCGGCAATCTTCATAGAACAATGCGGCTTGGCGGATTTCCTGCTTCGCGGCGAGATCGAGGCGGACTCTCAATGACGGAGTTCCCTGCGTATCTCACGCAGTGCCTCGCCTGCAGAAACGGTCTTTGTCGCCTTTCGCTTCCACGCGCCAAAGCGTTTCTCGGCCTCTGCAACCCACGCTTCATCTACGGCCGTAAGCGGTTCGTGCTTCATCTGCACAAGCAGTCGCTCAGCCAACCGTTCGCGTTCCGTTGCGGGTAATTTCTGCGCCTGCTTTTCGAGGGCCAACGCTCGTGCAGTCATCGCCTTCCTCTCGGTAGGGAAACCTACAGCCTCGGTCGAGAACTCTACAAGGTTTAACCAGTCGTTGCAACGGCAGGACAACCTCCCGTTTATCTCTGGGTATGACCCCACTCGGCTACCGCAGAATGACGAGCGCTGGCATGCCGCCGCTGCTCCCCACCTCCCGGAACTACCCTTCCGGGCTTTGCCGAGTGGAAACCTTCTGGAATTCCTTCAGCTGCGATCCTTCGATCGCAGTGCTTCAGTCAGTACCAGCTTTCCCGGCGCCTCGGTGGGTCCCCCTACTTCCAGTGAGGTCGCGTAGCGGCAGGCCAGCGCTCGAAGCAATCAAGATCCTTGAACTCTATTCTTTGCCGGGTGCCAGTCTTAGCGTACACATTTACGGGTGTAACGTGAAAGCTGTGCGGCCGGAAGCCGCAGGCGGACGGTCCGAACCAGCGCCTGGTTGGGCCAGAGGCTAAACATGCAGGAGTTCCTCCTCATACCAAACATCCAGTTGCCCCGGAGCCAAAAGTACTCGCCACCCTGGAGCAAGCGCCAAGAACGGAATAATTTCCGGACACCGTTCTGGCAAATGCTCCACGTGCAACGACTGGAAGAATTCGGGCTCTTGCGACATTTCCTGGCCACACCAGATGTACCAACCACATGTACCGTTCTCGGGTGGGTGGCGGAGGGCATTGATTGGGAGCAACCCCAAGGTGCGAAGTGCAATGCCAACCTTGTCGTGTGGTGCGGGCGGCAAAAAAGTAGACCCGTAGCGTTCACACACGTCGTTTTGCGAGGGGGTCTCCATCATGCGGCCCAACTAGTGAGTATATTGGTCCGTATAGCTTGCTAGCTGATGCAGTATATCCGACCAATGTCGAATGGGGTTCACCATGATTCCTGCATGTTTTTCATAAGTTTAGAAATATCTCGACTTGGTTTCAAAAGGCAACGGCTGCAAGTCTGGTCAGTCTATCCTGCTTTCAACGTCAGGCGGGACGATAAGACTATCCGCCGGACTCCGAACTCCACGTCCTCCCCGGTTCAGGACGTGGGTATAGATCATCGTTGTTTTCACATCACTGTGGCCCAGCAACTCCTGCACGGTTCTGATATCGTAGCCGTCCTCGATCAAGTGTGTGGCAAACGAATGCCGAAAGGTATGACAACTGGCTGGCTTCGGGATTCCGGCTTGGAGTCTAGCGACCTTGACAGCCCGTTGCAAGACAGACTCGTGTAGATGGTGTCTACGCTTTTCTCCAGTCTGACGATCAGTATAATGGTCGGTTGCTGGAAACACCCATTGCCACCCCCACTCTTTCCCTGCATTGGGATATTTGCGTTCGAGCGCATGGGGTAAGGCAACGCGGCCTATGCCTTTATCGAGATCTTGTTCGTGCTGTCGTTTGACCAGGTGCAGATGTTTGACCAGCAAATCCTTCGTTGGCGCAGGCAGCATAGTGTAGCGATCTTTCTCCCCCTTCCCACTTCGCACAAGAATCTGATCACGAGAAAAATCGATGTCCTTGACTCGCAGGCTACAACATTCCATAAGTCGCACCAGCCCCGTAGAGCAGTGTCGCCATCAACCATCGCATGCCGTTCAGACATCGTAGCAACTTTTGAACTTCTTGCTTTGTCAGGACGACCGGTAATCGTTGCGGTCTTTTCGCTCGAACGACGCCTTCGAGCATTCCGATTTTTTCATTCAGCACCTCCCGATACAAAAACACCACGGCATTCAGGGCCTGATTCTGGGTTGAGGCACTGACGTGGGAGACCTGCGCCAGATGTGAGAGAAATTGTCCCACCTCTGCCTCACTCATCTCAGTCGGGTGGCGGTGCTGATGGAAGCGAAGAAATCGCGCGATCCAATGGACATAGGCTTTGTCAGTTCTCAGGCTATAGTGGCGTTTCCGAATCATCTGGTGAACATGCTCAAGCAGGGTGGGGATGGACGCCTGCTTGCTATCTCGCGAACGCTTCCGATCGTCATTTACCCGCACAGGCTCAAGGGCTGGATAGACCTCGATCGGCTCTCCGGCAAAGAGTGCGCGCAGATGAGTTATGGCTCCATCGGAAGAGGGAACCGTCCAATACTTTTCATCTTGATGCCATCGGCGACCGGCGACTGTCTTGATCTTGGCCACGTGCTCGGAAGAATACGGAAGCACCACCATCAGCCTTCCCGCAACATATGGCTTGATCTGAATCCGGTTCGTCGGCACGTTCAAACCTACCGTCTCGCTCGTGCTGAGATGACACGCGGTTGAACGCGCTTGTCCGATCGTGCCGTTTCCCATGTGCGATTCCGCTCTCGTCGAGAAAAGCAAACTGAGTGCCAGCGCCCGAGCGGTTTCGCCGCAGCACAATGCCACGCCCACTTTTGCGATTGATGGAGGAGTATGGGGTCGGAACACCGAAAATACCGCCGACGCATCGCCCTACTTAAGCGATCCTGTATCGAAAAAGATTCGAGGAGTGTATCCAAGCCCGGCGGAATAATGGTGCCAGGGCTCAGGGCGAACTTTGCCGGAGGAGCGAGGACCCACCGAGACTCAACCGAGAAGGAAAGCTGGAACTGACTGAGGTACTGCGGTCATATGCGGGTGGCGCGGCGAACTGGGCGACTTTCTCACCCTCCACCCCCCGCCATCTTGCGGCCTTCAGCGATGGCCCAGACGATCAACGAGGCGATGAACTCATCCCCTCCCACTCCTCTTTTCCGATCAGTCTTCTCGGTTTCAGTGCGCCGCTCGAGTAAGCCACGCTAAGTGCCTCCTCCAGCCAAGCTATACGCTGGGCCGGAGTGGCAGACAGCGTCGCTGAGAGCAGATTTTGATCGGCAGCATTCCAGTCCGCTGGTTGCGCTACCTCCGGGGACACTGCAGGCTTGTTGGCCATATCAGCGATCTCTTTTTTGTCGTCGGATGATTTCCAACTGCTCAATGTCCGCTAAGTCTTGCGGCCTGCCTGCTTGCCGTTTCAGGGCGATCAGGTCGTCGATCGACGCGATTCTGATCTGTGTCCTATTCAACATGACCTCCTGAGATCGAGCCAACAGTTCTTCAAAGGGAACCTCCGGTTTCAGCAACAAGTCTACCACCCGCATCGGATTGGTCGGATCAACGAGGGAAAAAGCGCGCATATGTTTCTCTTGAAGCCATACTTCTCGCACTACGGGATTGGCAAACTCTTCAGCCGACACCGGTACTTGAGGACGGAATCCCTTCGCCACCAAGGCTTGAATCATCTTTGTGGCTTCCTCAGGTGCGAGATCGACGGCCAAATCGACATCGGCAGTCAACCTGGCATATCCATGCAACACCGTGGCGAGGCCGCCAACCACGACATAGCGCACTCCTGCCGTATTCAATATTTGGAATATAGGTTCGAAGACCGACATGGCGCTATTCTAACGAATACTTGGAAAATTAGCAGCCAAACTTGCATCGGCAAAGAATGGGGACACAACCGTGTCTGAGCAGGATAACGACGAGGAATAATTACGCCAGGGGGTTCTTGGCCGGTTTACAGCCTTACGATTCGAATGGTGTCTGGAACTGTTTCAGACTTCAATAGGTGTGTCGGGACTCAGAGCGAATTTTGCCAAAGGAGCGGGGACCCACCGAGACGTGGCCAGCGCCCATTATTCATGGGGGTTCGTGACGAAACTGTGGAGACGCCGAGCGAGACGGGCGCGTGGAGCCCCGAGAGACCGAGGCGTACTCGAAGCAGTACGTCGAGGTCGGGAGGGGTGAACCCGCCCGCCAGCATGTGGCTTGTGGGCATGCTGGCTTGTCGCAGCGGTGTATCCGCAGTTGCAGTAGGAGCCCTCATGGATAATGTGCGCGAAGAAGGAAAACTGGAACTGACTGAGGCACTGCGGTCATCGACCGCAGCCGAAGGAATTCCAGAAGGCTTCCACTCGGATGAGTCCGGAAGGGTCGCTCCGGGAGGCACGGAAGCGGCGAGCCCTGGCTTCGCGCTTGTTGCGAAGAAAGTAGCAATTCAATGGCTCCTGGAATATTTTTCAGCCTACAAGTTCACCTTGTAACTCGTACTCCGGCCGCCGCCTGAGGGAACGAACAGACCCTTGTCTGCGAGATCCTGCAAATCCCTCGTGGCCGTGGCTTTCGACGCCCCGGTCATTGACATGTATTTCTTCGCACTCATCCCGCCCTTGAACCCGTTCGGGCCCTCATCGAGCATCCGGCGCACAATCTGCAGCTGCCGTTCATTCAACTGATCCCTGAACCGGTCGAACAGCCTCGTTTTCTTCAGCGTGAACTCGATCTGCTCTTCCGCGTGAATCTGCGCCGCAAGCGCCATATTCACAAACCACTTCACCCAGTTCGTGATCTCATTCGATTGTTGCCCTTCCTGCAAGGCCGCATAGTAACCCTTCCGATCCGTCTCGATCGCACGCGACAGGCTCAACAGAACCGGCCGCCCGGTCCCCTGCGACAATGCCTTTTCTGACAACGCCCGCCCGATCCGCCCATTCCCGTCTTCAATTGGATGGATCGATTCGAAATAGAGATGCGTCACCGCAGACCGCACAACAGCTTTTTTGATTTCTTGTTTACCGCCGGGGCCGGTCTCATTGAACCAGTCGATGAACCGCTTCATCTCCCCCGGAACCCGCAATGATGGCGGCGCTTCAAAATGTACTTTCTCTTTTCCCACCGGCCCCGAAATCACCTGCATCGGCTCTTTATGTGTCCGCCATCCTCCGGCCTTCACCCGACGCGTTCCCGCCATGATCATCTTGTGCCATTCAAAGAGCTTCGCTTCAGACAGCGGCGTTTCAAAACTGTTACGCACGTCAATCACCAGCGATGCCGCTCCTTCCGCCCGCAGGTGCCCAGCGGGCGCGCCGCCGGCCATGCCTAGGTTATTGCGGATCGAGGACATGACATCCTTGCGGCTGAGAAGCTCGCCTTCGATCGCCGAAGTCTTGATCGCCTCCGCAACCATCATTTCGATCGTCGCCTCTGCCTGCGCATCCGCAGACAACCCTCTCATCAGACCGCTTGCGCGCCCTGTCCTCTCGGCAAACGCCAACAACGCATCCTCAACGCCCGAGAGGTTGTATCTGAATTCAGGCCAGTCTTTTTGCTGCCAGTTATAGCCCATGAGCCGATTCTAACACGTATTCGGCTCATGTATGACTGCAATGTTGAGCCGAATATCATGTTCATTCGGCTCAGACTGCCTTAACCCGCATGATTCATGACGGTTCGTGGAGAAATCACACGGTCGGCGTAGGAGACAGACATACGGAGCCGTGAGGATTCGGCGCTGGCATGCCGTCGCTGCTCCCCACCTCTTAGCCCGCATTATTCATGAACACTTCTGCTGCAATCGCCGATCTGCTGCTACGACGAGCCTTCGGTCGGCGGGCTCGCCCCTCGGACCTTCAACGTACTGCACGAGTACGCCTCAGGTCCTCCGATCTCTGCGCGCCGCTCTCGCAACGCGGCTCAGCGATTTCGCAACGAACCGTCATGAATAATGCGGGCTGGAACGGCCCTTCCGGGCTTGGTCGAGCGGAAGCCTTCTGGAATTCCTTCAGCTGCGACCCTTCGATCGCAGTACTTCAGTCAGTTCCAGCTTTCCCAGCGCCTCGGCGGGTCCCCGTTCTTCCGGTGAGGTCGCGTGACAGCAGCTCAGCGCTAGGAGTAACCAACGGTTCGTGAATTCTTTTTTTGCGTGAACCTATTCTTTTCCGAGAGCCATTCTTACGTATACATTCACGGATTTAACGTGGAGTTGAGGTGCCTGCGCGGCTTTTTGCGCAGGTCGCCTCGAATGCAGGGGTAGATGCTCTATTTGCCACGGGCGACATCGATCAAGTGTTGAATATGCGCATCTAGCTGAACTGCGGACTCACTGATTAGCGACCGCAGGCTTTCTGTTTGATTCATAAACTCGCAGTATTTCTTAAGTGCCACGTGTGAATTATTTTCTGCGTTCAAAGAGTGAAGGCGTTTTCGCCAACCAGGAATGGGGTCGGTCTTCGTAGGCCAAGGGTAGGTTGAAGCAATCCACTCTACGTATTCTGAGATTGATGACTTCGGCGCATGGTTGGCTGCGGCATATGCTTTGCCTTCGTCGGAAAAGGCAAATGGCCACGCTTGGCAATCAAGTATGACTTGCTTGCGGCTCTTCTTGCCATTGGGCGAGTCGTCTGCAAGGAACTGTAATTGTCCATCTACGCGGTCAATTGTCTCCTTCATGTCGTTGTGTAGGTCGGAGACCAGAAAATCACCCATAGATTCTGCGACCTCACGAAGTCGTACCCAAGCGGCGTGAAAAGACTCTTTCCCCTTGAGGAAGTCTGGCTTCCCAAGATATTTCATCGCGCGGTGAGGAATTTGATCTCTACTGCTCGATGACCACCACATTGGAGAGTAGCTTGCGAGAATCAAGCAAGCATTCTTGAAGTAGAAAAGTGCAAGCGAGTGAAGAATGCCTTCGTGACGAAGGCCGCGATGGTAGGCAGTGTTTCTAAATGTATGTAAGTACTGAATACTCTCGGACAAATCATCGGCAAGCAGTCCAATGCCTCTCGCCAGTTTCAGCTTTGAATCAAAGTGTGGCCCCAACGCAGTGGCAACAGACTTTGGATCATTGCGCGGGGTCTCATGCCGCCCCCACATGTCGTTCTCGTAGCTTCGGTCCTGCGCGTATTGATGAAGTGTGAGTTCGACCACATTGTCAATCAGCATGAGGGCAAAGCGGGAAAAGTTTCTATCTCGCACCGCCAGTTGATCGAGGGCGAGATCCATTTGGTCAATGTGATCCGCAAGAAACTGCATCATAGCCCGGGACACCCAACTATTAAGTGAGCAGCGGCAGGGACGTGGCTACGGGCAGCCTATCCCTGACCGTGCCAGAACTCCGGTGACTGAAAAGCTGAGAGATCATCCGCATTTCAAGAATCTGTGTCAATAACCGCCCACAAGAATGCACTGCCATTCGTGCGGCCTATCTCCCTATTGACCCGCAGCCTATTTCTGCCGTAAGGAATAGGGGTTCAGTTCTTGACCTTGCACTCCTCTATCAACTACCTCGGCGCCTGAGTGCAAAGTCAAGAACTGCGCCCGTCTTCAGACCCCTCAACCCTGTTTCAGAACTTACTCTTCGACCAACTTGAACTCCACCTCATGGCCTGAGCCACCCTGGCCCGAAGCAGACTTTCTATATGACAGACCTTCGATCCATGCGTTTAGTAGAACCTTATCTTGTGCACGTATGGGTTGGCCCAGGCAATACTCTATTCGTTTCTCTAACTCCTCGAGTGAAACAAAGTCCATGACTGATTCGACATTAGTTCTCAGAAACCGTCCCTTGTCTGATGATATGACTTCTGCTGACACCTCGCGCAGGAACTTTATTAGAGCTTCCTGGTCTAATATCAGTCCTGAGACCCATGGCCGAACTCCGGATTCTGGCCCACCCATGCCATTCCAATAACGAAGTATATGTATCAAATTCTTGTGTGACCTGAGTGTTCCGACTTCGGATGCACGCATAATTTTCTTAAGACATTCATCTTGAGCCTGTTTTAGGTATGCATCGAAATTAGCGGACGTCGCCCTGGCTGAAGCATGAAACAGTCGAGTACATGTGAGAAGTGGAACGTAAATTCCTGAAGCTGCCCGCATGCCTTGGATGAGAATCTGTTGTTGCCGGTCCGCGTCTAATTCTCGCGAAATGAATGCGCTCGCGAGTTGGGCTATTCGTTCCTCGGGAAGCGCAATATAAAAAGATGTGTCAATTTTCGGAAGCATGTCACCAACATCAAACAAGGCAGTCAGTATGTCGACAGCCCGATCCATGTCGAGTTTCCCCGCATGTGCTTCAAGTCGCTCAAACAGGATATCGAAAAGGCCACGCTGGGTAACCGAAAGTATATCTTTAATGAATGAATCATTATCAGTGCTGGCTGAAATTATCGAATGGAGTTCAACTTCAGACAGATCGTGCTGAGGGATTGAAAGCAGAAAATATCGATCAAAGAATCCTGCATGGCAAATTCTTAATGATTGAATGATTGAAGCCCATTGTTCATCCTCACGAGAGAAATTGGTCTTCCCAAATGGCAGGCGAGGGAAGAGCTCCACAAGGAGCTTTCTCGCATAAGCTCTATTTTCGTCACTTGCGTGAGCAGCTAGTTCATCCAGCACAGATTCGCTCGCGGCTCCCCTCCCTAGTGGTTGTACCAATCCATATGAAGATGGCTCAGCTCCAACCAACTGTTGTTTCGATGAGAAAATGGCCTGATACAGTTTGGGTTCAAACAAAGCAATTATCTGGAGCGTCGTTAAATCAACTACGTTTATCTCAAGAATGGGACCACCGCTAAAATGGGATAGCTGAAAAGCAAGAACAGATGCAAAGCGCCGTACATCTCGAATCGTCTTAAAATATGCATGCGCCCCAAGTGCGTAGATCGAACGCCAACGATCAATCTCATGAATGAAGGCGTCGATCGAGCCGTGAGCACTCATCACCTTCTCAATCTCATGACCCACAAGTTGATGAATCTGCGAACGCTCCACTCTTGGCATTTCGAAACCAATCTGAACTATTTTCTCCATGTACTCTTTGCCACCCATGGGCTCCAATGATTTTTGAGCATGATCTAAACTGAGAAGGAGGATATAGATAAGATTAGGAAAGTCTGCGTTCCCTTTCACAAGCTGGAACAACAATTTCAATTCATCTCCTGACAACCGATCGACATCATCCAAAACAACGAGAAGTGGGGGTCGCAGGCTTGTGAGCATACCGCGCAGCTCATCCTTCATCTCCGAGATAGTTTTGGCCTTGCGCTTCGATTCGGCCTGGAAAGATTCAGATATGGAGTCAAACAGGCTTGAAAAATATCCGAGAACTGCAGCCATCACTGTTGTCCCACCGGCCAATAGCCAAAGAAACAGATACCACTCAAAATAGAGTCCGCTTAGTCCTAGCAAACCAATTACGGTTAAAACAGTGACCAGAAATCGTTTTATCCCGACAAACGCAAAACGCCCTGTACTGAGGTATCTGCCATAGGCGTGGAACATACCAGCTAGCCGACTTGCATTTGCTGGTGTATCCGCCCTCCCTAGAGCAATTCCAATCTCACTAAAAAATGCCTCAGTAATCTGATTCTGGCTTGCTAGCTGCCAAGGACTGAATTCTAGGATTGCAGGGCAGTCGGATGGAGATGCTCTGAGGCTTTCCAAAACCAAATTCTTCACCGATGACTTGCCGCTTCCCCAAGGTCCATATAGGGCGAGGACAAGACTGTCTTTCCCCTTCCACGACTTAATCGCCTTCCCCAAAGACGTAGCGAACTTCGCTCTTCCTAGGAGATCTTCACTCCCCGAATTGATCGGGCGGTCTGCGGAGAACGGGTATTCGTTGGCTTCCTGTTTTAAACTATTGCATTCTCTCTTCGCCATTGTTTCCCGGCAGTCTCTAAATACTCTGAAAAGGACTGGGACAGGTTACTTTCCACCAGAAGCGCCGTCAACTTTGGCCTCGTCACACACATGGAGGCATGCCAGGGCTCAGAGCTGACTTTGCCGAAGGAGCGAGGTACTCCCAATCTTTAAAGGAGTGGCCAAGGCTGCCCTTTACTGCGGGCATCGAACGAGCACCGATCTTCCACCTTCCCCCTTCCCCCTTCCCCCTTCCCCCTTCCCCCTGACCTTCCCCCATTTCCGTGGACACCCGGTTAAGCC